>ENA-UPSY01001339-UPSY01001339.1-human-gut-metagenome-genome-assembly--contig:-NODE-1339-length-26078-cov-20.479251_pt1 | contig 26078 bp, 23 predicted proteins | sample MGYA00250044_ERZ773365 | MGnify/ENA primary metagenome ERZ773365 (study PRJEB29103, sample SAMN06111932) | human gut metagenome | biome: human gut; feature: ankylosing spondylitis patient; material... | reverse complement strand
GACCGTATGCGGGAACTGCAGGAATTTTTGGCTGCTCAGCCGCATCACATTACCGAATTTGATGAAACACTGGTTCGACATCTACTTACAAAAGTAACGGTTTCTTCCGATCGACTGGATTTTACATTTCAATCAGGTGTCACGGTTTCCATTGAAAAGTGAACCACTTCAAAAATCCTCCTTTGCAAAATATAAAAGCAGGGGAGGATTTTTAGATTTTATAACGGCGTTGCTGTCTTGATTTCTCTTTAAATTTATGGTATACTAAGAAAAAACGGAGGTGCTGCATCATGGGAATCTATCTGAACCCAGGAAATGATTTGTTTTACTCTACAGTTACTTATTCTGAAATTTATGTGGATAAGACCATGTTGATTTCTTTCACCAATAAATGTTTGTTTGGAGAAAACAAGGAGATCTGCGTCAGCCGTCCCAGAAGATTCGGGAAGTCGATGGCAGAGAATATGCTGACGGCTTATTACAGCAAGGGCTGCGATTCGAGAGAATTGTTTTCCAAGTTTCAGATTGCACAGACACCGGATTTTGAAAAGCACTTGAACCGGTATAATGTGATTCACATCGATATGCAGAAATTCCTTGGCAGAACCAAAAATGTCCATGAAATGTTGGACTTCTTGCAGAAACGTGTGCTAAAAGAGATGAAACAGACATTCTCCGGGATAGAGCCGGAAGAAACCAGTTTGATTATTGCGTTGGAAGATCTGTACGGTCAATGTGAAGAAAAGTTTATCTTCATCATTGACGAATGGGATTCCATTTTCCGGGTGCATCGGGATAATGCGACTGCTCAAAAGGAATATCTGGATTTTCTGCGGGATCTTCTGAAAGGACAACCCTATGTGGCACTTGCCTATATGACTGGGATTCTTCCAATCAAGAAATATGGTCAACATTCTGCACTGAATATGTTTGATGAATACTCTATGACCAATCAATATGCACTCGCAGAATTCACTGGTTTTACAGAGAGGGAAGTTCGTCAGCTTTGTGAACGTTATCATATGTCTTTTGAACAAACGAAAGATTGGTACGATGGCTATAATGTCAATGGTGTATCCATTTATAATCCAAGATCTGTAACATCAGCGATGATGAACGGCATCTTTGACAGCTACTGGACACAGACAGAAACCTATGAGGCTTTGAAAATGTATATCGTTCGCAATGAGAACGGCTTGCGGGATAAGATCATTCGGATGATTGCCGGAGAACACATTTCTATTAACACGAAAACATTCCAGAACGATATGTGTACCTTTGAAACAGCAGATGATATTCTGACCTTACTGGTGCATCTGGGATATCTGACATACGACTTCGATACAAAAACTGCCTGGATTCCCAACAAGGAAGTGCGGCAGGAATTTCTCAATTCTATCCAGGGGCAGGAGTTCCAGACGGTCAACAATGCCATCCATCGTTCCGACAAGCTGCTGCAATTGACGCTGGCACAGAATGCAGAAAAGGTGGCGGAAATGCTTCAGAAAGTTCACTGTGATAACTGTTCTGTGATTCAATACAACGATGAAAATTCGCTGGCTTGTGTATTGAGTCTGGCATATTATTCCGCACAAGACAGCTATGCAGTTTATCGGGAATTGCAGGGCGGAGAGGGCTTTGCGGATCTGGTATTTGTGCCGAGAACCGGTAACCATAACCCGGCAATGATCGTGGAGCTGAAATGGAATCAAACCACTGGTATTGCATTGGAACAAATCAAAGACCGGAACTATATTCGCTGTTTGAAGGATTATCATGGAAAAGTGCTGTTTGTTGGCGTGAACTATGATAAGAAGAGTAAAAAACACGCTTGTCAGTTTGAAATGGTGGAAATTTGAAAAGATTTTCTAAGGTGACTTTTCAATTTAACATTAGCTTATTTTCAAAGTAAGTCATGGTTGAAGGTTATGTTAACGAATATCTGGTTGGTGATAGGCAAATTACTGCATAATGATTTCTGCTAACTTCTAATACTAGTCTGATAGTTCGTCAAATTTGCATATAGCTTATACGAAAAAAATAATTTTAAGAAAAATGGAGGAAAATATGTGTGTATGTGTTTCTTACTCAGAAGTTAAATCGGAGATACAACAACAATTAAAAAGAAAAGCACTGATTCCAATTTTAGGTTCTGGATTTACAAAGGGTTGTGCCAGTCGAAATGGAACAGTTCCTTCCGGGGCTGATTATAAGGAATATATGATAGATCAGATAATGAAAATACGTGGTTATGATGATTCGAAAAGACTCGACTACGAAAAGAAACAATTCCCTGATATATCTACGATCTATCATGAGATTGTTCCAAAGAATAATCAAAGAAATTATTTAAGAAATAATTTTACAAAGGTTGAGTTACCCTTAGAAAAAAAGAAGTTTCTCAATATCAACTGGCCATATATTTATACATTAAATTCTGATGATGCAATTGAAAACAATAGTAGATATGAAACTGTTATTTATTCTAATCGAGAAATCTCACATGAAATTTTTTCGACTGAAAAATGCACAATTAAACTCCATGGTGATGTCTATGATATTTTGAAATATGAAGATTCAAAGTGTGAGATTTTTGATCTCCAACAGTATGTTCATAGTTTGTACGAAAACAGAATCCTTTTGGATAAGCTGAAGCATGATTATGAGTTCACAAATCTAATGTACATTGGGTGTAGTCTTTCAAATGAGATTGACTTGTTATCAATTTCTTCAAAAGCCACAATTAATGGAAACCGTTATTATTGCACTACAAAACAACCTGACGAAGATGATCTTTTGATGCTGTCTAAATACGGAATTACTCACTGCGTAATATTTGATTCTTATGATGCAATATATACTGAACTAGTGGCTTCTGCGGAAGAGGCTGAAAAAATTGGAAAAAGTGACCTAGATGAATATAAAACTTTTGAGATTACAGAGTTGCAGAATGGATTTGACATAAATAAGGCGTATCTATTCCATGGTAAGTCTTTAATTAATAAAGAAAGGCACGTGTGTCTTCCTAGCTTTTTCATTTCTAGGAAGATTACAGATCAATTGGCAACAAATATAAGAACCAAAGGGACTCAAATTTTAGTTGGTTCTGGATGCAGTGGAAAAACATATGTTACAATTGATCTTGCTAGAAGGATTGTTGATAAAGATGTCTTTGTATTTCAATCCCGAGAACGAATAAATAATGAGGCTTTTTCATCGTTGCTCCATAGGGAGAATTGCTTGATAATTGCAGATAGCAAAGTGCTTTCTGAGAAACAGATTGAAGATATTGTTCGAAGCGATTTAGAAAGGATTAAGCGGCAGAATTCATTTGTTATTATAGAAAGCAAAAGTAATCGTGATTTAATGAGCCTTCTTTCACTTTTGAGAATATCGGATGTAATTAAGGAAAATGAACTAATTCCATCTGAACTGAAAAATAAATTGACTGCAGAAGAAAGCAAAGAATTAAATGAAAAATTAGTCAAATCATCGTTTGGTATTTTTTCTAAAAGCAAGTCGATTTCTGACAATATTATTGATATAAGTGAACGATTAATCCAGAAAAGCCAATTTGATAAGATTACTCCCAGAATGGAAACTGTGAAAGAGGTTGCTTGTTTAATTGCTTTAGCAACTATGGAAAAAATATATTCAGAGGATGTAGTTATTCTTAATCTTGAAGAAGAATTTTTTTCACAGAAAGAGAGTGCTTCTCCTTTAATCGAAGATGAAGGAACATGGGCTTTCGAAATAAGTGCAGGCAATAATTCTCAGATGAAGTATGTGGTGAATGCGGAATATTGGTTGTTTAATCAATTAGACAACCTAGCGAAAATGAGCTTAGGGCAAGAAAAGATAATCAAGGCTTACCAATATATCGTTCAGAAAATCATTGAACATTATGGAAAGCCAGATTTAAAGTATGGAAAAAAGGATGCACCATATAAAGAATATATTTTATTCGATAATATCAATCAAATCTTTACCTTTCAAGGAAATATTCTAATACGCGGCATATATGAGAATCTCAATGATTTATTATCCACCGATCCAAATTATCTTCACCAAAGGGCTAAATGTTACATAAGATCTTCATATATAACGAATGATTCTAGGGAAAAGCAACAATGGTTAGCCCAAGCACAACGAGATGCAAGCTCGTCACATAAAATATTTGAAGAACGTTATATAGAGAGTAAGAATGAAAAGGTGCAAATTTCTTCAGATCATGCACTATATACGGTTGCACTTACATTATGTCATTTAGCAAAATTGGAAGATTATAAAAATTTGAAGCTAAATGAAAATGCTATTAATAATTTGTACTTAGCAGTATCTTCTCCATACAATTCAATGGAGTTCATAAAGAAAGATAAGAATTATAATTACAACAATATTATCGGAGAAATAATTACGACATTTGCTGCAGATAGATCTTTGATTCCAAGTGAAAAAGCACAAATGAATGTAGTAGAATTAATTAAAATTCAAATTGGAGAGAATTTTTAGCCTAATTTAGTCTGATGTATGGGATGCATGGGATTTTGATTTGTTTCCGAGAACTATTGGGGACAACCTGACATCGACCAAAAGGTGTCAATGTAGAGATATACGCTATTTGCGAGAAAAATTCAAATTGCTTATTCAATAGGGTTGTATGGGCAATTTAACGAAAATGCAGACATTAAAATTGAAGTGTCGTTGCACGTTGAGTGCGTGGTTCTGCTGTCACAACAGAAAGCCTAAAATGGCGTATTTACGTAGATAATTGGCACTTGACCTTTTCAAATATATTCCCTTGCACACTCATTTTGCTGTATGCGGGAACAGGTGAAAAAGCCAAAAGACATACACGGCACATTTGACAACCAATCTGCACACTTTGAATTTTGACAATCAAATCAAGCATACGACCGTTGAGAAAGCAAAACTGCTTTTTTCGATTTTTCAGTGTGCGGATTGAATGTCACACTGAAAAACGGCAGAAAATCGCAGAAAATGGACTTTCCAAAAATTGCAATTCGGGTGTTTGCAAAATTGCGTTGAGTGTGGGAAAAGGTTGTAGACAATATTTATATTTCTTTACAGTAAAATAAAACACTAAATAATGAGGAGAATTATTATGAACGATAAATATGAAATTACTAACGATTCCAAAATGGATCTTTCAACAGGTTTTACAGCTTTTGAAACTTATTTGCAGAGTTTTGGTTTACCAACGGATAATGTCATTGCACCGCCAGAACAACGACAATTAATAATGGATTTATTACCGTCTCTATTGAAACGGTTATCTCCAGAAGTAAAGAAAGATGCTCGTTATATTTCTAAGTTTATAGCCGGTAGTGCTGTTGGATTATTTGATGCTTCACTGAATTTTGTTTGGAATGAGGTGGTTGTTAATATAAGAAAAAAAGTAGTAACATATGGACTTGACTATTTCTTTGATGCTGCTATTGGTGGCACCCAGCGTGAGGGTTACTCCACTGAAGAGGACTTGGCTGAAGTTAAGGATGTAGTTCTTCTTGATACTTGTAAAAAGCTCGAACTGATATCAGATATTCTTCATAAAAAGCTGTGTCATATTTTAGATATGCGGAATAATATCGGTTCTTCGCATCCAACAGAGTATTCTGTAAATGCTTATGAGCTGCTCGGTTGGCTACAGGATTGTGTTGAAAAGGTACTTTCAGAAGATATTTCCTCTTCAGCAATAACCGTAAAAAGTATAATTGATAACGTAAAAAAGCGGACTACTAAATTAGACAGTACCACATTGGATTCTTTTGAAAAATCTGTAAAAGATCTTTCGCCTACTATGGTTTCTAATATGTTAAGAAGCCTCTTTGGTATTTTTGTTTCAACAGAAAACAAAAATAACTCAATGCTTTTAGAAAATATTATCTCTATCTCCGTAATCGTTTGGAAATATAGTTCGGACAAAATTAGATATGATTTAGGCATACAGATAGATTCTTATCGTGCAAATTTAGATGAATATAAAACACAAAAGGGCGAATTGTTTTTTGAAAAGTGTAAAGGCGAAAAATACTATACGAAAGACAGCAAAATAATTAAACTTACAACTTTGTGTGAGAATTTACAAAGTGCTCATTATGGGTGGGACAATTATGCCGCTGAGGTGCCTTTGGCAAGGCAAATTATGTCTTATATTACCAACATATCTGATATTCCTGAAATGCGCTTTGAACGAGTTATTAGTGTCTTTTTGATTTGCAGAATTGGTAATGATGCTTGGTGGCACGAAGGTGTATCTCCAAACGCAAAAAAATACTACGACTCTTTATTTGAATTATTCGATGAAGATGCGGTCATTATAATGCTTAAGTATGTTAAAGAGCATAGAGCATTGTTACGTGGTAAATATAGACCTAAGAATTTTAAAGAGATTTGTTCCTTGATGAAATCACCACTATTAAGTGACAGATGCAATGATATATTAGATTATATTATTTCGTTTACAGGTAGTTTAGATAATGTTTTTGAAATAAAGCAATTTAAGGAATTAAGTGTAGGAAAACTGGATTGATTTTTCTGCATCTCTCTATAATTAATAAAAAGCAGCCCCGCACCACTGAAAACCAGTGATGCGGGGCTCGTTCTATCTATTCACTTTTCTACGCTGATCGTCACGCCTGACTTGAACCGAAACTCCAGAAAATCTTTACAAACCTTTACGCTTTCCAGCAGCTTCTTCACCAGCGCCTCATCAAACTCTGTGATGGTTCTCGGCTGAGAATTGATAAAATGCAGCAGCTCCTGAATGCGTTCCCGGTGTGCTGCTCTGGCGGTATCATCCATGACGGTTTGTTCCTGCAGCTCACGCAGGTGCAAGATTTCTTCTGCCAGATCATCGTAGTTCGTGCCGCTTTCCGTCCGGTCGATCAGCTCCTGCTGCAATTGCCGCATCCTATCCGCGAGGGCTTCCACTGACTGCGGATTGGCAAGGCTGATCGCTGTTTTCAGATTGCTTTTCAGCTTTTTCAGGTATTCGTCACTGTTGCCGAGCATTTCATTGACCGCGTCAATAAACCCTTGTTGCAATTCGTCCTCGCTGACCGTCCGTGCCGGGCATCGTGTCTTGTCCTCCAGTCTGGTCTTGCACCGCCAGACGATTGTTTTCTTTCCCCGGTTGTTCCAGTGCAGCCTGCGGAAATGCTCACCGCAGCACTCGCAGGTCACCATGTGCGAGAAGGCGTGGTTTGCACTGAAGCCCTGCCGCCTGCCGTTCAGATCACGCTCGGATGACCGACGTGCCATTTCCTCCTGCACTCTCATGAATATATCCTTCGGGATGATCGCCTCATGATCGTCCTCGATGTAGTATTGCGGCAGTGTGCCGTTGTTCTTGCCCCGTTTCTTATTCAGAAAGTCAATGGTGTAGGTCTTTTGCAGGAGTGCATCGCCCATATACTTCTCGTTCTCCAGTATTTTGCGGACAGTGCTGTCGTGCCAGCGTGGATTGTCCCGTGCAGTGCGAATGCCGTCACGTTCCAGCCCTCTGGCGATTTTCATACAGCTTGCACCCTCCAGATACTCCCGGAAGATACGCTTGACGATCTCCGCCTCCGCCGGATTGATGATCAAATGCCCATCCTCGTCCTTATCATAGCCGAGGAAGTTTCGTGCGTTCACCATCACTTTCCCCTGCTGGAAGCGGTACTGGATACCCATTTTTGTATTCTTGCTGAGCGACTCCGATTCCTGCTGTGCCAGTGATGCCATAATGGTGATCAGGACTTCGCCCTTTGCGTCCATCGTGTTGATGGATTCCTTTTCAAAGAAAACCGGAATGTTGATCTCCTTCAGCAGGCGGATATATTTCAGACAGTCCAGCGTATTGCGGGCAAATCGGCTAATTGATTTCGTGAAGATCATGTCGATTTTTCCTGCCTTGCAGTCCTCGATCATAGCGTTGAACTGCTCTCTGTTTTTGGTTGAGGTCGCACTGATGCCTTCATCAGCGTACACTCCGACAAATTCCCACTCCGGATTCGTCTTGATAAATTCCTCGTAATGCTGAATCTGTGCTTCATAGCTGGATGCCTGTTCCTCGTTGTCCGTGCTGACACGGCAGTATGCCGCTACCCGCAGACGCTGTACTTCTTCCTTCGCCGCTGAATTGCCTTTCTGCGGCTTCGGCGGAATGACGGTCATGTTTTTCATGATTTCACCTCTATCAGACTATAAATGTATTCGGCTTGCTGCACTGGATCGTTGAAATGCGTTTCCGCCTCAGCCAGGTCGAACGCCTTGTGAATCGGCGGTGCGGTATACCGCTTTTCATGGCTGTGCTGATTTGCACGATGGATTCTTCTGCCGTTTGCTTTTGCAAATGTTTCCCGGCTGATAATCGCAGGGTAGTAGTCGGTGCCAATGTAGACGTTCTGCATCAGGATTCGCTTGACAGTGCTGTGCTGCATCGGTGCGCCTGCATTTTCCGCAGCCGCTTTCATGCTCAGCCCGGAAACATAGCCGTTGAAAATGTTGACGATGACGCCGGCTTCCTGTTCGTCGATAACGGCTTTGCCGTTTATGATTTTGTATCCGTACATAGTTCCTCCCTCAATGTTAGTCCGCATTTCAGCTTGAAACCAACGCTGTCCCTGCTGTAAACGATGATGCTGTCAACAAAAGAAGTGAACAGTTTCTCGTCATAAGTGTCCAGCATTTTCGCCGCTTCTATAAAATGCAGCAGCTTTTCCGTTTCCCACAGCATCAGACCTGATTCAATATTGCCAAGGCTCTGGATCTTTCTGCGGGCTTCCTCGTTCTGCTTTTCCATGCGGTTCAGTTCCTGATTGTACATCACTGCGTCAATGATGCTCTTTACTCGGAGCTTTTTCAACTTGCATTTCCGGTCGTTGTTTTTCTGGATGCTCGCTTTCAGACACATGATACGCTGGAGATTTTCATCGCTGCCTGCCACACGCAGGGCATTGTAATACGGGCGGAACAGTATCTTTCGGGTGAATATGAGCTTGTTCAGCATCGTGGTGAAAGCGGACTGGAATGCTTCCTCATGGATAAATTTCATCGAGCAGCTATCCTTATCCGCAATGTGCTTCTTGCAGCACCAGCTGATTCCGCTGGAAATCACCTGACGCTTGAACGTGCTGCCGCACGCACCGCAGATGATTTTGCTGCTGAAAGCATACCGTCGCTGGTACTTTTCATCCTCGCGCCGGATGCCGCGTTCCCTGAGCCGCTGTTCCAGAACATCATGTGCTGTTGCGTATAGCTCCCGGCTGATGATTGCCTCATGATGATCTTTCACTTCCGGGCTTTCCACGTCGCCCTTGTTTCTGTGCCTGCGAAAGCTGTCGTCCGTATAGGTCTTGTTGTAGCGGACATCACCGACATATTTCTCATTATTCAGAATGCCCATGACCGTTGTGGTACTCCACTTGCCGCCTTTACGCGTCGGCACACACCGTCTGTCCAGTTCTTTGCAGATCTTATGCGTTCCCGTGCCGGAAACAACCGACTCGAAAATGAACTGGACAATCTCTGCTTCCGTCGGGATAATCACATATCTGCCGTCGCTGTCAAACTCGTACCCATAGGGTGCTGTTCCTGCCCTGAACTTTCCACTTTTGATACGCTTCTGGTTGCCCCACTTCACATTTTGGGAAATGGACTCGGATTCCTCCTGTGCCAGACTGCTCAGGATTGCAAGCACAAGCTCCGTTTCCATGCTTCCGGTATCCAGATTCTCTTTTTCAAAGTAAATGGGTACCTTGTAAGAAAGCAGCTCACGCACCAGTGCAAGGCAGTCTGTGGTGTTGCGGGAGAACCGGCTGACGGATTTCGTCAGCACATAGTCGACGCGACCGATGCGGCACTCGTATATCAGTGCCTGCAAGCCGTCACGGACATCTGCCTTTGTCCCGGTGATGCCGAAATCATAGAATATACCTGCGCACTCCCATTCGGAATGCAGCCTGATCCACGCTTCATAATGTGCCTTCTGCGTTTCCAGACTTTCCCGCTGGTCATCGTTATCCGTACTGACACGGCAGTAGGCAGCCACATGGAGTTTCTTTTTCTCAGCGGGCTGTGCCTCAATGGTTCTGACTATCATCGTTTTCCCTCCTTGTCAGTATCGTATCTTAACTCTGATTCGATGATTTTTCAAGTGGTTTCGGCAATAAGTCTGCGAACAGGGGAGAGAATGTTTTCCGGTTCAGATCGGTTAATTTGTCATATTCGTCAAATGTAATCTTCCCGCTGGCGTAGAGCAGTTCCGTGATTGTCTGTGCCTTGTAATATTCGATTTCATCTATGATTTTCTGCTGATCCATTTTGACACCTCCTATTGACAGCCGGAAAAGTCAACCCCTCCGGAGTCCTCACTACCAATAGGACACGTTTTCGGATTTTAGCAAAGGAAAATGCCCCCTCTAAGAGAAAAATTCTCCCAGAGGGGGCATAGCCTTAAATATCCTTCTGATTCACCCAACCAGTGACGTAGTTTCCGACAGGTGTTTTTCCGCAGTTTGCAGCAGAATTTGTAATACGCATTCTGCCTTTTACCACTTGTCCATCATAGAGATAGAATGTACCGCTTTTCTTTGTTCCGGTTTTTGATATACTGGACGCATACAGGGTGGCATTGTTCAGTATAATCTTCGTCCCCTTTGCATATGTCTTTTCAGCTACGGCATATACCACTCTTCCTGAATTGTCAAAAACGCTATAGCCTATCTTGCACACTTTCTTCGCATTTTCTAAGGAAGAATACGCACCCAGTTGCGACTTTGCATCTGCCCAAGATTTTCTCACCCGGTAAAGTTGCTTTGTGGAGGGTGCAGAAATAGTAGAAGTTCCAGCTTTCAAATAGGACTGTACCTTTGCTTTGAAAGTCGCCCAATGGGGCAAGATATACGCCGGACACATCTTGTACCGATTGTACATGGTGTTCAACTGGTCAATCGTTCCGTTTCGTCCGTCACGAACATTGAGCCAGTGGGTATGCGTGTAGAGATGGTTGATGTCCAATCCATACTGTTTCAGAAGTGCTGCGGCAAGTTTCGCACAGTTGTCCTCCGACTTCTTATCCGTAGAATTATACGCAGAGGACATAATGCACTCAATGGCAATGGTTCTGCGATTTCCATTGCCACTGCCATCAGCGGCGTGCCAGCCGCTCAGGCTGTGGGGCAGATTCTGCCATGCACACACGTTATCCACATAATAATGAACTCGCACATCCCTCATGTTGTTATTGACCGTCGCCCTTGTGTACTGTTCTGCAGGGGTCGTGCCGCTTGCAACTGTGATCCAGTCTGTGTTGTGAACGGTCACACCAATGATTTTCCCTGCCATGGAAACAGAAGGCATATCAATGCGGTTGGGATTATGTTTGGTGAGTAAATACTCGTTGATTCTCACTCCATTCAGAGTAGTTGATGTATCAGGTCTTAAAATCGCCATATTACTTATCCTCCTTGTCGGTTGTTTCTTCTGTTCTGCCGATTTTCGTTTGCAGAACATCAATTGCTTTTTTGATTGCAGGCGGATATGGAATCCCCATTAAACTTGTATTTTCCACGATGGAAAGCAGTTCGTTCAAACAAAAACTGATGCAAACGGCATTCCGGATGTAGTTGGTATTCAGCAGAATATCCATCCGAACTGCAACGACGATCAGCGCTAAAGTGCAGACTTTTTTCGCCAGACCGAACCAGCCGGCTTTGGAAGAAAGTCCGCCGCTTTCCGTGTGTTTCGATTTTTTCATCATGGCGGTGATGATGCCGGTGAAAAAGTCGATTGCCATAAAGACGACCAGTGTTACCAGAGCGGAGTCCCAGCCGCCAAAAATGGCAGTAAAAAAGCCGCCGGCCAAGCCGACAGCTACACAAATGGTATCTTTCATTTTCAACCCTCCAGTACTTTCAGGAATCGGATTTTCGGGTGGGAATTGTTGCTTCTGCCTGCCCATGCAAGGTAATATTCGCCGTCAGAAATGCTGGTGCATTCTGTGATGGTGGTGATAAAGGTGTCCGACTGCAGCCAGCGGAAATCCAGAGATACCGCACGATTTGCATCGATCTCTGTGTTTACATACACGCCAATAGGAATGTCGATCTTCTGCGGTTTCGGCACCAGATACAAACTTCCGGCTTCACTCGAACCCGACTGATAGGACATCACAATTTCAGCATTTTTCGTCAGGGACAATGGCTTTGCACAAACAGTCAAAACCAACTTATCCCAGTTGAAGCACTCCTGAGAATAGGACAGCACAAAATCATTTGCTGCACTGCAAAACTGCGGATAGGCAGCCAGAAAATCTGTCATTGTCTGATAGCTGCCGTCCAGAATCATGCTGAGATTCGATGCATAGGTCGAAACGGCATCCTGTCCGGACTGAAACAGAATAGTGTAATTTCTGCCGCTTGTCAGGTTATTGATTTGCTTTTGCAGGCTCTCCAAAGTGCGTTCTGCCGTTCCGATTCTGGAAGTATTGCTCTCCACCTTTTCCGAATAGACCGTAACCTTTGTACTAAGCCCATTGATTTGTGTGCCAAAACCATCCCATTGTGCGATTTTAGCGGCAGTGATCTGATCCAATGCGGATTGATTTTCGTGGGTATGCGATTTATCTTCCAGGCGTGTGATGGAAAGTGTATGCTCCTGCAAGGTATACGTCAGACTGTCGGACAATTCCTGCACTTTTTCATTCACATAATTGACCTTGGCATAGGGTGCAAGGTCTACGGCTGCACCCTCTGTTAATGTCACTGTAGTTGTACCATTTTTATCTGTAATGGTGATTGTGATAACACTGCCATCCTTCACAACATTCGCAATCGGGGAAAAGCCGTCTTTACCAGCTACGCCAGCATCTCCCTTTTCACCTTTTTCTCCGGGAACGCCCTGCAGCCCTCTATCTCCGGGATCACCTTTTTCGCCCTGCAATCCGGTGTCGCCCTTTTCACCACGCTCACCAGTATCACCTTTTTCACCTTTCAAGGATAAAAGCCATTTTTCCTCAGAGTCTTCGTAGCCATGCTCCACTGCAATTGCATATGCTGATTTTCCATCTGCACCATCTTGACCGGGATTTCCTTTGGCTCCTGTATTGCCTTTATCACCTTTCAAGGAAGAGAGCCAGTCTGATTCAGAGCCTTGATAACCTTGCTCTACCGCAATTTGATATGCAGATTTACCGTCTGTACCTTTTTCTCCGTTTGCACCATTATGAAGCGTTGCAGAAGTTTCGCCATCGGCATCGACAATGGTAATTACAACACCAAACTCCATTTGCTCCGTCTTCACTTTGGGAGAAAATCCATCTTTTCCATTTTGAAGTCCAGTAGCCTTTTCGTCCAGTTTTTTCAAAAGCTGCGTATATAAATCCAGAGTCGGCGGAATTGGCGTATCCCCATCTGCGACAAAACCGGACGGTCGGATGTGAAGTGTGACGGGTACTGTTGTTGCACGCAGTGTAGTATCGCTTTCTGCATCGTAGCCAAACAAACTCATCTTCACTGTACCGGGATGCAGTTCGGCAGGCAGCAAGCAAGTCGTTCCCTCTGTGCCAAGCACCACGTTGTATGTTTCTTCACACTGCGTGAACTGCACCACTTTGTGCAGCATTTTCCAAGCTCCATCAAACACGAACTTCACCGAAACAAATGCGATCTGGTCAGAGGCAATGACCTCTCGCTCCAGCACCTCGATTTTTTGCTGTTTCACTAAGAATTTCATCATCCATTTTTCACCTCGTTCCATGTTTGATTTTCTCTGTCATAAACCATTTCACCATCGACACACACCACCTTATTCAGATAGCCGGGATTCGTGCTGCCACTGTTGCCATCCCAATTCAACGATTTCTCTACCTTTGCCCACTCTGCCAAACTGCCCTCATAGGTGATGGTGTCCAGTTTGTAGCAGTAATTGATCATATGCGAACCAATTTTTCGTACATTCTGGCTAAGTGTCAGTTGCTGCAGCTTGTGGCAATTGACAAAGCAGAATGCAGGAATTTCGGCACATTCTACTCGAACTGTCTGCAGCAAAGGAGAATCTTGAAATAGATATGTCCCCAGTGTAGTCAACGTTTTCGGCAAAGTGACCGTGGTCATAGATTGATTTGTAAAGGCTTTTTCATCAATTGTATCCACAGAAGACGGAATCTGCAATGCAGTTAAACCGCCATCTGAAAATTGGAAAAAGGCACGTTTGCCGATTCGTTTCAAGGTATTTGGGAAACTTGCTGTTGACAGATTGCTGTAGCGTTCAAAAATGCTATTTCCGATCTCCGTGATTCCTTGCCCTACAACCAGCTGCTTGATGTCGGTATTTTCAAAGAACGGTGATGTACCAATCTCATAAGCATAAGTTGCACCCGTTCCACGCAAAAGCAATTTCCCGTTTGCATAAAGGATATAGTAGACGTTTTCTCCGCATTGTCCGCTTTTTAGAATATCACCGCCAATCAAGTCATCTACCTTGGTTTGCAGTTCGGAAATCTGACTGTTCATTGCATCCAGCCGTTTTTGCAGTTCCTCCAGAGATGCCTGATTCTCTGCCATTTTTGAGAGCATCTCTGTTACTCTGCACTTACCAAGAATACACTTGCAGTAACCGCATTTGCTCTCATCCGCACGGCAGTCTGTCAAATCGGAATCCAGAATGCTTGTCGTTCCGGCACGCAGTCTTACAACTGCTAAAGTCAGATAAGTCGTCACATTGTTGTTGGTAAAGGTAGGAATGGTTGGACTGGTGGCTGCTGTACCTGCCAGAACACGAATCCCACAGGTACGAGTGGAACGATCACAGTAGATTCCGATTGCTACATAACGATTCAAAGATTCATCTACATAGGAAGAAAGGTCGATGGTATGCAGGGTATCACTGATAAAGTAATGTCCATCGATCCACGCCTTACCCGTGCCGAATGTAACGGACAAATTTTTGACTGTTGGTGCAAAACACTGCCGGTAAGTATCCAGAATCCCATTGCAAATTAAACTGGACAAATATGCCGTGAAATCCTCTGCGGTATATACCCGGTCAAGATTCTGTGCGTTAAAAAATCCATAGGAAAAAGACATATGAATATCACTCCATCTCTTTAAATGTCGGTGTCAGACTTCTGCCGTTCTGGTCGAAACTCTCCACCATGCCGATCAGCTGAATTCGAGGCTGAATCAAGCCGAATCGTCTTTGTTCCACGGTCACATAGTCGCCCACAAAATAATCCTTATTGTACTGATACTGGGTGGAAAAAGCAGCGATGGCAGATTCTGATGCCGTTTTTGGCTGCACCAGATGTTCTGCACCGCTGCTTTTCAAAATTTCCAGATATTCCGCATCCGTCACATCTTCTTCCTGTGCGGTGTTTCGCTCGTCTACATACACTTCATAGCGGTCAAGATAGGTCGGCTCTGCACTGGAACAGAAGGTCGTGCGTTTTCTGGCACTGCCCTCACCGCAGCCCAGCACATAGGCGAAGTTTTTCTGCACCGCATCGTCTGCTGCATAGGAAAAGGACAGCAGATTGTTGTACGCATCGGAGAATACGATGTGGGGATTGCCATCCTGCAACAAACTGCGGTCTGTTCCGGAAAACAGGTCGCAGTTCAGAGCATTTCCATCCAGACGCACATTTGCCGAACCACCGATGGTTTCGCATAGACCGTACAGCCATTCTAAGATGTTATCATAGCTGACTTGCATTCGTGCGGTTTTCTGCCAGCAGTCACCGGAAACCGTTCCCATGGAAAAACCGGGCAGATTGCGGATTCCGGCGGAGATGGCATTGCGGGACAGCACCTTGCGGACGATGTCCTCATAGCTGCCGTTTGCGGTGATGGTGGGATAGATGATTCTTCGTTCCAGCAGACAGGCAAGAAACCGTCCGGTGACTGTCAGGTAATCGCCCTTTTCAGCATCAGTTTCCAATTGCAGGGACTCAATGATGCCGAAGTGCTGTGCATCATCGCTCCTTGCCACAATTCTGCCACGCTGAAAGATGGATACATTCTGCGGACTGGCAGCGATATACACTTCAAAGCAGCCGCACTGGTAAAATTCAATGTCCCATAAGAGTGAAGAATAACTGTCGCAGATGGCTTCCAGTGACACAGAAATCTGATCTTTCAAAGCCATCAAGCTGTAAATTTCCAACTGCATTTCTCACACTCCCAGATAAGAATTGCGGTGCATCAAAGTTACACGCAGCTTTTTCACCCCACGGACTGCCTCGACCCGAAAGATATTTGTGCCTTCTTTCAAGGTCAGCCAAGTCGAGCCGGAAACCAGCCGGTTCAGGATATTGCTGTCCACGCCGTTTCTGGTCAAGGTGACGGTCTTGTTTCCGGTTTTCGTGGTAACCGTAATGACATCGCCGGTCAGAATATCACCTTTGATTTGCAGATACTCGCCATTTTCGTTGTAGATGGTCGGTGTCACTGCCACCACTTCCTGCGGAATGTCGCTGGGCAATGCCTCAATTCGCAGTGTGAAACCGGTTTCATCGCCATCATTGGTGATAGAGAACAGATTGCTGTTGGAATACACACCCAAAGGAAACGGAGCATCGCCCTCCGGAAAAGGAAAGTGAAATGCTCCGATCACGCCGCTGTAGTAGGCATAGAAAATATCCCGGCTGTACCAGTAAATGTCCGGACAGAGAATAGAGATCTGCCCACTGATCTGCTGCTCGAAATTTGACACCTCGCAGGTTTCTACATACCCTTCGGCATAGACATCGATGTTCGCCGTCTTGTACCAGATCTTGATGTATCGGGAAGGCTTGACCACACGATACAGGCGATGCCGCCGTTTCTCGATGCCAATGCCACGCATGGCAAAGGAAATGACTACGTTTCGTTTTTCAATGAAAGCATTGTTAAGGTAGCTGCCGTTCATGCCTGCATAGGTAGAGGTGCTGATTGTTCCAGCCGGAGGGTTGAGTCCGTCTATTTTTGAGGTCATGTATTGGTTGGCGGTGGTGGTTAAATTTATTTGTTCGCTGGATTGGTTTTCGAGGATAAGTGTGAAAAACATGGGCTGCACCCCCTTTACATTTTGGGTTTGATGATGTATAATGGAAACAACAGAGACGTAGGTTCGCTACGCAAAATCGGAATTTAGAGGAGTTGTGGCTTATGAATTTAAAAATGATACGTTTATCCAAACCAAATCCGGATAACCTGTTTTCTAACTATGAAAATCAATTAGAACCGCAGTATTTTTTCACATCCTCGGTTTCAAAGACCTTATTTGAAAATAGCCAAAGAACTTTATTGCAGATTTCTGAAGATGAAATACGGGATTATATCAACAATGATGATCTGTGTAATGATGAAGAGGGAATGTTCCCGAAACGATCGGTGCTTACAGGTGAGTGGTATATTAGGTCAGTATCATTTGAAGATGATATTCTTTCGATTGAAACAGCACTGCTTGGAACTGATCTTGGATATCCAGACGATTATTTGGGATTAGAATTGATATTTATTTATGATGATGAATCGAAAGAATTTGCTTTTGACGGGATAAACAGTTCTGCACTGTAAATTCTGATTTACCGAGAAAAAGGAGCGACTCAAATCGCTCCTTTTTAAATATTCAGTGCATTCCTCGTCAACCGATAAATCTCCAACCGTGACAATGCCTTCGGCGATTGATTCGTCTGATTCACCGTTTTCCGATTGTCTGTGTTGTAATAATTGTTCACTGTGCCACCGGAACTGCCGGACAGCATCGCTCCGGAGATTCCATGCAAGCTGTAATTCAAATCAGAATCCATAGTCAGCTGCATGGCTTTCGCCACACCGCCTACGGCTTTCTCCACATACTTTTTGCTCTTGTCGATGCCACTTGCCAGCCCTTTCATAAAGTCCGGCATCCAACTTTCGTAGTCTGTCAGCGGTCCTTTGTCCGGAACAGAGAAGTGCAGGAAATCCCGAATGGTATCAGCAACGTCCGTAACGCAGTCCGACAGCCAGCCAATGGCACTCTGAATGCCGTCAATGATTCCCTGAATGATATCCCGTCCCCAGTTCCAAGCATCGGAAGCCAGTCCCTTGATATATCCCACAGCGGCATCAAACCCATTCTGAATGGTGGACTGGATACCACTGATCTTATCAGAAACCGCAGAACGGATGTTGTCCCAGATGCTGGACACCGTAGAAGAAATGCTCTGCATCACGTTGGAAATGGTGCTCTTGATGCTGTTCCAGATGTTAGACACCACCGACCGGATGGCGTTCAGAACATTGGAAACCGCAGAAGAAATCTGATTCCAGATAGAGGATACCACAGAAAAAATGGCATTCATCACACTGGAAATCGTACCGGAGATGCTGTTCCAGATGGAAGAAACCACATTCCAGATCGCAGACAAAACAGACGAAATGAAACCAGATACCGCATTCCAAACCGTAGTCACCACATCTTGAATTGCCGTTAAGACCGTGGAGATTGTATTGGAGATGGCATTCCAGATGGTTTCAAAGGTCGTTCGGATGCCCTCTAAAATGGGTGTTAAAAACGCCACGATTGCATTCCAAATGGCACTGATCTTCTCCGAGATCCAGTCCATCACTCTACCCACAATGATTTGAATGGCTTCAAAAATCGTCTGAAACAGATAGCCGAATGCTGTAATCAGCGGTTCTAAGGTGGTGTAAATGGCATTCCAAACGGTCGTAATCACGTTATAAATTGCCTGAAAAACCGTAGAAACCACGTTGTAAATGGCATTGAAAATTGTGCTGAAAAAGTTGTAGATTCCTGTCCAAATGGCAGTGAAGAAATCCCGAATCGCTGTAAATACGGTCGTTGCCACCGTCTGAATGGCAGTGACAATGGTGGTGAAGGTATTGGAAATGGACGTCCAGGTGTTGACGAAAAAGTCCCGGATTCCGGTAACGATTCCTGTGAAGAAGGAAGCGATGCTGTTCCATGTATCCACGAAAAATGTTTTGATGGAAGTCCAGACTTCGTTCCAGCTTGTTCCGAACCACCCCAGCACCACATCTGCAATACCTTTCAGGGTATTCATGATATTGCGGAACGTGTTGACAATGAAATTCCAAATAGACGTAAAAATCCCCTTGATGCCGTCCCAGCACTGCTCCCAGTCACCAGTAAACAGACCAATCAGAACATCCAGCAGCCCCAGAAGAACGCCAGTAAACTCTGAAAAGATGTTGGAGATGTTTTGAAAGACACCTTCAAAAATAGGAGCCAGCAGATTGCACAGTTCATCCCATGCTGCTTTCAGCACATCGGTGAAACTCTCAAAGTCGAATCCCAGAGCATTTAGCCGGTCAGTGATGCCCTGTGTCAATCCAGTAAAGGTGCTTTTGATTTGCTCCCAGATGGCGATGATATTGCTTTTGAATTCGTCATTGGTTTTCCAGAGATGCACAAAGGCAGCTACCAGAGCGGCAACAGCTGCGATAATGGCGAGCAGCGGACCTAATGACACGCCCAACGCTCCGGTAATGGCTCCAATGCCACCTTGCACAGCCGAGAAAAGGGCAGGCAGTTTGGACACTGCGGAAAAGACGGTTCCCACGCTGGAAATGGTCTTTCCAAGCACCACCAACATCGGTCCCAGAGCAGCAGCCACCAGTGCAATTTTCGCAATGGTTTCTTTTGTCTGCGGATCCAATTGATTCAGCTTGTCCACCAGTTCCTGAATACGAGAAACAATAGAGCGAATGGTGGGCATCAGAATATCGCTAAAACTGATCGCCAATTCTTCCAGCTGAGATTTCAAAATGGTCACTTGTCCGGCAAGGTTATCCTGCATGACCGCTGCCATTTTTTCGGTCGTGCCATTGTAGCCATCTACTGTATCCGAACAGGTGTCAATGGCATTGGACAGCTTTTCAAAGTCCGCCGGGGAACCATTGATGATCGCCAGCATACCGGACATGGCCTCTTTGCCAAACAGCGAGGCAGCAGCCTGTGCCTGTTCTGCCTCGGACAATCCGCCCAATTTCTGTCGGAGTTGTTCCATGAGTTCCCGTAAAGAATACATCTTGCCGGAACTATCCGTCAGAGAAATGCCGTATTGTTCCATGGCAGATGCTACCGTGTCTGTCGGCTTTGCCAGATTGGTAATGGCGGAACGCAGTGCTGTACCAGCCTGTGAGGATTTGATACCGGCGTTCGCCATTAGTCCAATGGCAATGGCAGAGTCTTCAGCAGAGTATCCCAAAGAACCCAGCACCGGAGCGGCATACTTGAAAGTTTCGCCCATCATGCTGACGTTGGTATTGGCATTGGAACTTGCAGCCGCCAGAATATCCGCAAAGTGTCCGCTGTCTGAAGCAGACAAACCGAAAGCGGTCAGAGCGTCTGTGACAATGTCTGAAGTAGATGCCAAATCTTCGCCACTGGCGGCGGCAAGATTCATGATGCCTTCGATACCGCTGAGCATATCGTTGGTTTTCCAGCCTGCCATCGCCATATAGTTCATGGCTTCCGCAGCTTCACTCGCTGAAAATTTTGTCTTACTGCCCATTTCACGGGCTTTTTCCCGGAGGGCATCCATCTCTGAACCGGTCGCACCGGACACAGCTGCCACCTTTGACATGGCGGAATCGAAATCCGCACCAGTTTTCACAGCAATGGTTCCCAGAGCCGTGACACCGGCAGTGACTGGCAGCAGCTTTTGTCCCACGCCGGAAATTTTGTCCCCGGCGGACTGCAGCGTTTCACCCAGAACGCCCATCTTTTCCAAGGCGGTGTGAGAATTGTTTGCTTCTGTGGTCAGGCGTTTCAGTTCGTTTTCGGTTTCGATGATTTCACGCTGTAGTGCATCATACTGCTGCTGGGAAATTTCGCCGTTTGCAAGAGCGGTATTTGCCTGTTCTGCGGCAGTTTTTAGTACTTCCAGCTTTTCTTTGGTAGCTGTCACCGCATCGGCGAGGAGCTTGTGCTTCTGCGAGAGCAGTTCCGTGTTGGAAGGATCGAGTTTCAGCAGCTTCTGGACATCTTTCAGCTGTGTCTGCGTGCCTTTGATGTCTTTGTTGACACCTTCCAGTGCCTTGGACAGCTTGGTGGTATCGCCGCCGATTTCTACGGTGATGCCCTTGATTCTGTTTGCCATGCGGTTTCACCTCCTCCGTGAGGGTATGAAAAAAGCACCTGCCGGAGCAAGTGCTTAAAATTACCATTTTTTAGAAATGTCATTCATTAAAATTGATCTCTATAAAGGTATGATTTTCTATTATTTCCGATGATGATATAACCTGTCTTTGGCAATTAGCATATGAATAGCTATTATACAATAAAACTTCTTTCTCCGATAATTGCGTTATTAACGGATTTTTCTCCCTAAATAGTTGTTTATGACGCTCATATGCAACCTTTGGAACTTCTACTATAGAAATATCTATTTTTCCAGATAACAATTCTTGTAAAACTATATCATCTTGTTTCTCTACGATAATAACAGGTTTAAAGAACAAACATTTCTGAGGCGTAATAGGTAGAAATAAGTAACTTTTCTTATCATTTCCGATACCAACAACTGGTGAATCAGAGGTGATTATGGGCTTATCAGAATTATTAATGCCAAGACAAATATGTCCATACTCTTGCATTAAGAATTCCAAAACGATAGGAGTATTTTTGGTAGCTGATATAGTATTAATCAATTCTTGTGTAAATAAATAGTTTTCTAACTGTTTTGGAACAGTGCTGTATTTAGTCTTTAAAGCAGATAGTAATATTTCTTTTCCTTTAGGGGTTCTGAATAGTTGCACTGCAAGAAATCTGTATATTTCAAATCTTATCGCAAAATTTGTAGAGAAATCAATTCCAATATCATTTGAAGAAATAAATTCAAGAATGTTAGGATAAAAACCGTCTATTATCCCTAATAGTTTTTCATTTAATTTTGGATCGACCTCCACTGGTGGTTTAATTTCTAATCCGTCAAAAGATAGATCATACATATTGCGTTTGCTACAAATGTCATACGTTGATGAATAAAACATTTTTTTAGTGATTTTGTCATAGACACAGCATTTTTCATCTCTACAAATAAAAGGCGTTAAATAGCTTTGTGGAACAAAATGTTGTTTGGTATATTCTCCTATTGGAATCACCTCCTACAATGATATCGAGATATATTATAGCACATTTTGTTGGAAAAGTAAAGTATCAGAACGCATCAAAATCCGACTGTCCTGCAACCTCGTACCAGCCGTCATATTCGTCATTTTCCTTTTCCGTGAACATATCATTCACGACTCCGATCGTGAGCAGATCAAGCTCTGAGAGGGACAGCCCGATCTGCACACATCGGAGAAGGAAGAGGGGTGTTGTCATCGGGCGGTCAGTTTTGCGATGTTTTTTTTAGACTTGACCTGCGTTTCTACATTTAAGCCCCAGAGGTCGATCAGCTGCGGCAAGATCTCATAGATGCTGAACGTGTTAAACTGCTCCAGCCACTCGTCCGGTGATGCCGGAATGACTGCATCGGCGTGTTTTGCCATGATGTAGGCGATGTTCTCAAATACCTCAAGGCTTTCAATGTCCAGTGCAGAGGATTCCTCTGTATTTTCTCCCACAGACTTTTGCAGTGATGCAAAGTCCTGATAAATATCTCTGCGGAATTTCAGACGATACAATCTGGGAACTGCCGCACTCGCCTTAAAAGGCACTTCAATCCCATCAATGGTGATGTTCTTCTGAATTGCCATACTGCACCCTCCTTACGCTTTCACAGTGGTCTTGGAAGCCGTTCCGGCTGCCGGTGTGTATACGTTCTTGTACCAGCCATCATAAGTAGAAGCATCTGTGGATTCACAGGTCTTTGCCTTTACCAGACCGTTTGGCAGAGCCGAAGCTTTGATAGAAATGGTTTCTGTTTTTACTTCCTTGCTGTCCTCGGTAGTCTGTCCCTCTGTTGCTGGACGGGAGGCGGAACAGCAGTAAAGAACATGGCGAATCTTCCGCTTATCTCCGGTGAATTCAAACAGCAACGCAAACTGTGATACCTCATCATCATTTCGTTCCACCAAAACACCGTTGCTGTCCAGGATTTCTCCCAGAATATCCGTGGAGAAATCTGTAGGGATCAAGGCGATTTCCAAATCACCTTCATAGCCGGAATTGTTGGAAATTACGTAGTATACGATGTCGTCGGCATAAAAATTTTCGTTTTCGCCGTTTGCATCAATGGAAATGGAAACCGCACCCGGCAGACGCACCGGATCCACATAGACCGGTGTCAAATTGGCTCCGCTGGCATCGGTTACCCAGTCCTTGATTTTAGCGTAATGTACATTGGTCAAACCGAATTTGACTTTGTTCTTTTTGTTTGCCATAAATATACCAGCCTCCTAAAATCTAATGTCGGCATACCATTCGTTCTCGTGCAGCATCCTGCCTCGGACTCAGGCATCCGTTTCGTAAAGCACTTCATAGAGTTTTTCGGACTCTATCCAGACTTCTGATTTTGTGTAGTAAATCTCATGACGTTTCAGAACCTCTTCGATCTGATTTTCCAGTTCAGGATTCTTAACATCTGTGTAAAGTTCAATATCCAGCATCTTAAAGCTGAAATACATGGAATTATCCGCTGAGAATGTATTCTCTCCAGGAGATAAGAACAGCAGAAAAGGCGGTGCAGGGCTTTCTCCCTCGGCAAAATGATGGTAGGCGAAAGGCAGTCCCATTTCCTCCATCATTTCTGCGATTTGTTCGTAGGTCATGACAATGCCTCCTCGATCAAATGCTCCAGCAACTGTACACCGTTTTCTTCCGCAGGGGCAATATGCGGTCTACCGGATACACGACCACCGCCACGCTTGGCATGCCCCTTTTCCAGAAGATGTGCCAGTTGATATCTGTTTTTAGAATGTACTGTCATCTCCAAAGAGTGACTGTTTTCACCAGTCTTTTTCGTTGTCCAGCTTTTCGCATACTTTCCCGTGTCTGCCGGAGCGTTGGCAGAGATCTCATTTTTCACTTGCGTTGCAGACTTCCGAACTGCTTTTTTCATAGCGGTATTCGCAAGGTCTGCATATTCCTGCAAGCCCTGCATGATTTCCTCCGCAAGATCGTCAATACTGGTCATTTTGCCCTGCCTTTCTGGCTTCTGCAGTAATTTTCAGATAATCCTTGTGCAGATAATCCGGTGTAACACTGGTGATGTTGTATGTGACATCCCGAAACAAGATTAGGTTGCCTGTTACAGACGGCATCCAGTGCTGGTTTTGCCGAATGAGGAATTCCAGTGTTTGTGTTTCTTTGGTCACACCAGCGTCCGTATGCTCCGAAGAAGCTTTCAAAGTCACTTTTGCCCAGCAGGAAAAAGCTTCGTCCCACACAGCGGTGTGATTGCCGATTTCATCGGTAGCAACACGATTTTCCAGAAAGGCGATTCTCTGATTGAGTGTTCCAATTTCCATCAAATCACATCCTCTCGCTGTGCAAACAGCATGGCACGAAGCGTTAACGTCAGCTTGGAAAAGTCTGCAGTATTGCGGTTTTCATAGAGATAAGAAACCGTGTAGAGCATCGCTGTTCGTACCACATCTTCGTTTTCTGAAAAGCGTTCCTCGTCCATTCTTCCCACATCCATTACCAGCTGTTTTGCAGTTGAAATAAGGGAGAGCAACAATGTATCGTCATCTTCAAAATCAATCCGCAGATACTGCTTGACTTCCTGTAAAGTTACCACCCACTCCAACCCCTTTCTCTGATTACGCTTTCTTGATGGTAAGTGTCTTGATAGCTTCTGGAAGAATTAGCTTTCCGTCAAGTCTCTGACTTGCAAGAAAACCAACCTGACCTGTCATGGCAAAGAGTTCATTCAGTCTCTTGAAAGAACGTCCCTGTCTGTCAGCCACCCAGTAATAGCTAAAGTCACCGAATGCCATGCACTTGTTGCCTGCCTTGATTTCCGGCACATAGCTGGATGTCTTGTAAGGACGATTGAGGATTGTATCCGGCACACCTGCCTGCACGGACGGATTCCAGATGTAATTGCCTGTGTTATCCTTCAGCTTGCGAAGTGCCTTCACTGTGGAATCATTGAGCACCCACACTGCCTTTTTACGATACGGACTTCTCAGAGAATAGAAGAGTTCCATGACATCATCAAATGTAATGCTTGTACCTGTGGTGGAAGTGCCGTCTTCCGCACCGCCTGTAGCATTAAAAATGCCGGTCGGTTTTCCCTTGCCATCACCAACGAAGAACGCCTCTTCTTCCTTAGAACCGATTCTTCTTGCGAACTCCTTTGCAATGTAGGACGGCAGGTCAAAAACAGAATCATTCAAAAGTTCTTCTGAAATTTTAATTGCTGTTCCAAGCTTATATGCGGAAAGCGATGCCTGCCCAAATGTATCATCAGAAAGAGAATACTGCTGTTCCTCGTCCATCCAGACAGCCTCGCCCTTGGAAGTCACAATCGGAATCTTGCGGTCGCCGTTGGAAGTTTTGATAACCGTTGCCATCTGGCGGAAAATGCTCTCTTCCTCCAATGCTTCCACCAGTTTTCGTTCGTGAGGTAGCAGTGTGCCGCCTTATCATCTTTCGATGACAGGTTTGCACAAAGCCCCTCCCAAACCGTGCTTACACCTCTCGATGTACACGGCTTTCCATTCATTATTGACATGTCATTTATTTTGTTCCCTGTGAATCTTTTTGAAGCATTTCGGGCAAACAATCAACGTTTTACGTCTCATGTGAAGCATTTTCTTGCCCCATTCCGTAGTGCTTTTCAGATTCTTCATTTTACCTGCATGATAAATACAGCAGGAATCACTATTATCACCACACAGCTCACATACCCCTGCGCTTAACCGCACATATTGTGACAGCTTTTTCGGGTCAAAGGATTTGTATTGCCATGGGTCTTTATCGGACATCAACTTACCGGCTTTGCAGTCAGCTAACGAGACAAGCTTTGCATATTTGATACCGCCTTTAACTTCATGGGGAATAGCCCATTTGCCATCATGACGATATTTTTGGATGATTTTTCTCGTTGTGCTGTTGCTTTTGCTTGCAAGCGTCTTTAGACAGCTATATTCCATAAGATAACGGAAATAATT
>ENA-UPSY01001326-UPSY01001326.1-human-gut-metagenome-genome-assembly--contig:-NODE-1326-length-26241-cov-7.513721_pt1 | contig 26241 bp, 29 predicted proteins | sample MGYA00250044_ERZ773365 | MGnify/ENA primary metagenome ERZ773365 (study PRJEB29103, sample SAMN06111932) | human gut metagenome | biome: human gut; feature: ankylosing spondylitis patient; material... | reverse complement strand
CCCCTTGCAGGGGCTTTGCTAGTATTATGCCCTTCTAGGGCTTACTCAAGCCACCGGCTCAGCCGGTGGTTTTGACTCTTCGGAAACGAAAACAAGGGCTCTTCCCTGACGGCTGTGTGTCCGAAACCTTATCAGAAAAAGACCGTATCACAAAGGTCACAGCTGTAAGAGTGCCGTAAGGCAGAAAGGGCATGATTATGAAGTATGATGCAAGAGCCTGTCACTTTAACATGGACAACGGGTGCGTGGAACTGCTGCTCCGGGATGGGAGAAAAATCTCCATCGACTGTACCGGGGTCGAGGATACGTTGGATGTGACTATGGCGCAGAGGGCGGAGCTGGACTATCTTATTTACAATGACCCACTGGGCTATGCGGATTTGATTCTGAACGGCAATCTAGAATAATACTTGAAAAACGTAACCGGGAGCCATGGGCTAGAAGATTAAGAGGAAAGCGCAGAGCACCTTATTCAGAGTGCTCTGCGCTTTTCTGCATCTTGCGCCATTGTTGCGGGGTCATGCCGTACTTTTGCCGGAACAGTTCGTAGAAGTGGGTGCGGTTGGTAAATTTGAGTTGCAGGGCGATCTCACTGACGGAAAGTGTTGTTTCCCGCAGCAGCCGTTCAGCCTTCTGGAAACAGAAGGTCATGCCGTAATCAAAAAGGCACAGACCGGTGCGCCGCTGGACGATGGAATTGAGATAGCTGCCATTGTAATTCAAAAGCCGTGCCAGTTCACTGCGAGGCAACCGTCCGTCGGTATCCTCCAGCAAACGGCTGATACGCAGAAAGAGCAGGCTTTCGGGACTGCTGCTCAGGTGCACCGGGGTGACATAGAACCCGGACGACAGAAAATCGAACAGTTCGCAAAGTGCGCCCTTCAAATAATAGGTGGCGGCGGCACTGGGTTCGTGCAGGATGTGGGTCATGCGGGCGATAAGCGCTGTCAGGGTTTGAACGCTATCGGTGTTTTCCGGTGTGGGGAAAAGGTCCTGATACTCCTTTCGGAGGTCCTGGCCCAGATTTGCCAGCATGAACTGCAAAATGGGATTTTCTGGCAAATGACGCTCGGATTCAAATAATTGCAGGGATGCAGATTCCGTCAGGCTGCGGACAAAATCTGCGGACAGACCAATAAAACAGAGCTTGGCGGGGCCGATGAAGCGTTCGTTATGGAGGATGCTGCGGTTCACCAGACAGCAGGTCCCGGCACGGTAGGGATATTCTTTTTCCTCGATCTGTTGGATGACCTCTCCTTCCAGCACCAGCATCAGCTCAAAATAATCGTGGCGGTGCAGCGGACGGGAGCTGAGCGCACGGAACAAAGCATCCATAGAGTTTTCATGCAGCCAGCAGCCATTTGGTGAGAACATCTGAATGCTGTATTGGTCGGTTTCCCCCAGACCGGTACAGGACTCCAGCGTGATCTGCACCGGGGACATGATCTTGTAGAAGGTAGAGAGCTGACTGCCCTGATTTTCAACCTCCAAAATATTCTCGTAGCTGGTGGAATCTGGTTTCATGAGGGAGTCTCCTTTTCTGTAATGTGCGAATATGATACAATCTGATGGATGCGGCACACGATGCTGTCATTGTGGAATGTGAACGGAATTGCTAAAATATAGGCACAATACAAAAACATTCTGTAAAAGCTGTGCGGCCGATGGCTTTATTATAGAGTGCTTTTGAAAAAATGTAAAGCGACAGATGCATTCTGTCGCTGCGAATGATACAGCACATCTTGAAAGGAGAATCCCTATGTCTGCACCTGCAACGACAGAGAAAAAATATCTGAAATGGTATCAGAAGCTGGCCTACGGTTCCGGCGATCTGGCCTCTAACTGCTCCTATGGTCTGGTTTCCAGCTTTGTACTGCTTTATCTGACCGGAACACTGGGTCTGGACAGCGCCATCATCGGCTCTTTGATGCTGGCTTCCAAGGTTCTGGACGGCATCAGCGATGTGATCTTTGGCACCCTGATCGACCGCACCCACTCCAAGCTGGGCAAGGCACGTCCGTGGATGCTGTTTGGTCAGATAGGTGTTTCCCTCTGCCTGTTTTTGCTGTTTGCCATCCCGGCTGGCAGCACCACCATGCAGTATATCTACTTCTTCATCGTGTACACCGCACTGAACGCAGTGTTCTATACTGCCAACGGCATTGCATATTCCTCTCTGGTGGCACTGATCACCAAGAACAACAATGAGCGTGTGCAGCTGGGCTCCTTCCGTTTTATGTTTGCGGTCGTCACCAACATCTTTATGGGCTTTGCCGTTACCGGCATGGTGGAGAAGTTCGGCAGCGGTGTCGCAGGCTGGCGTACCACGGCTCTGATCTTCGCAATCGTTGGTCTGGTGGTCAACACCATCAGCTGCCTGGCTGTCAAGGAGCTGCCGGAGGAAGAACTGAGCGGCAACACCAGCGAAGCCGCAGAGGAAGGCAAAGCAGTTGCCGAGGAGAAAAAGCATGGCTTTGCCGAGACCGCTAAGATCCTCGTCCACAACAAGTATTACCTGATGATCCTCGCCATCTACATCGTGTACTATATCATGAGCAACCTGACCACCGGTGCCGGTGTGTTCTGCGCCACCTATTACTGGGGCGATGGCAGCCTGCTGGGTCAGTTCTCTATGATGAAGATGTTCCCCGTCATCATCGCACTGGCCATTGCGCCTGTCCTCATCAAAAAGACCGGCAGTATGCAGAAGGTCAACTTCTGGGGCTACGCCATCAGCAGCGTGCTGGGCATTCCCATGATTTACTTTGCCATGCAAAAGAACCTCTCCATGTTCCTGCTGTTCATGTTCATCAAGGGCATCTTTGCAGGTACCCTCAGCGGCTCTCTGAATGCCCTGATCGCTGAGGCCAGCGGCTACACCACACGCACCACCGGCGTCCACATGGACGGTATGATGTACAGCTGCTCCTCTCTGGGCGTGAAGGTGGGCGGCGGCATCGGCACTGCGGCTGTGGGCTGGCTGCTGAAGCTGGGCGGCTTTGTGGGCACGGCAACGGTTCAGAGCGAAAGCGCCATTCGGATGATCTTCAACCTGTACATCACTTTCCCCTTTGTGATCGGCATCATTATCACGGTGCTGCTGGCTTTCCTGGATGTGGAAAAAGCCAATAAGAAGTGGGATGCTGAACACCAGAAAGAGGCACAGGCATGATTCGACAGAATTTCAACGCAGATTGGACGGTAGAAAAGGGAGATGGCAATTCCCGGATGAATTCCTTTCTGGGAAATACCCAGACCAAAACCGTGCATCTACCCTACGATGCCATGATCCATGAAGCCCGCACCCCGGACACGAAAAACGGTGCACAGACCGGTTTCTACCCCGGCGGCGAGTACATTTTTCAGAAGCATTTCACTGCACCCCAGGCGTGGCAGGGCAAGCCGGTGTCGCTGGTGTTTGAGGGCGTGTACCAGACGGCGCTGGTCTACCTGAACGGCTGGCTGCTGACCCGGAATGTGAACGGCTATGCGGAGTTTACCGTGGAGGCTGGTCCCTACCTGAAATATGGTGCCGACAACCTGCTGAAGGTCATTGCAGACAACAGTCTGGAACCCAACAGCCGCTGGTATACCGGCAGCGGTATCTACCGCCCGGTGCGGCTGCTGGTGGGCAACAAGGTCTATCTGCCGCAGGATACCGTGCATATCACCACGCGGGAGGTGGGCGAGGGCTTTGCCCTGCTAGATGTGACGGCACAGGTGCAGTCTGCCAGCACTGTTACAGAACGGGTGACCCTGCAGCAGACCATCTGCCGGGAGGGCACGGCAGTGCTCACCGATCGGCAGAACCTCCTGCTCCAGCCCGGCGAAAGCAGAACCGTCTCCTTCCGGTACTGCGTGGACAGCCCGGCTCTGTGGAGCCCGGAGAGCCCCAACCTCTACACCAGCACCCTGCAGGTGCTGGAGGGCGAGGAAGAACTGGACCGGGAAGAGACCAGCTTTGGCATCCGTACCCTGAGCATCGATGCAGCGCATGGGGTACGCATCAATGGGCAGACCGTCAAGCTGCGAGGTGCCTGCATCCACCACGACAACGGCATTCTGGGTGCAGCTACCCTGCCCGATGCCGAGGAGCGCCGCATCCGTCAACTGAAGGAAGCAGGCTTCAACGCCATCCGCTCCTCCCATCACCCGGCAGGGCGGGCGCTGCTGGATGCCTGCGACCGGTACGGTGTGCTGGTAATGGACGAACTGAGCGACGTATGGAACGTGCGGAAAAATCCCTACGACTATGCTCTGTACTTTGAGCAGGACTGGAAGCCCACCATTCAAAAGATGGTGGCCAAGGATTACAACCATCCCAGTGTCATTTTGTACGAAAGAAGTAAATGTGTCTACTGCCACTTCCTCAATTTTCTCAAAGTCACAATCAATCATTTCTGAAGTTCTTTCTTCCTCTTCAACACATCTCTGTTCAATCATCTCCATTAATGCTTCTTCTGATACAGCCTGCATATACTGATTTCCGCATTTTGGACAGATACGTGCTTTCTTCAGTATTTGTGCCTTGCACTTTGGACAAGTCTTATATTTTCGACGTTCCATATCCTCTCTTGCCACAAACAAAATAATTCCTATGACACCGAGAAAGACAATCATACTTCCTGCTACCCTATTCATAAGCTGTACACCTACCCCCATGAGCTGCACTGCACACAATCCATATATTTTGTTCATTTTCATGATTCTTCTGCCTCCTCTAAAATAATTTTTTTATAACGATCCCCTGGACAGCACTTCTACCTATACATCCCCAAATACGTGAGTCCAAAGAATCCATCATATTATCCCCGATTAGAAAATACTGATTTGCAGTTACTATAAATTCCATACTCGTCCGTTTCATATCAACGGATTCCGCAGCTTTTTTCCCATTCACGTATACACCACTTTCATCTATACTGACTACATCACCTTCTATAGCCAGTATTCTTTTTACTACCATGAGGTCAAGTTCTTCTATGTATGCGATAATAATATCATCTTTTTTGGGTACTCCCCATTTCTTTAATAAGAGTACATCTCCATTCTGAAAAGTCGGTTCCATTGACTTCCCGTTTACATACGCTACTTCAAAAAAACATTGAAACAAAAGCATGATCAATACCGCAATGATGATTGCCAGCGTCATTCTGCCTGCATTTCTTTTTGTTCTCGTATACCTCTCTCCTTTCCTACTCCATATCCTCAAACATTGCATAATTCTGACGCATCAAATCAGCTTCCTCCCGATCCAGCACACTATCCTTTACATCTTCTACCTGAATCAGTCTGTCCGCCTTATTCTGTTCTCCTATTTTATGAATCGCTGACTCTGTTTCTGATAACTGTTTCCTTTCCGGCTGTTCTACGACCGGTATCCTTCCATCTTGCAGCTCCCAATAGGCAAGTACCGCCTTTACAATGTATCTTGCCTTTTTTCTGCCGCATTGGTTCAAATAGGCACTTACCCGTCTATGATTTTCATCATCTTCATCAAATCTCAAATTAAAACGGTGTTCATCCTGTTTTGCCATAAGGATACCCCCTTTTACTGCATTTCTTTATCAAACAGATATTTTTTTCGGTACCCATGTACATTGACTTTTGAATCATTTACCACGTAATATTCTCCGTCATATCGTTTCCACACGGTTTCAATTATCTTTGATAAAAGAATTGAACCTCCACCTACAAAAATCGTCATTGCCGAACGCAAATCTATTCCGCACTCCCGAAACATTCCCAGTATTTCTTCCACATGTTCGGTAACGATTTCTACTACCCGTTTTCGAATCGCCTCGCCGTACATACAGCTTTCTTCTTTCAGAACAGAATCAATATCATTTTCTTTTAAGTCCAAGTCAAACTTTTCACGAATCCCTTTATTTACCCTCTGATACATGGAGATAACGCCTTTTCCTGTTGAATCTGTGTAATTCCACAAAATCATACCCTTCTCCAATAACATGTAATCTAAGGTATATCCGCCAATATCAATCATCAATACTTTTGGATATGTAGACAGTTTCAGTTCTTTCGCCAGATACAGATATGCAGCGTATGTCTGCATATGAACATATACATTAGAGAAAGTCAATCGGTATGACCTTCCCATATATGCACAATGAACCAACCGCCCCTCTCGATAAAAGTAGTCTCTGAACTTTTTGTACTGACTCCGATAATATAGCGGCGGAAGTCCTACTACCAGGTCCATACTAATCAGTTCCCCCGGAATAAATAGTCTGGACTGTCTCAGCTTTTCCAATTCTTTTGCAATTGCAAACAGTGTCAGTAGGTAATAACGGTCATCCAGCGTCTTATCCGGCAAATACACATTTCTTTCATGGCTTAACCGATAATATTTATCTTGAAACATTAACGCCTCTTCATTTTCCCCCGGCATGCTCTCCAATGCCGTAATCCCAGAATGAAACTCAAAATTTTCTGTTTTAATTGCTTTATTTCCTGTGTCAATCGGTATCATTAACATATTTTGTCTCTCCTTTCCGGTACAAATCTTTCAAAAATTATTGTGTAATTTATGCGCATTGATTACTTGTACCTAATATAAATTTTTCGCACTTTTCATGTCAACAGAATATCTATTCCACTTCAAAATTATTTTTGAAGTACTCAATAATCTGTCTGCTCTCGTCTTCATATCCCCACAAAATACTGCTGACAGCTTGAAAAGCCTGCTCTCGCCATCGGAAATACGTTGCCCGGTGTATTCGTGTGATTTTTGGAAAATGCGGCTCTAACAGGTCTAATATCTCATCTATGTTCTCTGCTTTTCGTGCTGACATATAACTGTAATATAAAACCCAGTAATAACGTTCTCCTTGCGGATGAAAATTTCTCATCAACTCTACCGCTTCATCTATCAGTTTCAGAAACTTATTAGATCGGTTGATTACTTCTATCCTCTGCTTCATATCATCTAAATCCTGATTGATATCCATACCAGCCTGATAGATACTATCCAAAAATTCATCAAGATCCGTTCCATACTCTTCCCGTATCCGGTGCTTTACTTGATTGACTTTAATCTGCATTCTCCAGTTTACGGCTCGATATATTTTAAATAGCCGGATTACATCATGGTAAACGTTATTTTCCTCCCCAGTAAAATCCCTATTTATTACTCCTGTTTTTCCCATATATCTGCCCCCAATTTCTTTGCAGTATCTTTACTTGTTTTCTGTTCTTCTCTTTCCTCATAATCTGCCAGTTTTCTATCACTTCTTTTTCCTACCACAAGGCAGCAATACAATAAAAAAAATAAAATGCCACCTATAACGCTTAACAACAACATATAATTCCTCCAAACTGTTTTCCATTCTCCTGTGTACATCCGTCTGAACGCTTCAGTGACTACTGTATTTAATTGTCAATGTACCAAACTTCAATAAATAAAAAGGCGGTACATGTGATGTTTCTGTAAATAAATATAAATTTAAGTGTAAAAAACCATAAAAAAAGAATTTCAATTATCAACTGATAATCAAAATCCTTTAACTTGTCTTATAATACATAAATATTATTCTATTCTTTTTTCCCCATTTTCCAATATCGGTGCATAAAAGGCTGTCACTTTCAAGCCTTCCTCCTGATAATCAATTTGCACATAATAATCTCGAATCATATATGCTGTATATTGTCCCTGTAGGGAATACAGTTCCATGGTTTTAAAATCTATAAGAAATAAATCTCTTACCTTAGGGCTTTTGTCTTCCGGCACATACGTTTCTGTTACCCTTTCCAGCTTCTCCAGACAAGCTTGGCAGAATAATTTTCTCGCTACCTTTCCATCTAAAATACTATCTTCTCCATAGTTCACTTTTACATTAGAAATCCCACGATTACTCATAGGGCTGCTGTAAAAGAAATTGCCACCCTCTCCCGTTCCTGTAATTGTATTTACAGAACCGCTGGAATTAATCAGTTGTCCTGCATCATCCCTGTTCCGTGTACGGAGATTTTCCACATGCCAATGGTTAACACTGACAATTCCCAATTCATCAGAATTCCGATACATTCCCATAAGGCTGCGCTTATTATTTCCGCACAGATAACAGTCCACCGAATCTTTTACTTTTGAATGAGCAAATTCGATTTTTTTATATTCATAAGAAACCTCTTTCTGATTTTTTCTCTCTTCAATAAGATTATCTTTCTGACTGAAAAATTGAACCCCGTTCCACAAAAGAGATGCAAAAGATAAGAGCACCATTCCCCAAATTAGCTTTACATGTACCACATAATACCGTTTCATTTTCCTCTACCCTCCTAACACTCTCTATTTATGATTCTATCAGTCATTATTTATGTTTTATCATAAAACAAATTCAAAAAGAGGGTATGAAACGATGTGGAATCCAACCGCCAACTTGCAGTGCTACTCCAGAAAATTTCATTGATGGCGAAATAATCCATGCACAGTTATTCCTTCTACATACGTTTTATAAAAGGATCTCCAACAAGAGATTATTTTTCAATCTTTAACCAATGCCATGAATATCCTGCTCTCAATATTCTTGCCCTCTCACATGGCTCGTTTTTCCTACTTTTTCAAAGGTTTTTCTATTTCATTTGTAAAATATAAATTTTTAAAATTTTTTTTACCACATTCTTCATTTTGCAACCTATTCATTGCAATTATATCCTCTTTCTCCCATAGAATCAAGATAGCAATGCAACGTATTCATTGCAAATTTTTCTGTAATATGTATATAAGTAAGGGAGAAAATAAAATGGATCAAAAATTAAAACAGGACATATCAATCGGCACTAGAATCCGGGAACTTCGGATAGAACGCCATATGACTCAAGAACAGGTAGCAACAAAACTACAACTTCTGAATTTAGATATCACTCGCAGCGTATATTCACAAATAGAGAACGGTACATATAATATTCGAATTTCTATCTTAGCAGGCTTGGCACAAATCTTTCAAGTGGACTACAATTGCTTTTTTCGTGATGTTCACCTCTCCATTTCTTAGGTTTTTTAGAATTGAAAATATCTATTGCATTACTAATAGTGTAAATTACAAAAAAAGTACTGGACATCTCCAAGCCCAGTACTCTTTTGCATCATGCTCTTAATTCTCTTCTTTCTCTTCTTTCAACATTGCTATAACTTCTTCCAAACTCTTACCTGAGTTCTGAACTAATCTATAAAGTTCATCCTTTTGCTGTTCTTCAATCTTTATTTTCAAATCTTTTCTCTTCAGACGTAAATTTTTTAATGAACTCTCTGTAGCCTCAATCTCCTTGTCAACCAAAGCTAACTGTTCTTCCAAAGTAATTTTTTCCATTTTCTTTCTTCCTCTTGGCATAATTATATCCTCCTATATGATTATATTTTTTATTCTATCACTTTTCTTCTAATAATACCACAACTTCTTCATTACACTCTTTATCCCTCTAGCCCTTACTAGATTCATATAATTATGCTTCCTTAAAAACACTTTACAGCCTAAGTCGTTTTCGCCTCCCTTTTAATAATTTCAGAAAAATAAATTCTTTGCATTTCTAATGAACCATATTCCTCCCAATCAAAGTACTCTGCATCTTGATCTGTCAACCTCTCTCCGCTTGCAACAATCTTCAATCTGCGTATTATTTCTTTGACGGAAGGAAATAATACCTTGCTGTCATTTGTGTAAAACAAATACATATATCCTCTTGATGTAGTAAGATTTTGCGTACTGCCAATGATAATGACTTTAAATTCTGCATCATTTACTACGGAAATCTCTGCTGTTTTTAACTTTTGATTCCAGATAATATCTAAACATTTAAATACTGGCTCTCTTTTTAAACTGCTATATCCATTCTTTATCTTTACTGCAAGCTCTCTATACCCCATACTATTCTCCTTAAAAAGGCATTGACTATTCCATAAAATAATCAATGCCTTTCTGATCTTTACCTATTGTCCCTTTCTTTACCTATGCAATCATATCCAAAAATTCTACTTCTGAAAGAATTTTTATTCCCAATGACTGTGCCTTTGCTAGTTTACTTCCAGCCTTTTCACCGCAAATTAGATAATCTGTATTCTTACTGACTGAACTCCCCGGTTTTCCACCAAGTTCCCATATCTTTGTATTGATTCCATCACGAGTAAAGGTCATAAGTTTACCTGTAACAACAATCGTACAGCCTTGAAACGGATTATCAACCGTTACTAACTTGTTTTCTTCTGTTTCACTCTCCATAGGTCTAAAGCTCATTTCCATTTGCAAATCCCTCCACAAGCTCAAATTCTCTTCATTTGCAAACCACGTATGAATATTTCGGTTTAAAACATCTCCGAAATCTTCTATCTTTGAAAAATCAAAGTTTCCTGTAGCCGCTTTCTCAAAGCTGTCCAAATTTCCTTCAAAAATTTCACACAACACCCTGCTCTTTGTCGTACCTACCATTGGAATGTCCATTGCAGTCAAATAATGGATAAAATCTGTGTTTCTGCTCTCATTGATTGCTGTCCAAAGCCTCTCATAAGACTTTTCCCCATATCCATCCAAAGCAACAATTTCTTTTCGATACCTGTCTAAATGGTAAATGTCCTGGAATGAAGTAAGCCATCCACATTCCAAAAAACGCCGCAAATTTGATTCGGAAATCCCAGATATATCCATTGCCTTTTTCGCTACAAAGTGAACATACTTCTTTAATATCTGGCTATCGCATTCCGGATTGTCACAGTATATAGTCTCCAAAGTATTTCCTTTATTCGTTTTCCCTTTCCGTATTCTTGTATTACGGCCACAACAAGGGCATTGAAGCGGATAAGTGTCATAATAAAAACCCCTATCAAGGTTATCCTCTATATGTGGAATAATCATATTCCGCTTTGAAACCAGAATACGGCATCCAGGAACCAATTCCAAATTCTTAATGAAAGACAAGTTATGGAGTGATGCTCTTGAAACATCCGCACCGTCAATCTCTACAGAATCAAATACAGCAACCGGTGCTAAATCACCAGATCGTGAAGGTGTCCATTCTATTTCTTGTAGTGTTGTTTCATAAGTTTCATCCTCAAACTTGTAGGCAAGTCCATCCTTATAATGGTGTCCAGTTTTACCACATTTAAAAGAATAGCTAAGATTGTCATAAATAAGAACCAAACCATCTATGGGAATTCCCTTTTCACTTGCAACAGTTTTCAACTTCTCAATCTGCTCTTTAAGTTCTTTCTCACTGTGTTTTCCTGCTTCCATATATACATAAGGACAAGTATCAAATCCCAAGACTCCAAGTTGCATTAGCTTAAACTCCCTACTATCAACACCAGTTCCTTCATCCATCCCCTCTAACACATTAAAGGGAATAAAATGAACATGTCGTCCTTTACACACTTCTGGATTCAGATTACGGACAGAACCGGAAGCCAAATTGCGGGCATTTTTATAAGGTTCTCCATTTCCATCTCGGATTGTATCTTTTAACTGGCGAAAATCGTCCTTATAGATAAATGCCTCGCCAGTCGTAACAAGCCTTTCCCTATAACTGATAGAAAGCGGAACATTTTCAAATGCAGGGATATTGTGGGTAATATCCTCTCCAACATTTCCATCACCACGAGTAGATGCCTGTACCAGCCTACCCTCTTCATAGACAAGCTTAACAGTCAGTCCATCCAGTTTCAACATCAGTAAGGTATCCTGATTTTCCATAAAATCAGCCAACTCCCTAATCTGTTTTGTTTTTTCAAGCGAAAGCAACGCTCTTGTATGCCTTACTTTCGCTAATTCACTGACTGGATAATAACCGACACTCTGCGTTGGCGAATTAGAGAAGATAATTCCTGATTTTTTCTCCAGTTCTTCCAAACGGTCAAATAGACGGTCATATTCCTTATCAGTCATCTTTGGGGAATCCTTATTATAATATGCATCCCGCTGTTCATTCAATGTCTGAACTAATGTTTTAATTTCCTGCAACATGTTACCCACAGCTCCTTTCTACTACTTTGATTGTTTAAGCGAAACTATGTCCTACTTTCTGACACAACTTTTGTTAAAACAAAAAAAGACACTGATTATTCCATAAAAATAATCAATGCCTTTCTGTACTCAAAACACGATAGCAGACTTCATCTGCAAAAATCATGGTTCTAATCACTCTGCTTAGAACAAAAGTTTTATAATTCCTTCTGTATCTCGGAATTACAAATGTGTGTCATACTTATTTTATATGTAGAACCTATAACTGTCAATAGAATACTTTGATCATTAAATTTGCCCAATACTATCAAAATATTTTCTAACTATACTCATGTTTTAATCTTTTATATTCGCTTTTCGCACGTAAATAACTATAATAATTCCAAATATTTGCTGTAATTGGTATATCTTTCAAATATACAAATTAACTCATCATATGTATCTTATGAACAACACACCAACGATAAATATCTCTCATATATAATTTCTCACCTGCTTCTATCCGATTGCTTAAATACCAAAATTTAGAAATATCTTCATCTCTTTTAAATATGATGTAAAACTTTACATTATAATACTCCACAACTGCATACTGCATACACATCTCTCCTCTTCCTGTGTTTCCTGTATCAAATAATATCTTTTTTCACGCACAATCAACATTATACACATATATATCCACTAGTACATTTTTTTGCAAGCAGATGTCCTAATCCGTTCTTCTGATACAATTTTTTCATCTCCGGATCAAGTCCGCTTTTTTCTCCCAACAAGATTGCAGAAAGCATCGCGCCATGTGTTTTTCCCATCTGGCTTACAATCTTCCAGTTCCAGTAATTTTTCAGCCGGTCTAGCTGATTCCGTATGCTATTCCATCGTGATACAATCCAGTTCTTGTCTTTTTCAGACAAAACTATCTCAACCTGTTCTGCCTTTGTTAAAACCCCGACATGGATTCCCTGTTTTTGATAATAACTTTTTTGGTTAAAATCACCCGGATTCCTTGGCGGATGAAACGACTGTTTTGTCCCCCACACATTCAGCTTCTGTCCTATTTTCATTCTGATTTTTTTACCGGATTTATTATTTTTTATTGTTACAAGGATTTTCTTTTCTTTGATTATCTGATTCTTACTCTTTTGATCTGTACAAGAAACAACCGCATCTTTCAGATAAATTGCAGTTGATTGTGATTTATTTTCAATTCTATAAACCGTGCCCTCGCAAATCACATCTTTCTCATCTGAAATCAATGTTTCTGCAAGGGACGGTTTCTGATCTTTTGTATTCTGTAAAAAACTCACTCTTACAAGCTGTATGGCAAGCAGTATAAGACATACCATACAGAGCGGGCGTTTTCTCATTCTTTGTTATCTGCTGCTATCCAGTCCTGCTCTTCATTCAATGGCCGTGACAAGTCCACCTTCTCCATGTATTTTGCATTCGATTCACCATTGATCGTAATCTGTACCTGCCTTACTCCTGCTCCCTCTACAAGAGAATCCACAATAGAATAAATCGTGATCTCAGGCAGTACATCATACGCACTGATCAGAAATGTGCTGTCAAAATTCACATAACAGATTCCATCCTTTGTCGTTACACTCAACAGATTAGCCGCCGGATTGATCGTTGGATATGCCCCCTCCTCAGATGGACCTTGCATCAGCTTTTCTACAATCAGCTTTTCTTTCAAGACATTACTGCTGTAATGAACATCAACCTCTTGCTTGACCAGTTTGGATCCATTCTGATCTGCAAAATACAATGTCAGTGTATCCGTTTGATAAGAACTTAACGAGGATCCTGTTGCATCAACAATATCATCCGCATTCATTAAGCCAACATCATTTCCCTCATTATCTTTGAGCGGTTCCCCTTCCACACGGACAGATACTGCATCAATTCCATCAATCTGAAGCAGTGACTGCACAATTGCTGCCCGCATCAGTTTCTCATCTAAGGATTTCACTTCATAATATTCTTCACTGAAATCAATCTCAAGGATACTGCCCTTTAAAGCACAGTCGAGCAATTTCACCTGTTCCGGAATTGCCTGTGTATATTCAATTTCATTCGTTGGTTTCTTCATCTCATCGATTACAGATTCCGCCTTTTTTATCGCAGAATTGCCGCTGATCTTAGCTGCAACCTTTACAAGTCCTGTCTTGTCTGTATTCATACAGTAAATGTAAGATTCGCCTTCCTTTACTCCATAACGATCCCCACACGCAGTTACTGCGAGAGAAAGAATCAGAATAAGCAACACTGCGATTCCTTTTCTTTTTTTCATAACTTTTCTCCTAAGAAGCTGTATAGATCAGTGGAATTCTCACAGTAAATGTTGTTCCTTCGCCTTCTTCACTGAATACTTTGATCGCACCCCTATGTGCGATCACAGCATTTCGCGCAATTGCAAGTCCAAGTCCTGTTCCTCCGATCTCTCTGGAATGAGATTTATCCACACGGAAGAAACGTTCAAAAACATGCGCCTGATCCTCTTTCGGAATTCCAATTCCTGAATCTTCTACTTTTACATAGAAAAATTTGTGGTCTGCATTCAATGATACATGAACCCATCCATTATCATGATTATACTTTACTGCATTTTCTACCAGATTAGAAATCGCAAGTGACAGTTTTGTCTCATCGATTTCAGCTGTGACCGGCCGAAAACTCTCCATTACGATCTCCACATTCTTTTTCTCTGCAATTGGTTTTAATCTCTTCAAAATCTGTTCCAGAAGTTCATTAATATTAACGGATTCAATATTCAGCGTCTGACCCTTCTTGTCCATCTTCACAAGTGATAAAAGATCTGTAATGATCTTATTCTCACGGTCAATCTCTTTTGCAATATCACCCATGAATTCCTGATACATCTCAACCGGAAGGTTCTCCTGCTCCAGAAGTGAATCGGCCAGTACTTTCATCGATGTCATCGGGGTCTTCAGTTCGTGAGATACATTGGATACAAATTCTTCCCTGGAATCATCCAAAAGCTTCAGCCTTCCCATCATCTTATTGATCGCTTCGCTGATACTCTTTGTTTCTGTAAATGTATCCACATGCAGAACATCGTCGCTATACCCTGCACTTACATTCTCGATCGTAGCTGCAATCTGATGCAGCGGACGTACTACACGATCTGCTGCAAACACTGCAACAATCGTCAGAAAAATCATCACAAGACCAATAATCACGCTCCCCTGTGTATATAATACATCCAGAGAATCCTCAATACTATCGGTTGAAACACTTGCCAGCATTACACCGCGAATCTGATCCTCTCCGGGTATTGCAATCGGTGCAGTCACCTCGATATAATGATTCTTCTTATCATAATTATTCGTGCTCGTCCCCTTCATACAGCGCACTACACTTTCAGATACATCCAGCTTTCCCTCATCCAGACTGTAAGTATCCTTGACTACCCTCAGCTGATCGTCAATTACCATAACTCTTCCGTTATAAATGTTAGTCAGCTGATTCAGGCTGTCATTGACCACCTCTTGTGAGGTGTCCTCAAAATAATGGCTCGCACCGATCTGATTCGTTAAAATTGTACATTGATTCTGAATTTCTGCTGTTCGAAGTGACACAGCACGTGACTCATAGACTTTTACGATTCCAAATAGTGCTACTACGCTGGGCACAAGCCCGGCAAGAAGCACCATAATAAAAATTCGGAATCTAAGATTGTTAAAGATCTTTTTCTTAAATGAAAATGTATTCTTACCCCTGGAAATAATAACCCACTCCCCACTTCGTATGTACGTATTTTGGTTCACTTGGATTCTGTTCTATCTTCTCTCGTAAACGACGGATATGTACATCTACAGTTCTTGCATCACCCGGATAATCATATCCCCAGATCAGATTCAGCAGATTCTCTCTGCTGTAAACCTTATTCGGATTCATTGCCAGAAGCTCAAGCACATCAAATTCCTTCGCTGTAAGATTGATCTCACGTTCTCCGATGAAAACACGGCGTCCTTCGCAATCAATCTTCATATTCCCTTTCACAAGCACCGGACTGCTGGCCGGCTCTTCCTTGCGTTTCGCTGTTCTGCGCATGATTGCCTTGATTCTTGCCTTCACTTCAAGAATATTGAACGGCTTTGTGATATAATCATCCGCACCATATTCCAGACCAAGGATCTTATCCATATCCTCACTCTTGGCAGTCAACATAACAATCGGCATATCTGAAAATTCACGAATCTGCTGACATACCTGGAAACCATCCAGTTTCGGAAGCATGACATCAAGAAGTACAAGATCATACTCACATCTTCTCGCATATTCTAATGCTTCTTCTCCATCATAAGCGCAATCCACTTCCATTCCTTCCTGTTCCAGACTGAACCGAATCCCCTTTACGATTAATTTTTCATCATCAACAACTAATATCTTCTTGCTCATACTCCTCTTTCTGGCCGTTCTTCTGCCTGCTCCTATACCGTAATATCGTCTTTTATCTTATTAAATACGCCATCCTTGATTCCCTCGATCTTCTTGAGATCCTCTATACTCTGAAAGTTTCCATGCTCCTGCCTGTACTTCAGAATACTCTCTGCCTTTGATGCTCCGATTCCACTCAAGGTCATTAATTCTTCTTTTGTGGCTGTATTTATATTAATTTTATCACTGACTGATCCACCTGCATTTCCATTCGGATCTGCCCACTGACCGGAAACAGATTGTGCTGACTCCTCTGCTTCTTCCTGCGTTGGCACATAGATTCGCTCTCCATCACTCAAAGCTTCTGCCTGATTGATCCAATCTGCAGCAGCATCTTCTGTCATTCCACCGGCCGCTTCCAATGCTTCGTAAATCCGTGCATCTGTCCTCAGTTCGTACACCCCCGGAGCATTCACAGCTCCACATACATGAACATATAACGTCTCCGGCAGTCCTTCTTCTGCATCTGTGCCACCCTGAGATTCTTTTTCTGACTCTGTTTTGGAATTTGAGGAATTCTTCTCTACATCAGATTCTCCCTCCAGTGTGAACTCTTCAATTTCTTCCGCTGCGTCATGCCTCTCTGCACAGCCACACAATCCCATGGTCAAAAAAGCCAAAGTTAAAGTCAATACAATTCCTTTTAGCATCTGCCCTTTACGGCATCTGCATATTTTCTTCCATCCGTTCTTCATCCTATTGCCTCACTGTTCTCAGACAGTCAGACTTCCCCTTAAAACCGGACATAAATATTGTAACGAATTTTTCTCAAAAATACAATAGACAATTTAACGCTTTGTTACAGACTTATTACAATACCCGTAAAACTGTCTATTCCCATTGGAAAAGAACAATTCCACCGGCTGCGATCAGCAATCCAATCAGTTTTCTCCATGAAAATGGTTCTTTTTCCATTCCGAACATTCCGGATAATGAGATCAGATAAGCAACCGCCAGCTGGGAAACAACAATGAAAAGTGCTGACCTTGCAGGTCCCAGAGCATCCACACTTTTAATCACAGTCCATGTGATTCCTGCTCCGATCACACCTCCCAGCAACATATAACGCGGCTGGACTTCCATAAGTGCTGTAACAGAGTCTCTTCCTGTTGCCAGCCAGACAAACAGACACAAAAGAAATGCTGAAAGTTGCACCCACCCATTGCTTACCCAGATTCCTGTCGTCTTTGTCACCTGCGCGTTGAACACTCCCTGTACACTCATCAGCGCACCTGATAGCAGTGCAATCAAAAAACCGGCCATAAGCTCATACCTCCCTATAGAAATAGTATAAGCAAATGCCGGCTTTTTTATGTATAAGATTTCTTATGCAAGTGCACGTTTCAGTTTTTCGATCATCTCATCAATATGCTTTTCTTCTACGATCAGCGGTGGAACAAAACGGATCACATTTCCCTGAGCCTGAATAATCAGAAGTCCTTCTTCAATTGTCTTTTTATTTACTTCTGCAAGAGGTTTTGTAATCTCGATTCCCTGCATCAGACCTTTTCCTTTTCTTTTGACAACACAGTCCAGCTCATCCACAAGCTCATCCAGTTTTTTTGTCAGATATGGAGCAACCTGATTCACATGCCCCACAATATCCTCACGTTCAAAGATCTCGATTACTTTCTTGACTGCAGTACATGCCAGTGGATTTCCTCCATAAGTTGCGCCGTGATCTCCCGGCTGAAGAGAATATTTTGCCACTTCTTCCGTCATTGCAAATGCACCGACCGGAATTCCGTTTCCGATTGCTTTCGCCATAGTCAGAATATCCGGTTTTACACCAAATCCCTGCCATGCAAACATATTTCCGGTTCTTCCCATTCCGCACTGCACTTCATCACAGATCATCAGGATTCCATTTTCATCACAGATTTTACGGATTCCTTTCATAAATTCCTGTGTTGCAAGATTGATTCCGCCTTCGCCCTGCAGCGGTTCCAAAATAATTGCACAAGTCTTATCATTTACCAGTGCTTTCACACTGTCAAGATCATTAAACTCTGCAAATCTTACACCTGGAACAACCGGCTCAAACGGCTCACGATAAGAATCATGTCCTGTCACAGAAACTGCTCCGAAGCTTCTTCCATGGAAAGAATTCTGCATCGCTATAAATTCATATCTTCCTGTCTTCTTTGTGTAAGCATATCTTCTTGCCGCTTTCAGAGCACCTTCATTTGCCTCTCCGCCACTGTTTGTAAAGAAAACTCTGTCCATTCCGGAAATGCGGTTTAATTCTTTTGCTGCCTCTCCACAGCTCTCGTGGAAATAAAGATTTGATGTATGGTATAACTTATCAATCTGATCTTTTAATGCCTGATTCAGTTCTTTATTATCATATCCAAGTCCTGACACAGCAAATCCTGCTGCAAAGTCAAGATATTCTTTTCCGTCTGTATCATACAGATACATTCCTTCTCCGTGATCCAGTGCAATCGGGAATCGATTGTATACATGGATCAGGTTCTCTTCTGCCGCCTGTATTTTACTGTTCACCATCATAATACCTGCTTTCTTTCTGATTTAAAATTGCTGTACCGATTCCTTTGTTTGTAAAGATTTCAAGCAACAGGCAATGTGGGATTCTTCCATCCAGAATATGAACACGGGATACACCACTTTCAATCGCATCAATACAATTCTGAAGCTTTGGAAGCATTCCACCTCCAATATATCCGTCTGTAATCAATTCCTTGGCTTCTTTGATCTCCAGTTCAGAAATCAATGTAGATGGATCTTTCGGATCTTTATAAACACCTTCAATATCTGTCAGGAACGCAAGCTTCTCAACCTTCATGGCACGGGCGATTGCACAGGCTGCATCATCTGCGTTGATATTATAAGTATTGTATTCCTCATCCATACCAACCGGGCAAATGATCGGAAGGAAATCTTTTTCCAAAAGGTCATACAAAATCTCTGCATTTACTTTCTTGACATCTCCTACGAATCCGATATCCTGTCCGTCTGAAAACTTCTTCTCAACCTGGAGAAGATTTCCATCCTTTCCACTGATTCCGATCGCACGCACGCCAAGACTCTCTACAAGCTGTACAAGACTCTTATTTACACGACCAAGAACCATCTCCGCAATCTCCATTGTCTCTGCATCTGTCACACGAAGTCCGTTGATAAACTCTGCTTCCTTTCCGACTTTTCCAACCCACTTGCTGATTTCCTTACCACCGCCATGCACGATGATCGGTTTGAATCCACACAGTTTCAGAAGTGTAACATCCTCGATCACTCTGCGTTTCAGGCTTTCATCTACCATGGCACTTCCGCCATATTTTACTACGATGATTTTACGGTTAAAGCGCTGGATATAAGGAAGTGCCTCGATCAGCACCTGCGCTTTATCCAGATATTTCTGCATATTGCTTGTCATTTTTTCTGTCTCCCTTTTTCTGTATTTTCTATTTTTTCAGCGTCTTTAAAGAAACAATAATTTCTCTATAGGTTAACTTCTGTAATCCGCATTGATATCAATGTATCCATGTGTCAGGTCACAGCCCCACGCAGTAGCTTCTGCATCTCCGGCTTTCAAGTCAGCAATGGCTGTCACTTTTTCTTGTGAAAGGATCTCTGTTGCTTTTTCTTCGCTATAATCTGTTGCTGTTCCATTAGCAATGATCTGAAGCTTTCCTGCACTGCTCTCGAAGAACAGATCTACCTGCTCCGGATCAAACTTTGCTCCGGAATATCCCATTGCACAAAGGATTCTTCCCCAGTTCGCATCATGTCCTGCGATCGCAGCCTTTGTAAGATTCGAGCATACAACAGATTTTGCAAGAACCTTTGCCTGCTCTTTTGTCTGTGCTCCGACAACCTTTACTTCAAAAAGTGCTGTTGCACCTTCTCCGTCTCCCGCCATTGCCTTCGCAAGTGTCTCGTTTACATAATGAAGCGCCTCTTTGAATGCGTCGAATGCCGGTGTGCCTTCTTTGATCTTCTCATTTCCGGCCATTCCATTTGCGAGAAGGAGTGCTGTATCATTTGTTGAAGTATCTCCGTCAACAGAGATCATGTTATAAGTATCCTCAACATCACTGCTCATTGCCGCCTGAAGTGCTTTTTTGGAAATTTTTGCATCCGTTGTAATAAATGCAAGCATTGTACACATGTTCGGATGAATCATTCCGGAACCTTTCGCCATTCCTCCGATCGTCACTTCTGTATCTCCTGCCATAAATGTAACCGCAACTTCTTTTTTCTTCGTATCAGTTGTCATGATTGCTTTCGCAGCTTCTGTTCCACTTGCCAGATCAGCTTTCTTTTCCTTGGCAAGTTCTGTAATTCCGGCTTTGATCTTATCGATTGGGATCTGCATTCCGATAACGCCTGTAGAACCTACAAGAACACCTTTCTCATCGATTCCAAGAACTTTTCCTGCCTCTTTTGCTGTCTCTTCACAGTATTTCATACCTTCCTCTCCGGTACATGCATTGGCAATTCCGGAGTTTACAATAACTGCCTGTGATTTCTGTTTGCTCTCTACAATCTGTCTGTCCCACTTCACCGGAGCTGCCTTTACTACATTCGTTGTAAATATTCCGGCGACTTTACACGGTTTCTCACTGTAAATGATCGCCATATCTGTACGTCCCTGGTATTTGATTCCTGCTGCTGTTGCTGCTGCTTCAAATCCTTTTGCTGCGGTAACTCCGCCTTCGATTATCTTCATATAACTTGCTTCCTTTCTGCTTATTGTTCATTGAATGCTGTAATATTTTCTTCATTTAAAATAAAATCATAATAATTCACATCAAGTCGTTCCGTCCATCCGATTGTATTCCAAAATGCATTTCCTACATTATTCTGCGCAAATGCGATCAGGCAGACTTTATTAATTTTCTCTTCCTGAAGAGCTTTCATGCTATGCACGACCATGTCTTTTCCGATTCCATGTCTTCGGTATGCCTCATCCACACATACATGATAGAGACTTCCCTGTCTTCCATCATGACCACAGAGAATACTTCCGACGATTTTTCCTTCTTTCACTGCGACAAAACTCGTTGTCGGATTACGCCGCAGAAAACGTTCGACACCTTCTTTCGAATCATCGATACTGCGGATTCCGAATCCCCGGATCTTCTTCCACAATTTATAGACTTCATCATAATCCTCTATTGTCATTACACGTATCATACATACCACCTTTATCAATATAGCCTATGGGAACATCGGAACGAGTTCAAGTCCTTCACTCTCCGGGAGGCCAAACAGCAGATTCATATTCTGAACCGCCTGTCCTGCGGCACCTTTTACAAGGTTGTCAATGGCTCCCATCATAATGATTCGTCCTGTTCTCTCATCGATCTTAAATCCAATGTCTACGTAGTTGCTTCCTTCTACCCATTTGGTCTCCGGACACTGGTCCTTATCCAAAACGCGGACAAATTTCTCATCTGCATAATATTTATCATAAATTGCTTTTACTTCTTCATATGTAACTTCTTTTGTAAGCTTTGCGTACTCTGTTGCAAGAATTCCTCGATTCATCGGAACTAAATGCGGTGTGAAGTTCAACAGAACTTCTTCTCCTGCTGCGTATCCAAGCTGTTCTTCAATTTCAGGTGTATGGCGGTGTGTTGCAACTCCATATGCCTTAATATTTTCATTCACTTCACAGTAAAGATTCGGAAGCTTTGCTCCTCTTCCTGCACCTGATGTTCCAGACTTTGCATCGATGATCAGAGTGCTCATATCGATCAGTCCTTCTTTTGCAAGCGGATATGCTGTCAGGATAGAACATGTTGTATAGCATCCCGGATTTGCCACGATACGTGCATCCTTCACTTTATCACGGTTGATCTCACACAATCCATAGACAGCTTCATCAATATACTGCGGTGCTTTGTGTTCGATTTTATACCACTCTTCGTAAACCTTCACATCTTTCAGACGGAAATCTGCACTGAGATCAATGATCTTTGTCTTTGAAAGGATTTCTTCATTGATCAGAGATGCACACAGTCCCTGCGGGGTTGCTGTGAAGATCACATCTACCTGCTCGGCAAGCTCATCCATGTTATCATCCATGCATTTTGCATCTACAATCTGAAACATGTTTCTATATACATCTGCATATTTCTGATCTACATAACTTCTGGATCCGTACCAGACAATCTCTGCATCTTTATGTCCCATCAATATTCTTACGAGCTCGCCGCCTGCATAACCGGTTGCTCCAATAATTCCGACCTTAATCATCGTTCTCAAGTCCTTTCTTTTCTCATTCCCTCGAAATACTCCCGGGAATTACTTGTTTGCTGTACCACGGTAACGTATTACCGCAATCATTTCTCCTTATAATATACCACTTTAATCGGGATGTAAAGCTTTTCTTAAAATGAATGTATAAAAATACACGTTATTCATTTTCATGTGCATAATAATACATCTTTCATGTATAATATGCAAGTATTTTTTTCAAAAAGTTTTTTGCTACATAAAACGGCGATGATAAACGTAACTATTCCTACGTCTATCATCGCCGATCTACTTTTCTTCTATTTATCTATCTTCTATATAGAAAATATCATTCTTATTTTCCAAAGAATGATTAAGGTCTAAGTCCCATTCCGCCTTCTAATGTAATTGTCTCGCCGTTCATATATTTGAAATCCGGTGATGCAAGCTGTACACACGCTCTTCCAATCTCTTTCTCTACATCTCCGTAATGTCCTGCCGGCGGCATCTTTACATTTGCCTTAAATGCATCCGGATATGCTTTCTGGAAGTTTTCAAGCTGTGCTGTCCATGCAAGCGGGCACACAATATTCACATTGATTCCGTCTGCTCCCCATTCTGTAGCTGCTACTCTTGTCAGTCCTCTGACACCTTCCTTCGCTGCTGCATACGCACACTGTCCGTAATTACCGAAAAGGCCTGCTCCTGATGCAAAGTTGATTACGGATCCCTGTGTTTCCTTCAAATATGGATAACATGCCTGCATATAATAAAATGTTGCATAAAGTCCTGAATAAATCGCAAGATCAAACTGCTCTGTTGTATGATCTGCAAGAGTTACTCCTGATGCAGAAGCCTGTGCATTATTAATAAGAACATCAATTCTTCCGAATTCCTCAACTGCCTGCTTTACAACGCGCTCAACTGCTGCCTTGTTATCTGCTCCCGCATTGACATCTGCCTGTACTGCAAGCACTTTCACTCCATAGAGACGTTCCAACTCTTCTTTCGCGTCTTCCAGCTTCTTTACATTTCTTCCTGTAAGAACAAGATTCGCACCTTCTTTGGCATAAGCTGTTGCGATACCGTATCCGATGGATCCACAGCTGCCATCACTTAATACTGCACGTCCTCCTCCCGTAATAATTGCTGTCTTTCCTGTAAGAAATCCCATTTGTTTTCCCTCTCTTTCTTGCTCACATACCCTTCTGACTTTTATATTAAACAGATAGGTTGTGATCCGTTTTCGTCTGACTATCTAAATATTTTTTAGGTCAGTTTCCTTGATATCTTTATATTATCAGACATATTTGCTAAAATCAACAGCTTTTCACGATATATTTTTAACATATTCGTCAAATATATCACAATTCAAAATAACAGTAGCTAACTTTTTTTGTTTTTCTAGTTTCACATCTTCTCCGTCACATCTTGCATATTTTCACTCATTTTTTCTTTGTTTTATTCATTTTTTGTACATTATATGTAATTTTATGCATTTTATTCATTTTTTCAAAATAATACTTGCATAATTATAAAATGTGGTGTATAGTAGGTTTTAGCTTATTAAAGCGGCAAACTTTAGAACTCAAGAAACTGAGGAAACAGAAATTTATAAAAATACATTTAGGAGGCAATAAAATGAGTAAAGAAAAAGTTGTATTAGCATATTCAGGTGGTCTTGATACTACAGCAATCATCCCGTGGCTGAAAGAAACATTTAACTATGACGTTATCTGCTGTTGCATCGATTGTGGACAGGGAGAAGAACTGGATGGCCTGGATGAAAGAGCAAAACTTTCCGGAGCTTCTAAATTATATATTGAAAATATCATTGATGAATTCTGTGATGACTTCATCGTTCCTTGTGTAAAGGCCGGAGCTGTTTATGAGAACAAATACCTTCTCGGAACTTCCATGGCTCGTCCGGCAATCGCTAAAAAACTGGTTGAGATTGCACGTAAAGAAGGCGCTGTTGCTATCTGCCATGGTGCAACAGGAAAAGGAAATGACCAGATCCGTTTCGAGCTTGGTATCAAAGCTCTTGCTCCGGACATCAAGATCATCGCTCCATGGCGTATGACAGATGTATGGACAATGCAGTCCCGTGAAGACGAGATCGATTATTGTAAAGCTCATGGAATTGATCTTCCATTTGACGCAAAGCACAGCTACAGCCGTGACCGTAACCTGTGGCACATCAGCCATGAAGGACTTGAACTTGAGAATCCGGCAAATGAGCCAAACTACGATGATCTTCTCGTGCTGAGCACAACACCAGAGAAAGCACCAGACAAAGATGAATACGTTACAATGACATTTGAAGCAGGTGTTCCAAAGAGCGTAAACGGAAAAGAGATGAAAGTTTCTGAAATCATCACAGAACTGAACCGTCTCGGAGAAAAACATGGAAGCGGAATCGTTGATATCGTTGAGAACCGTGTTGTTGGAATGAAATCACGTGGTGTTTACGAGACTCCTGGTGGAACAATCCTTATGGAAGCACATGACCAGCTTGAAGAGCTCGTTCTCGATCGTGCTACATATGAAGTTAAGAAAGATCTTGGAAATAAATTTGCTCAGATCGTATACGAAGGAAAATGGTATACACCACTGCGTGAAGCCATCCAGGCATTTGTCGATGTAACGCAGCAGTATGTGACCGGTGAAGTCAAATTCAGACTTTACAAGGGAAATATCATCCGTGCCGGTGAGACATCTCCTTATTCTCTGTACAGTGAATCTCTTGCAAGCTTCACTACAGGTGATCTGTATGACCATCACGATGCGGACGGATTTATCAATCTCTTCGGACTTCCACTGAAGGTTCGTGCAATGAAGATGCAGGAAGTTGAGACTCAGAAGAAATAATTCTTTCCGATAAGTCTTACGATTATGTCGGGGGCAAAAGCCCCCGACTTTTTTTTACTTTTCATCCTTCTCACGATCTGTCCTGGCTTTTCTTCAAAGAGTTTTATCCTTTTATTTTTCCTTTTATCTCCGGGATCGTCATTTTTTCTTCTCGCATTTTCCGAATCTTATAGATCATCTCTATACTTTCTTCCCGTCTGTAACGCCGGGTCAGATTTTCCTCTGCCTGCTCAAATGGCAGCATCCCTTCTTCCGTATAAAACTTCAGTGTACTGTATCTCACACCGGTCAGCCTGACAAGCTCCCCGATTGTTACATACTCTGACTGTTCTATCACTTCCATGCTTCTCTGTCTGGACATTTTCTCACCTTTTCTTCTCTACCAGTATACCGGAACAAGATTTACGCCCTGGATCGGCACTTTATAGGATCTTCTTGTTGCCGGAAAAATACGATAATACATACCGTCTATTTTCAGGAGCGTCTCGCTGCCTGATCTGACTTCCTCAACATTATGTCCCATCTTTCTCAAAAAATCAACTGCAGCACTTCTCCGTTCTTCTACATTCGTCCCAAATACCACACAGTCAATAAAGATTGCTTTTCTTCTCTCCAGATATGGGAATGCCAGACTGACTCCCTCTAAATAAGGATTTTCAAACAGTTTACTTTTTGCCCGCAGGAAACGCCCTGTAAAGCTCTCAAAAATACTGTGAAATTCTTTTTCCCACAAGAT
>ENA-UPSY01001287-UPSY01001287.1-human-gut-metagenome-genome-assembly--contig:-NODE-1287-length-26683-cov-65.670601_pt1 | contig 26683 bp, 27 predicted proteins | sample MGYA00250044_ERZ773365 | MGnify/ENA primary metagenome ERZ773365 (study PRJEB29103, sample SAMN06111932) | human gut metagenome | biome: human gut; feature: ankylosing spondylitis patient; material... | reverse complement strand
GAAGCCGGGCTGTGGAAACTGCCCGGCCTGGCACAGACCCCGGCGGGGCGTCATAAGCAGCTGCTGACGATCGACGATATGGCCCTGCTCGGCTTTGGGCCGCGCACCCCGCAGGCGATTATCGCGCTGCGTGAAAAAGCGGAGCATCTGCCCTGATGCGCCCTGCCCTCGCCCGCCGTTTGCTGTTGATGACGCTGCTGCTGGTCCTGCTGACGCTGTTCGCCACCACCCTTGGCGCGATGCGTTTGCCGCTGGCCAGCCTGCTGCCCGCCGGGGATGAGATGCTGCGCCACATCTGGCTGACCATCCGTCTGCCGCGGGTGCTGCTGGCCCTGCTGGTAGGCGCGGCGCTGGCCCTCTCCGGCTGCGTGATGCAGGGGTTGTTTCGCAACCCGCTTGCCGACCCGGGCCTGCTGGGCATCAGCAGCGGCGCCGCGCTGGCGGTGGCCAGCTGGCTGGTGCTCCCGCTCTCCGCAACGGGGCTGATCGCTCTGTATATGCCGATGCTGGCGGCGTTTATCGGCAGCCTGGCGGTGATGGTGGTGATTTTTATCCTCAGCCGGGCGGAGGAGGGGTCGCTGTCGCGCCTGCTGCTGGTGGGGATCGCCATCAACGCGCTGTGCGGGGCGCTGGTCGGCGTGCTGGCCTGGCTGAGTAACGACGCCCAGCTGCGACAGCTGTCGCTGTGGGGCATGGGCAGTCTGGGCCAGGCCGAGTGGCCGACCCTGTTGGTGGCTGCGACCCTGATCATCCCGGCGGCGCTGGCGGTGTGGTGGATGGCCTCCCGCCTGAATTTGCTGCAGCTCGGCGATGAAGAAGCGCACTATCTCGGGGTCAACGTGCGGGCGCTGCAGCGCTGGCTGCTGCTGTGCAGCGCGGTGCTGGTGGCCGCGGCGGTGGCCATTAGCGGCGTCATCGGCTTTATTGGCCTGGTGGTGCCGCACCTGATGCGCCTGTGGCTGGGGCCGGACCATCGCGGGCTGATCCCCGGCTCGCTGCTGGCCGGCGCGATCCTGCTTCTGCTGGCCGACACCCTGGCCCGCACCGTGGCGGCGCCGGCGGAGATGCCGGTCGGTCTGCTCACCAGCCTGCTGGGCGCCCCCTGGTTTCTGTGGCTGGTCTTTCGTCGGGAGAACCCCAAACATGGCTAATGAATATTGCGCGCAGGGGCTGGCGCTTCGCCTCGGCCAGCGGCAGATTATCGACAACATCTCCGTCGCGCTGCGCGGCGGCGAGATGACGGCGCTTATCGGGCCGAACGGCGCTGGCAAATCCACCCTGCTGCGGCTGCTGACCGGGTACCTGACCCCGGATAGCGGTACCCGCCGTCTGGCGGGCACGCCGCTGGAGGCGTGGTCACCCGAGGCGCTGGCGCGCCGGCGGGCGGTCATGCTACAGCGCACGGCCCTGCAGGCCGACTGGACGGTGGAAACGGTCATCGCCATGGGGCGCTCGCCGTGGGGCCCGACCGCGGACCCGGCGGAGCTGGCGGCGGTAATGGCCGTCACCGGCTGCGATGACCTTGCCGGCCGCCGCTATCCCGGCCTCTCCGGCGGCGAGCAGCAGCGGGTGCAGCTCGCCCGCTGTCTGGCGCAGCTGTGGCGCGACGGCGCGCCGCAGGGCTGGCTGTTTCTCGATGAGCCCACCTCGGCGCTGGACCTTTACTATCAACAGCATCTGCTGCGCTTGCTCAAACGGCTCACCGCCGGCGGGCAACTGCACGTGTGCGTGGTGCTGCATGACCTTAACCTCGCCGCCCTGTGGGCCGACCGCATCCTGCTGCTTCACCAGGGCCGCCTGGTCGCCCAGGGGACGCCGCAGGAGGTGATCCAACAGTCGGTTATCCATCGCTGGTACGGGGCGGATGTCCGCCTCGGCCAGCATCCGGACAACGCGGCCCCCCAGGTCTATCTGGCGCCGTAACCCCCGCGCGGCGCAACTGGAATCCGGATCGCGCCGCGCGCGTTCGGTATTACACCGCAAAAGCTGATGAGCATTATACTTTCATATCTATCAGCGTTCCCTTTTGAGGGTCCCCATGAGCCGATACACAGTTGCTGGCAGCGAAGGCCAGTATGAGAAAAATTCAGGTGAACGGGTTTTGGCTAATAAACTCGGGATTGCTGACGCAAATGAGATGGATAGCGTAGAACTGGTACTGCTGGAACAACTTTATCGCTCGGTTTTTGAGGAACACTTTCCAACCGGATTGCTCAGCGTCAATATCCTGAAAAAGTGGCATTATCGCTGGTTAGGCAATATCTATGCATGGGCAGGCCAGGAAAGAACGGTCAATATCAGCAAAGGCGATTTTATGTTCGCCCCTTCAACACAGCTGGCTAAACTGCTAAACGATTTTGATAAGAAATACCTTGCTCATTATACGCCTTGTTCAGGCATGAGTGAATTGCAGCTCACAGAAGCTATCGCAGTCACACATGTTGAATTGATCCTCATCCATCCATTCAGAGAGGGTAACGGGCGTTTATCACGATTATTAGCTGATGTGATGGCGGTGCAGGCTGGCTATAAACCGCTGAATTATCAAAGCTGGGAACAAAACAAAACCCAGTATATATCGGCTATCCATGCAGGTTTGACTCTGGACTATCGACCGATGAAACACTGGGTCAGCATGGCCTTAAGAAGGGATTAGGCAAGACGAAGATGCGCATATTTTTTGCGCGCGGCTTCAAGACTCTCTTCAACTCTGGCTGAGGGTTGCCCTGTCTCGACCGCGGTTGATGTCGCAACAGAACGAACGATGTCAGCGCGGGAAGGTCTGGCGTATGTGGCCTGATCTTTTTTGTTGTGACTCATGGCATCTCCCTTTTCATTCACCTGATGGTTTCAGTATATCAAGGATCGTTGCTAACTGCTGCCGTTAAGGCTTATCCAGGGAAATATCGGATAGGGCTTTTTTGAACCGGTAACTGCACATCCTGATGCTGGCTTTTGATGACTCATCCCCCTCTGCAACTGGAATCCGGATCGCGCCGCGCGCGTTCGTCAGTTTCCCTCGCCTGCCCATCTCCGTTATCATGTCTCATCCATGTGATAACGACGAAAACAACAAAATCGCAGCCATTTCAAATCAGGGATCTGGATAACACCCCATGAGCACAATTGACAATCTCGACGCCCACACGCCGATGATGCAGCAGTATCTCAAGCTGAAGGCGCAACATCCTGACATTCTGCTGTTTTACCGGATGGGGGATTTTTACGAGCTGTTTTATGACGATGCGAAACGCGCGTCGCAGCTGCTCGATATCTCGCTGACCAAACGCGGCGCCTCCGCGGGCGAACCCATTCCCATGGCCGGCATCCCCCACCACGCGGTGGAAAACTATCTTGCGAAACTGGTTAATCAGGGCGAGTCGGTAGCTATTTGCGAGCAGATAGGCGACCCGGCCACCACCAAAGGGCCGGTCGAGCGTAAAGTGGTGCGTATCGTCACGCCGGGCACCATCAGCGATGAAGCGCTGCTGCAGGAGCGTCAGGACAACCTGCTGGCCGCCATCTGGCAGGACAGCAAAGGCTTTGGCTACGCGACGCTGGACATCAGCTCCGGCCGCTTCCGCCTGAGCGAACCGGCCGACCGCGAAACCATGGCGGCAGAGCTGCAGCGCACTAATCCGGCGGAGCTGCTGTACGCGGAAGATTTTGCCGAATCGTCGCTGATCGAAGGCCGCCGCGGTCTGCGCCGTCGCCCGCTGTGGGAATTTGAAATCGACACCGCGCGCCAGCAGCTTAACCTGCAGTTCGGCACCCGCGATCTGGTCGGCTTCGGCGTGGAAAACGCCCCCCGCGGCCTGTGCGCCGCCGGCTGCCTGCTGCAGTATGTCAAAGACACCCAGCGCACCTCGCTGCCGCATATTCGCTCCATCACCATGGAGCGCCAGCAGGACAGCATCATTATGGATGCCGCCACCCGCCGTAACCTCGAGATCACCCAGAATCTCGCCGGCGGCACCGATAACACTCTGGCCTCGGTACTCGACTGTACGGTGACGCCGATGGGCAGCCGGATGCTCAAGCGCTGGCTGCATATGCCTGTCCGCGATACCGCCGTGCTGGTGGAGCGCCAGCAGACCATCGGCGCGCTGCAGGAGCGCTATACCGAGCTGCAGCCGGTGCTGCGCCAGGTCGGCGATCTGGAACGTATTCTGGCGCGTCTGGCGCTGCGTACCGCCCGTCCACGCGATTTAGCCCGCATGCGTCATGCCCTGCAGCAGTTGCCCCTGCTGCGCGAGCAGCTGGCTGACGTTGACAGTCAGCCGGTGCAAAAATTGCGCGAAAAAATGGGCGAGTTTAGCGAACTGCGCGAACTGCTGGAGCGCGCGGTGATCGACACCCCGCCGGTGCTGGTCCGCGACGGCGGGGTCATCGCTCCAGGCTACAGCGAAGAGCTGGACGAATGGCGGGCGCTGGCCGATGGCGCCACCGATTATCTCGATAAGCTGGAGATCCGCGAGCGCGAGCGGCTGGGCCTCGACACCCTGAAGGTCGGCTACAACGCCGTCCACGGCTACTACATCCAGATCAGCCGCGGCCAGAGCCACCTCGCGCCGATCCACTACGTGCGTCGCCAGACGCTGAAAAACGCCGAACGCTATATTATTCCTGAGCTGAAGGAATACGAAGATAAGGTGCTGACCTCCAAGGGCAAAGCGCTGGCGCTGGAAAAGCAGCTTTATGACGAACTGTTCGACCTGCTGCTGCCGCACCTTGCCGACCTGCAGGCGAGCGCCAGCGCGCTGGCCGAGCTGGACGTGCTGGTCAACCTGGCGGAACGCGCGGAAACCCTCAACTACTGCTGCCCGACCTTTAGCGATAAGCCGGGCATTCGCATCAGCGAAGGCCGCCATCCGGTGGTCGAGCAGGTGCTGAAAGAGCCGTTTATCGCCAACCCGCTGCAGCTGGCGCCGCAGCGGCGGATGCTGATCATCACCGGGCCGAACATGGGCGGTAAAAGTACCTATATGCGCCAGACCGCGCTGATTGCGCTGCTGGCCTATATCGGCAGCTACGTCCCGGCGCAGAAGGTGGAGATAGGCCCCATCGATCGCATCTTTACCCGCGTCGGCGCGGCGGATGACCTGGCCAGCGGCCGCTCGACCTTTATGGTGGAGATGACTGAAACCGCCAATATCCTGCACAACGCCACTGAACACAGCCTGGTGCTGATGGATGAGATTGGCCGCGGTACGTCCACCTACGACGGTCTGTCGCTGGCATGGGCCTGTGCGGAAAATCTCGCCAACAAAATCAAGGCGCTGACGCTGTTCGCCACCCACTACTTCGAGCTCACTCAGCTGCCGGAGAAAATGGAAGGCGTCGCCAACGTCCATCTCGACGCGCTGGAGCATGGCGACACCATCGCCTTTATGCACAGCGTGCAGGATGGCGCGGCCAGCAAGAGCTACGGCCTGGCGGTCGCCGCGCTGGCCGGGGTGCCGAAAGAGGTGATCAAGCGCGCGCGGCAGAAACTGCGCGAGCTGGAGAGTATCTCGCCCAACGCGGCGGCGACCCAGGTCGACGGCACGCAGATGTCGCTGCTCGCCGCTCCGGAAGAGACCTCGCCTGCGGTTGAGGCGCTGGAGAATCTTGATCCGGACTCCCTGACCCCGCGTCAGGCGCTGGAGTGGATCTACCGTCTGAAAAGTCTGGTCTAGCGCCCCATTAAGGTGAAAAACGGCAGCGCCGCTCAGCGCTGCCGTTTTAACAAACTAAAAATGGGTGCAAGAGGATGCGTCCTGACAACCAATACGCGGGGTTGCCCCCGCGCGGATGCTACTTCTTCGATTCGTAAGCGAGAACAGCTTTAAACTCAATACTACGCTCTTTAATACTCAGCTCGCATAGCGAGCTGTGCACCAACAGCGTAAATCCCAGTACCGTAATACAGAGTACGATGATTGCCACAAGGGCATATTTTGTCAGCATATCTTGCCTCCCTGCAAAGAAGAGACTAACATCTGAATTGTCTATGTTCATTCGCTAGCCTCAGTTGATAGAAATATCTCCTGGGGCTTTCGTCTGTCTGGGGTCCTGGTCTTGCTCAAGGCCAGACAGCCTCAAGCACCCGCCGCTATTCTATACTCGTCAGGGCGTGAAATTTATCTGCAAGGAATTAATCAGACGGATTTTATAATAATCTGGAAGCCGACTCGCAAAGTCGCCTCATTATATTACTCCTTTACATAATTTCTGGATTTAATGAATAAATAAAATTTATTATTTTGCGAAATATAAAAAAGCCGACGGAGAGATTATCCCAGTCGGCGTGATGGTCGCAGGCAGTTTGCGCACGACCCAGTTTTAAAATGGCAGGTAAAATAACCTTAACAGGATAAGCCCTTAGCGGGCTCTTTTCATTAACGCTTATCTTCCGACAATAGCGGCGGGACGTGCGGCACCTGCGGCGCCTCATCAATATCTTTCTGCGTCATCCGGAACGCTTCGGGATAGTGCTCACGGCTGGTGCGGCGCAGCGGCTCGGTATCCCGCCAGGTATACAGACAGTGCTGGCACTGATACACCGTCCAGACTCCTTTCACCGGCGATTTCGCCATGACGTCAATCTTTTCATCGGCGCAACGTGGACAAATCATCTTCTTCTCCTTATTTACGGTTGGCCAGCATAGCGGTCAGTTTTTCAGCCCAGGCTTTGGTTTCCGGCAGATCCTGCACCGGCTGGCTGTAGTGGCCGCGAAGGTCCGGCGCAACCGGGGTGGTGGCGTCGATAATTAGCTTGTCGGTGATGCCCGCCGGGCTGGAGCCTGGGTCAAGTTCAAGGACCGACATGTTCGGCAACTGCACCAGGTCTCCCGCCGGGTTAACCTTCGAGGAGAGCGCCCACATCACCTGCGGCAGGTTGAACGGGTCAACGTCTTCATCAACCATGATCACCATCTTCACATAGCCGAGGCCGTGGGGAGTGGTCATCGCCCGCAAACCCACCGCGCGGGCAAAACCGCCGTAGCGTTTTTTGGTGGAGATAATCGCCAGCAGACCGTGGGTGTACATAGCGTTGACCGCCTGCACTTCCGGGAACTCTGCCTTCAGCTGCTGATACAGCGGCACGCAGGTGGCCGGGCCCATCAGATAGTCGATTTCGGTCCACGGCATACCGAGATAGAGCGATTCAAAAATCGGTTTACTGCGATACGAGACTTTGTCGATGCGCACTACCGTCATGTTACGACCGCCGGAGTAGTGGCCGGTAAACTCACCGAACGGCCCCTCTATCTCACGCTTACGGCCTTCAATCACCCCTTCGAGGATCACTTCCGAACCCCAGGGCACGTCAAAGCCGGTCAGCGGCGCGGTGGCGATGGGATACGGGTTCTCGCGCAGCGCGCCGGCCATTTCATATTCTGACTGATCGTATTTCAGCGGCGTGGCGCCCATCAGGGTGATAATCGGGTCGTTGCCGAGGGTAATGGCGATCGGCAGGTCTTCCCCGCGCTCTTCCGCTTTATGCAGATGCAGGGCGATATCGTGCATCGGCACCGGCTGCAGGCCGAGCTTACGCTTGCCTTTCACTTCCATACGGTAGATACCGACGTTTTGCTTACCGAAGTTGTCAGGGTCAAGCGGATCGCGCGAAACGACACAGGCTTTGTCGAGGTAGAACCCGCCGTCGCCATCGTTGAGGCGGAACAGCGGCAGAATATCGAACAGGTTGATATCATCGCCATCCACGGTGTTTTCCGCCCATGCCGGGTTGGCGCGGCGCTCTGGCGTCACCGGGAAGTTATCCCAACGGCGGATGAATTCATCAATCTGCTTTTTCACCGGCGTGTTGGGCGGCAGGCCCAGCGAGATGGCATGGTTCTGCCACGAGCCGATGGTGTTCATCGTCACCCGGGCGTCGGTAAAGCCGCGAATATTATCGAACCACAGCGCCGGGGCGCCGTCGCCGATGCGTCCGGTGGCATTGGCTGCCGCCGCCAGGTCTGGCTCAGCGTTCACCTCCTCACTGATTTTCAGCAGTTGTCCCTGGTCATCCAGCGCCTGCAAAAAGCTGCGCAAATCATCAAAAGCCATTATTCGATCTCCTGTGCTAATTGTTCTGCCGTGCGCAAGCCGTTCCAGCGGCGCGCTTTGTGATAGTCGAGGCCAAACTGATCCAGCACCCGGGTCACAATGTGGTTGGTGATATCGTCAACCGTCTCCGGGTGGTTATAGTAAGCCGGCATCGGCGGCACCATCGCCACGCCCATACGGGACAGCGCCAGCATGTTCTCCAGATGGATCGTGCTGAGCGGCATTTCCCGCGGGACCAGCACCAGCTTGCGCCCCTCTTTAAGCACCACGTCCGCCGCGCGTCCCACCAGCCCCTCGGCATAGCCTGCGCGAATGCCTGCCAGCGTTTTCATACTGCAGGGAATCACGATCATGCCGTCGGTACGAAATGAACCTGATGAGATGGTGGCGGCCTGGTCGGCCGGGCTGTGGGAAAAGTCCGCCAGCGCGGCCACTTCCCGTGCCGTCCAGGGTGTTTCCAGCTCGATGGTGGTTTTGGCCCACTTCGACATCACCAGATGGGTTTCCACCTCCGGCATATCGCGCAGCGCCTGCAGTAATGCCACCCCAAGCGGAGCCCCGGTGGCCCCCGTCATCCCAACAATCAGTTTCATTCCAGACCTCATTCAATTTGTTCGTACACGAACTTTATGCTTAAATTACCCTCTCCTGAGTCGAATGACAAGATCGTTCGTATACGTGCGCATTTTTAATCAAACAGGGAAAAGGTATAAAAAGGCGTACGAACGGCTATCATAGAGGTGACAGTTTTGTTACGGAGTATCCATGGAGTTACGAAACGAAGCATTCCACCTGCTGCGCCAGCTTTTTCAACAACATACCGCCCGCTGGCAGCAGGCGTTACCGGACCTGACTAAGCCTCAGTATGCGGTGATGCGCTCGGTTGCGGAGCAGCCGGGGATCGAACAGGTGGTGCTGATTGAAGCGGCGGTCAGTACGAAGGCCACGCTGGCGGAGATGCTCAGCCGGATGGAAGCGCGCGGCCTGGTGCGCCGGGAGCACGATCCGGCCGATAAGCGCCGCCGTTTTGTCTATCTGACCGACGAAGGCGAGGCGCTGCTTAACCGTTCCATTCCGCAAGGCAATGAGGTCGATGACGAGTTTCTTGGCCGCCTGAGCGATGATGAACGCGAACAGTTCTCCCGGCTGGTGCGTAAAATGATGGTTCCCTGAGCAAGCGCCTAGCCGAGCTGCTCGCGCAGGAAGTCGATAAACGTCCGCACCCGGGTCGGCATATGCTGCGCATCGGGATAAAGGGCATACACTCCCTGCGGCGGGAAATGGTATTCCGGCAGGACAGCCACCAGCTCCCGCTGCGCCAGTTTACCGGCCACCAGCCAGGCTGGCAGCAAAGCGATGCCGCATCCGGCCAGAGCAAAGCTCATCAGCGCCGTGGCGCTGTCGGCTGAAAACCGTGGCGCGTTGACTATCGTAAAATCCACCTCTGCCTGTTCATCCGTTCGCAGCAGCCAGCGCAGCGGGGCCGGCAGACGCTCGTGAATAATCCAGTCAGCTTGCGCCAGATCGGACAGCGTCAGCACCGGATGGCTCGCCAGCCAGGCCGGGGAGGCGACGGGCAGGATCGCGAAACTGGCTATCCGCGTCGCCCGATAGCGGGAATCGGCCAGCGTACCGAGGCGTATCGCCACGTCAAATCGTTCGGAGATAAGATCCGCATGATGGGAGGACGAGACGTGCCGCACCCGTAGCGCCGGATGATGACGGGAAAACGCCGCCAGCGCCGGGATGATGACCTGCGCGCCATACTCCGGCGTGGTGGTGATCCGCAGCTCTCCGCTTAAACCGCTATGGCTGGCCCGGACCTCATCCTGCAGATTTTCCGCCGCTTTGAGCAGCGCCACCCCACGCTGATAGAACAGCGCCCCGGCGTCAGTGAGCCGCAGACGGCGCGTCGAGCGCAGCAGCAGCGTCACCCCCAGCTCATTTTCCAGTTGCCGTACGTTAAAGCTGACCACCGCCTTGGTCTGCCCCAGCGCCGCGGCGGCCTGGGTAAAGCTGCCGGCGTCCACTACGGCGATAAACATGGTCACGCGCTTAAGGTTTAGCATCGTCGTCCGGATGATTGTCAAAAATATTCAGACAGTATATCCCGATTCGCCCCGTTTATCCCCCGCTGCGCCGGGTTTACAGTAGCCGCCTGTCTGAGGGAGTGAATCATGACCTATCTCCACCGCGTTGCCACCGTTTTTCTGTTCGGCTTTTTTCTCGACCTAATCAATATGTTTATCGCCAGCATTGCCTTCCCGGCTATCAGCCACGAGCTGGCGGTGTCCGTCTCGCAGCTGGCGTGGGTCAGCAATGCCTATATTCTTGGCCTGACGGCCGTCGTACCGTTCAGCGCCTGGCTTAGCCAGCGCTGTGGGCCAAAACGGCTGTTTTTACTCTCGCTGGGGCTGTTCAGCCTCGGCGCGCTGGCATCGGGGCTGGCCCATAGCCTGGGTGAGCTGATTTTCTGGCGTACGCTGCAGGGGATAGGCGGCGGGCTGTTAATCCCCCTCGGCCAGGCGCTGACGTGGCCGCTGTTTCAGCCGCAGGAGCGGGCGAAGCTGTCGGCGGCGGTGATGCTGGTCGGCCTGCTGGCGCCCGCCTGCTCGCCGGCGATCGGGGGTCTGCTCGTCCAGGCGTTCAGCTGGCGCTGGGTCTTTTTCGCCAGCCTGCCTGTCGCCCTGCTTACCTTTATGCTGGCGGCGCGATGGCTAAACGACAGCCCCGCTCCCGTCCGGCCGACCCGCTTTCTCCCGCTGTCATTGCTGGCCGATCCTCTCCTGCGCTTCGCCATGCTGATCTATCTCTGCGTACCGGGGATGTTTATTGCCGTCAACGTGGTGGGAATGTTCTACCTGCAACGCGTCACCGGGATGGCGCCGGGGGCCACTGGCGCCCTGATGGTGCCGTGGTCGCTGGCCTCGTTTGCCGCCATCACCTTTACCGGCAGGTATTTCAACCGCTTCGGGCCGCGGCCGCTGGTGATGGTCGGCTGCCTGCTACAGGCGGCGGGGATCCTGCTGCTGCTGCAGGTCGATGCGCGCAGCCCGCTGGCGCTGTTGATTCTGGCCTTTACGCTGATGGGCGGCGGAGGCAGCTTATGCAGCAGCACCGCGCAAAGCAGCGCTTTCCTGCATACGCCTGGCGAAGAGATGCCTGACGCCAGCGCGCTGTGGAATCTTAACCGCCAGCTCAGCTTCTTTGCCGGCAGCGCGCTGCTCGCCCTGCTGTTGAGAGTCTTCCCGCCGGCCTACGCCTGGCAGGGCGCGTTTAGCTGCGCCGCCGCCATAACCCTGTTGCCGCTGCTGTTTTGCCTGCGGCTGAATAATCGGGCGATTATCCATCGCCTGCACACTACTCTGGAGAAGTCATGAACCCTTATCTGCAGGAAGTCGTCGACGCCCATGTCCTTATCGAACGCTGGTTAAGCCAGGGGGAAGGTAGCGCTGAGGCGCTGATGAGCCGCTTTGCCGCCGAATTCACCATGATCCCTTTGAACGGCGAGAAGATGGACTACCCGACGGTGAGCCGTTTTTTCCACCAGGCGGGCGCAAGCCGTCCGGAATTACACATTGTGGTGGATCAGGCGAAAATCATCAGCGAGTGGCACGACGGCGCCGCCGTGCTGTACCGTGAACGCCAAACGCTGGCGGATGGCAGTGAGAACGTACGCTGGTCGACGGCGATTTTTCAGCAAGCGGAAGGGAAAATTGTCTGGCGCCATCTGCAGGAAACCCGCCTCGGCTAGCGCAAAGAAAAAGGCCCCGTCTTTCGAGGGGGCCTTTTTGAGAGAAAAGATCTTATTCGCGGAAGAGCGCTTCGATATTCAGTCCTTGCCCCTGCAGAATTTCCCGCAGGCGACGCAGACCTTCCACCTGGATCTGACGCACACGCTCGCGAGTGAGGCCAATTTCACGGCCCACATCTTCCAGGGTGGCGGCTTCATAACCCAGCAGACCGAAACGACGCGCCAGAACCTCACGCTGCTTGGCGTTCAGTTCGAACAGCCATTTAACGATGCTTTGTTTCATATCATCGTCCTGCGTGGTGTCTTCCGGGCCGTTCTCTTTCTCATCGGCCAGAATATCCAGCAGCGCTTTTTCTGAATCGCCACCCAGCGGGGTATCCACCGAGGTGATGCGCTCGTTCAGACGCAGCATACGGCTGACGTCATCGACCGGTTTGTCCAGCTGTTCGGCAATCTCTTCCGCGCTCGGCTCGTGGTCCAGCTTGTGGGACAACTCGCGCGCGGTACGCAGATAGACGTTCAGCTCTTTGACAATGTGGATCGGCAAACGGATCGTACGGGTTTGGTTCATGATCGCCCGTTCAATGGTCTGGCGGATCCACCAGGTCGCATAGGTCGAAAAACGGAACCCACGTTCCGGGTCAAACTTCTCAACGGCGCGGATCAGGCCGAGGTTACCTTCTTCAATCAGATCCAGCAGCGCCAGACCACGATTGCTGTAACGACGGGCAATCTTCACCACCAGACGCAGGTTGCTTTCAATCATGCGACGGCGTGAAGCGACATCACCACGCAGTGCGCGACGCGCGAAATAGACTTCCTCTTCCGCGGTCAGCAGTGGGGAATAACCAATCTCTCCAAGATAAAGCTGAGTGGCGTCAAGCACGCGTTGCGTTGCGCCTTGCGACAGCAGCTCTTCCTCAGCCAGATCGCTATCACTGGGTTCCTCTTCTACTAAGGCCTTCTCGTCGAAAACCTCAATTCCGTTCTCATCAAATTCCGCGTCTTCATTTAAATCATGAACTTTCAGCGTATTCTGACTCATAAAGGTGGCTCCTACCCGTGATCCCTGAGCAAAGCACCTTCCACGGCGCATCAACAAAAGACGCCAGGACGATTTCCCCTACTCCTCTCAGCGAGAGGCGCATAGACACCGCCCTGGCGCCTGTTAGCTAATGCTTCGCTTATCCGTACTTTGCCAAATTATCGCTGCGGTAAGTACTGCAGCGGGTTGACGGATTTCCCCTTGTAACGAATTTCAAAATGTAATCTTGTTGAGCTGGTTCCGGTGCTACCCATGGTAGCGATTTTCTGCCCCGCTTTGACTTCCTGTTGCTCCCGAACCAGCATGGTATCGTTATGAGCGTAGGCACTCAGGTAATCATCGTTATGTTTGATGATAATAAGATTACCGTAGCCGCGCAGTGCGTTACCGGCATAGACGACGCGCCCATCGGCGGTCGCGACAATAGCCTGTCCCTTACTGCCTGCAATGTCGATACCTTTATTGCCGCCTTCCGCGCCACTAAAGTTCTCGATAACTTTGCCATCAGTCGGCCAGCGCCATGATGAGATCGGCGAACTGGTTGACGTACTGCTTGCAGTCGGCTGGGTTGTGCTCACCGTTGTAGGTGCCGTCACCGGCGCGACAACCGTCGAGGTCGTGGTCGCTGGTTTATTATTAGGCAACATCTTGGTAGCACTTTGTTCACCTGAGGATTCAGAATACGTAATAGTCGGTTGTGAAGCAACCACCGCGGTCGATTTTTGTGCAGAAGTTGTGGTGGCCGTCGCACCGCCGCTCGCCCTTGCGCTGGCCTGAGAAACGGCGTTTTCACCGGTGATCGGCTGGCCTGAAGCGTTGCCGACCTGCAGCACCTGACCGACGTTCAGGGCGTACGGGGCCGGGACATTGTTGCGTTGCGCCAGGTCACGGAAATCGTTGCCGGTGACCCAGGCGATATAGAACAGGGTGTCGCCGCGTTTGACCGTATAGGTACTGCCGCCGGTATAGCTACCTTTCGGAATATCGCCATATTTGCGGTTGTATACGATCTTGCCATTCACCGTCTGCACCGGCTCCTGCGCCATTGGCTGCGGCTGAATGGTCTGGGTCTGCACCGGCTGGATCGGCTGCGCCTGAGGAGCAGACTGGACGCCGGAGGATGGCGGCGTAATCAACATGCCGGAATTGGTGCTGGAAGAAGCGGCACCGCCGGCAGAGCTAACCGGCGCAGGCGGATTATTGGTGTTGGTACATCCGGCCAGCCAGAGTGAAACCAGTGAAAGAGCCGCAATACGGCTGACGGTAAATTTGGTGCTTCCCGCGCTCATTTATCCCCCAGGAATATGTTAACTGCCAATATCTTGCTTACCGGGCGACGCCCGGCCAGGACACTGAAAAATGTGTCCACCCTACGCCTAAAGTCAGGCAAAAAAAACCTGGAATAATCCGGGTCTCAGGCCAGCTCCCCTTTCACCAGGGGAACAAAGCGAACGGCCTCGACGGTATCAATGATAAATTCGTTGCCCCGGCGACGGATCCGTTTGAGAAACTGATGCTCCTCGCCGACCGGCAGTACCAGCACGCCGTCGTCATCCAGCTGCGCCAGCAGCGCGGTCGGTATTTCCGGCGGCGCCGCCGTCACAATAATGGCATCAAACGGCGCCCGCGCCTGCCAACCTTGCCACCCATCGCCATGACGGGTTGAAACATTATGTAAATCAAGTTGTTTCAGGCGACGACGCGCCTGCCACTGTAAACTCTTAATTCGCTCTACCGAGCAAACGTGATGCACCAGGTGCGCCAGGATGGCCGTCTGGTAACCGGAACCGGTGCCGATCTCCAGCACCCGGGACTCCGGCGTCAGCGCCAGCAGCTCGGTCATCCGCGCCACCATGTACGGCTGGGAGATGGTTTGCCCCTGGCCAATCGGCAGCGCGGTGTTTTCCCACGCTTTATGTTCAAAGGCTTCATCAACAAATTTTTCGCGCGGGACGCGCGCGATCGCCTCAAGGACACGTTCATCGACGATGCCCTGCGTGCGCAGTTGATTCAACAAACTTTCAACACGTTTACTTACCATTGCCTGTCAACCCCGACACGTTCCAGCCAATCGGTGACCACCTCATGCGCCTGATGGGCGGTTAAATCGACGTGCAATGGCGTAACGGAAACATAGCCTTCATCCACTGCCGCAAAATCGGTGCCCGGCCCGGCGTCGCGCTTATCGCCCGGCGGGCCAATCCAGTAAAGGGTATTGCCGCGCGGATCCTTTTGCGGGATCACCTGGTCGGCAGGATGGCGGTTGCCGCAGCGGGTCACGCGGATACCTTTGATCTGGTCAAGGGGCAGGTCCGGGACATTGACGTTGAGGATCCGCCCGGTGCGCAGCGGTTCACGGCTGAGTCCGCGCAGGAGAGTGCAGGTCACCGCCGCGGCGGTGTCGTAGTGTTGATAGCCATTGAGCGACACGGCCAGCGCGGGGAACCCCAGATGGCGGCCTTCCATCGCCGCCGCCACGGTGCCGGAGTAAATGACGTCATCGCCCAGGTTGGGCCCGGCGTTGATTCCGGAAACGACGATGTCCGGACGCGGGCGCATCAGCGCGTTCACGCCAAGGTAGACGCAGTCCGTCGGCGTCCCCATCTGGACGGCGATATCGCCATTTTCATAGGTAAAGGTGCGCAGTGACGATTCCAGCGTCAGCGAATTCGAAGCCCCGCTGCGGTTACGATCGGGTGCAACCACCTGGACCTCGGCAAACTCCCTTAAGGCCTTCGCCAGGGTCTGTATCCCCGGCGCATGGATCCCGTCATCGTTACTCAGCAATATTCGCATAGTCACCCGTTGTATTGATAAGCTCCCTGACCACGCTGGTGGCGAAGCTGCCCGCCGGCAGCCAGAAACGCAGTTCAACGGTTACATCATCCCACCAGTTCCAGCTCAGCTGCTGCGGATAGAGGAGCATCGCCCGGCGCGCCGCCTCGACTTTCTCCCGCACCAGCAGTGTCTGCAGCAAGGTTTCCTCGGCGATGGCGGCCTGCTCGGCGGCCAGAGCGTCGCGCTGGCTTCCCCAGTCGCCGCTGCCCGGCAGCGCAGCCGTGATCATCAGTTCGCGGTTATGCACCCGCGCCTGCGAAACCTCGAGTTCTTCCGGTGTGACGACAAACCAGCTCCCACGCCCCGCTAATTGTAGCGCATCGCCATCAACAACCTGATTAAATTCCGTTTTTTTTAATCTAATACTGACTTGCTGATTAAACAACGCGCTGCGGGCCGCCGACAACCAAAAACTGCGCTTATTGCGATCGCGCACCGGCGCGCCGCTCTCCGCCCAGCGCAGCGCGCCCTGCAGATTGCTGCCGCCGATGCCAAAGCGCTGAGCGCCGAAATAGTTCGGCACGCCCCGTTCAGCGATGGCCTGCAGACGCGTCTCCACCTCCTGGCGATCGCTTACCTCGCGCAGGATCAGGGTAAACTGGTTGCCCTTCAGCGCGCCTAATCGCAGCTTACGCTTATGGCGGGCATATTCCAGTACCTGGCAGCCCTCGAGCTGAAATTTGCTCAGATCCGGCATCTCTTTGCCGGGCACCCGGGCGCACAGCCACTGCTCGGTGACGGCGTGCTTATCTTTTTGCCCGGCGAAGCTCACTTCACGGGCATGGATTTTGAGGAATTTCGCCAGCGCATCGGCGACAAAGCGCGTATTGCAGCCGTTTTTGAGGATCCGCACCAGCACGTGCTCGCCTTCGCCGTCCGGGGCGAAGCCCAGGTCTTCCACCACCAGGAAATCTTCCGGATTGGCTTTCAGCAGCCCGCTGCTCTGCGGCTTGCCGTGCAGCCAGGTCAGTTGGTCAAAGGCGATCATTTGTCGGCCTTACGCAGCAGCGCGACCGCTTCGCAGGCGATCCCTTCCCCGCGGCCGGTGAAACCCAGCTTCTCGGTGGTGGTCGCTTTCACGTTGACGTCGTCCATATGGCAGCCGAGATCTTCAGCGATAAAAACGCGCATCTGCGGGATATGCGGCAGCATTTTCGGCGCCTGGGCGATAATGGTGACGTCGACGTTGCCGAGCGTATAGCCTTTGGCCTGAATGCGGCGCCACGCTTCGCGCAGCAGTTCGCGGCTGTCGGCGCCTTTAAACGCCGGATCGGTATCCGGGAACAGCTTGCCAATATCGCCGAGCGCCGCGGCGCCCAGCAGCGCATCGGTCAGCGCATGCAGCGCGACGTCGCCGTCGGAGTGGGCCAGCAGCCCTTTTTCATAAGGAATGCGTACCCCGCCAATGATGATTGGGCCTTCACCGCCAAAAGCGTGTACGTCAAAACCATGTCCAATTCGCATTAAGCTTTCTCCTGGTGTCGGGAACGGGTGAGGTAAAATTCCGCCAGCGCCAGATCTTCCGGGCGCGTCACTTTAATATTATCAGCGCGTCCGGCGACCAGCTGCGGATGGAAGCCGCAGTACTCCAGCGCCGAGGCTTCATCGGTGATGGTGGCCCCCTCGTTCAGCGCCCGGGTGAGGCAATCCACCAGCAGCTCGCGAGGGAAAAATTGCGGGGTGAGCGCGTGCCACAGGTCATTACGATCGACGGTATGGGCGACGGCGGTTTTACCCGGCTCGGCGCGCTTCATGGTGTCCCGCACCGGCGCTGCGAGGATCCCGCCGACGCGGCTGGTTTCACAGAGTGCCAGCAGGCGGCTGAGGTCATCCTGATGCAGGCAGGGGCGCGCGGCGTCATGCACCAGCACCCACTGCGCCTCCGGCAACGCCTGCAGGCCGGCGAGCACCGAATCGGCGCGCTCGGCGCCGCCATCCACGACGGTAATTTGCGGGTGCTGGGCCAGCGGCAGCTGGCTGAAGCGCCGATCGCCGGGGCTGACGGCAATCACCACGCGCTGGACGCGCGGATCCGCCAGCAGCGCGGCGACCGCATGTTCGAGAATCGTTTTGTTACCGATTGAGAGATATTGTTTCGGGCATTCCGTTTGCATGCGGCGGCCGAAACCGGCTGCCGGCACCACGGCGCAAATGCCCGGAAAAGTGGCTGCCATGTTGTAATCCTGGGCCTGGTTATCGATTGTTCTGCTGTTGCCCCGATGCCTGGTTGCGTTTAGACGCATCCGGTACCAGACGATAGAAGGTTTCGCCCGGGCGGGTCATGCTGAGTTCATTGCGCGCACGCTCCTCGATCGCTTCCTGACCGCCGTTGAGGTCGTCAATTTCGGCAAACAGCTGATCGTTGCGTGCTTTTAATTTGGCGTTAGTCGCCTGCTGGGCGGTGACGTCGTCGTTAACCCGCGTGTAGTCATGCAGGCCATTTTTACCGAACCACAGCGAATACTGTAGCCAGACCAGCAAAGCTAATAATAGCAGCGTTAGTTTACCCATCCTGCCCCCTGAAAAACGGCATCATCATCCCAAAACTCGCCCGGGTACGCTACCGGGGCGCGCGGACGATGCCGCGTAACGCGGGGACTGTACCATATTTTTGCTGCTGATACCCATGCTTGATTCATACCAGAAACGGGTTATCCCAACAGCCAGAGGAAGAGGAGCGCAAACATCAGCCCGACGGTCAGGATGGTCGCGCTGGCGCTATAGAGCAGTTTGCCATTGAGCAGAGAGTGCAGCGCAATACCGACCACCACCGCCACCGGCATCAACGCAAGGAAGAATGGCCAGGTGTAGAGGAGGAAGAAAAGTGTATTACTGCCATAGAGAAGGAAGGGAATACCCAGCGCCAGCAGCCATGAAATAAAGCCCACGGCAGCGCCCGACAAAGACCAGGTGGTCTCGTCGCCGGTCGCCGGAGGCGGTTCTGAACGAATAATACTGAGGTTCTGGGTATTGCGCATATCGAATCCTGTAGACCGGGCAACCGGCACCCCTCGATGCCGCTGCCGTTTCAGGATCTGATAATATCGCTCTGTTGCAGCAGGTCTAATAGTTGGTGCACCAAATTTGTTACCAATTGTTCACCATCCAGATGAATTTCCGCCTTTTCCGGTGCCTCATAGACCGAGTCTATACCGGTGAAATTGCGTAATTCCCCTGCACGCGCCTTCTTATACAATCCTTTCGGATCCCGCGCCTCGCAGATGGCCAGCGGGGTATCGACGAACACTTCGATAAAGCGTCCCTCCCCCAGGCGCTCGCGCACCAACTGTCGCTCCGCGCGGTGCGGAGATATAAATGCCGTCAATACAACCAGCCCGGCATCGACCATCAGCCTGGCCACTTCACCGACGCGGCGAATGTTCTCTTTGCGATCCTCATCACTGAATCCCAGGTCGCTGCACAAGCCATGACGTACGTTATCGCCGTCCAGCAGATAGGTGCTGACGCCGCGCTCATGCAAGGCTTCCTCCAGCGCCCCGGCGACGGTGGATTTACCCGACCCCGAAAGGCCGGTAAACCACAACACCACGCCGCGATGGCCGTGATGCTGTTCCCGCTGCTGCTGGGTCACAGGATGGGCATGCCAGACGACGTTTTCGTCATGCTGGGCCATTATTTGCCTCCCAGCAGGTCGCGGGCGTCCCAGTGCGGGAAGTGTTTGCGGATCAGCTGGTTCAGTTCCAGCTCGAAAGCGCTGTACTGCGATGCCGACGTCGGCGCCTGCAGGTGCGGCTCGTTGACCATCCCGGCGCCGACGGTGACGTTGGTCAGACGATCGATAAAGATAAGCCCGCCGGTCACTGGGTTTTGCTGATAGGGATCCAGCACTAAAGGTTCGTCAAAGGTCAGCTCCACCAGCCCGATGCCGTTCAGCGGCAGAGACTCGACTTCACGCTGGGTCAGGTTGTTAATATCTACCTGGTAACGGATAGCGTCCACGCGGGCGCGGGTCTTCTTACCGGCGATTTTGATGTCGTAGCTCTGCCCCGGGGTCAACGCCTGCTCGGCCATCCACACCACGTCGATGCTGGCGCTTTGCACCGCCGGCAGCGTGGCTTGCGCGTCAACCAGCAGGTCGCCGCGGCTGATGTCGATTTCATCTTTCAGCACAATGGTAATGGCTTCCCCGGCGGCGGCTTCCTGCAGATCGCCGTCGAAGGTGACGATACGCGCCACGCTCGATTCGACGCCCGACGGCAGCACCTTCAGACGCTGGCCGACCTGCACGGTACCGGAGGCGACCGTACCGGAGAAGCCGCGGAAATCGAGGTTCGGACGGTTAACATACTGCACCGGGAAGCGCAGCGGTTGGCTCTCCACTACCCGTTGGATCTCCACCGTTTCGAGGACTTCCAGCAGAGTCGGGCCGCTGTACCACGGCATGTTCGCGCTCTGGCTGGCGACATTATCGCCCTCCAGCGCCGACAGCGGCACAAAGCGAATATCGAGGTTGCCCGGCAGCTGCTCGGCAAAAGTCAGGTAAGCTTCACGGATCTCGTTGAAGCGCGCTTCGCTAAACTCGACGAGATCCATTTTGTTGACCGCCACCACCAGGTGTTTAATGCCCAGCAGGGTGGAGATAAAGCTGTGTCGGCGGGTCTGGTCGAGCACGCCTTTACGCGCGTCGATCAGCAGGATCGCCAGATCGCAGGTGGACGCGCCGGTGGCCATATTGCGGGTGTACTGCTCGTGCCCCGGGGTGTCGGCGATGATAAATTTGCGTTTTTCCGTCGAGAAGTAGCGATAGGCCACGTCGATGGTGATGCCCTGCTCGCGCTCGGCCTGCAGGCCATCCACCAGCAGCGCCAGGTCCAGTTTTTCGCCCTGGGTGCCGTGACGCTTGCTGTCGTTGTGCAGCGAAGAGAGCTGATCTTCATAGATCTGGCGGGTATCGTGCAGCAGACGGCCAATCAGGGTGCTTTTACCGTCATCGACGCTGCCGCAGGTCAGAAAACGCAGCAGGCTCTTGTGCTGTTGCGCGTGCAGATAAGCTTCTACGCCGCCTTCATTGGCAATTTGTTGGGCAATGGTCGTGTTCATGGCGGCTCCTTAGAAATAACCCTGACGTTTCTTCAGCTCCATCGAGCCGGCCTGGTCGCGATCGATGACGCGCCCCTGACGTTCGCTGGTGGTGGATACCAGCATCTCTTCAATAATTTCCGGCAGCGTCTGCGCTTCAGACTCCACCGCGCCGGTCAGCGGCCAGCAGCCGAGGGTACGGAAACGCACCATCCGTTTTTCAATCACTTCGCCCGGCTGCAGATCGATACGGTCGTCGTCGATCATCATCAGCATGCCGTCGCGCTCCAGCACCGGACGCTCAGCGGCCAGATACAGCGGCACGATTTCGATGTTTTCCAGATAGATGTACTGCCAGATATCCAGCTCGGTCCAGTTGGAGAGCGGGAAGACGCGAATGCTTTCGCCTTTGTTAATCTGGCCGTTGTAGTTGTGCCACAGCTCCGGACGCTGGTTTTTCGGGTCCCAGCGGTGGAAGCGGTCGCGGAAGGAGTAGATGCGTTCTTTAGCGCGGGATTTCTCCTCATCACGCCGCGCGCCGCCGAATGCGGCGTCAAAGCCGTATTTGTTCAGCGCCTGCTTCAGCCCTTCGGTTTTCATGATATCGGTATGCTTGGCGCTGCCGTGGACGAACGGGTTGATGCCCATCGCCACCCCTTCCGGGTTTTTATGCACCAGCAGCTCGCAGCCATAGGCTTTGGCGGTACGGTCGCGGAACTCATACATCTCACGGAATTTCCAGCCGGTATCGACGTGCAGCAGCGGGAACGGCAGGGTTCCCGGATAAAACGCTTTGCGCGCCAGATGCAGCATTACGCTGGAATCTTTCCCGATGGAGTACATCATCACCGGGTTAGAAAATTCGGCGGCCACCTCACGAATAATATGGATGCTTTCCGCCTCCAGTTGCCGCAGGTGAGTGAGTCGTTTTTGGTCCATAACCGTTCCTTAAGCCAGATTGACCACCGAAGAGTTAAACCCCTCGGCGGATGATGTATGTTGAAACCAGGCGAGCTGCTGATGCAGCTGCACCACTTCGCCGACCACCAGCAGGGCGGGCATCGGGGCGTCTTTCGCCAGGTGTTCGAGTTGTTGCAATGTGCCGGTTATCGTCTGCTGATCGTCGCGGGTACCGCGGGAAATCACCGCTACCGGCGTATTGCTGTCGCGACCGTGGGCGATCAGCTGGGCGCTGATTTCCGCCGCCTTCATGGTGCCCATGTAAATGGCCAACGTCTGTTGGCTCTTCGCCAGCAGCGCCCAGTCGAAGGGAGCGCTGTCCGGCTTATAGTGCCCGGTGACAAAGACGGCGCTTTGCGCATAATCGCGATGGGTCAGTGGAATACCGGCGTAGGCCGTCGCGCCGGCGGCGGCAGTGACGCCAGGCACCACCTGGAACGGGATGCCCGCGGCGGCGGCAGCCTGCAGCTCTTCTGCGCCGCGGCCAAAAATAAACGGATCCCCGCCCTTCAGACGCACGACGGTTTTTCCCGCCTTCGCCGCCTCCACCAGCAGCTGATTGGTTTCATGCTGCGGCACGGAGTGCTCGCCGGCGCGCTTACCGACGCAAACCAGCTCGGCATCGCGGCGCACCAGTTCGAGAACCGGCTGGGTCACCAGATGGTCGTGGAAAACCACGTCCGCCTGCTGGATCGCCTGCAGGCCACGCAGGGTCAGCAGCCCGGCATCGCCCGGTCCGGCCCCCACCAGAATAATTTCACCTGTTTCGCGTTCAGGCTTATCCAGCTCATCCTGCAGCGCTTTTTCCGCCTCCGCAGCGTTGCCCGCCACCATCAGGCTGGCGAAGCGGCCGGTAAAGACCCGTTCCCAAAAGCGGCGACGCGCTTCGGTGGTCGTCAGACGGGTTTTCAGATGATTGCGCCAGTAGCTCGCCGATTCCGCCAGACGCCCGAGGTTCGTCGGCAGCAGCGCTTCGATTTTTTCGCGCAGAATACGCGACAGCACCGGCGCTTTCCCGCTGGAGGAGATCGCCACCAGCAGCGGCGAACGGTCGACGATAGAAGGGAAGACAAACGAGCAGAGCGCCTGGTTATCCACTACGTTGACCAGCCGGTAGCGCGCGTTAGCCGCCGCAAACACCCGCTGGTTAAGCGCCTCGTCCTCCGTGGCGGCAATCACCAGAAAGACATCATCCACCAGAGCGTCGCTAAATTCCGTCGCCCGCCAGCTAAGCGCCTGGCGCGCCTCCAGATCGGCCAGCGCCGGAGACAGCGTCCCGGCGACCACCTGCACCTGCGCCTGGGCGCGCAGCAGAAACTTGATCTTGCGTTCAGCAATCTCACCGCCGCCGATCACCAGCACGGGCCTTTGTTTCAGTTCGGCAAAAAGGGGCAAGTAATCCACGGGGTAACAACTCTCTTACAATCAGCGATACTGCGACTATAGGGTGCGCCTTAGAGCAAATGAAATTACGAAATGGAATGAGTTGTGACGCAAAGGAATAACGCGGTGGAAATCTAAATATCAAAAAGTGCTTAACACGCTATTTTTCCGCTATTTAAGAGCAATTGAAATTGTTTAACCGCGGTCACAGTTTCATACTGTACGCGTCAAATTGTCTCGTTCGTGTAAGGACCCCTTATGTTTTCCGCGTTGTGCCGCCGTCTGCTTCCGCTGGCGCTCGGCACCGGTTTTGTTTTCGCCGCCGCCCCCGCATTCAGCGCGCTGGGCGACACCGCCAGTAGTCAGGCTCGCCATATCGCCACCGTCTTCCCGGGACGAATGACCGGAACGCCCCCGGAAATGCTCTCAGCTGACTATCTGCGCCAGCAGTTCGCCCGGATGGGCTATCAAAGCGACGTGCGGAGCTTCAATACCCGCTACATCTATACCGACAGCAACCAGCGTAAAAACTGGCATAACGTCACCGGCAGTACGGTGATCGCCGCCCATGAAGGCCAGTCTCGCCAGCAAATCATCATCATGGCGCACCTCGATACCTACGCGCCGCAGAGCGATAAAGACGTCGAAAACAACCTCGGCGGCCTGACGCTGCAGGGAATTGACGACAACGCGATGGGGCTCGGGGTGATGCTGGAGCTGGCGGAGCATTTAAAGAACGTCCCCACCCGCTATGGCATTCGCTTTATCGCCACCAGCGGCGAAGAGGAAGGTCGTCTCGGCGCGCAAAACCTGCTGCAGCGGATGAGCGAGGCGGAAAAGAAAAATACCCTGCTGGTGATCAATCTCGATAACCTGGTGGTGGGCGATAAGCTTTACTTTAACAGCGGCCGCCGCACGCCGGCCTCGGTGCGCAAGCTGACCCGCGATCGCGCGCTGGCTATCGCCCGCAGCAAAGGCATCGCCGCCTACACTAATCCGGGACTCAATCCGGCTTACCCGAAAGGCACCAGCTGCTGTAATGACGCCAGCGTCTTCGACAACGCGGGGATCCCGGTGCTGTCGGTCGAAGCGACCAACTGGTCATTAGGCAAGAAAGATGGCTATCAGCAGCGGAGCAAATCGCGCAGCTTCCCGCAGGGAATCAGCTGGCATGACGTTCAGCTGGATAATCAGCAATATATCGACAACGCGCTGCCGGGACGGATCGAGCATCGCGGGCGCGATGTCGTGAAAGTGATGCTGCCGCTGGTGAAAGAGCTGGCGAAGGTAGAGAAGAAAAGCTGACGGATGCAAATGAACACGCGGCATCACCCGCGTGTTCTCTTTCACACTATTCCCTGAGGAAGCGCTAATCAACCCTCGTGCAATCCGCACTCGCGTTTAAGCCCGAAGAACCGGGTCTCTTCTTCTGCCATGCCCGGCTCCCATTTGCGGGTGGTGTGGGTATCGCCTACCGACAGATACCCCTGATCCCACAGCGGATGGTATTTCAGCCCATGCTTTTGCAGATACTGATACACCGTCCGGTTATCCCAGTCGATAATCGGCAACACCTTGAACACCCCGCGCTGGACCGCCAGCACCGGAAGCGTCGCCCGACTGCCCGACTGCTCGCGGCGCAGACCGGCAAACCACGTCTGTGCGTTCAGCTCTTTCAGCGCCCGGTTCATCGGTTCAACCTTGTTGATCTCATTGTATTTCTCAATGCCCTCAACGCCCTGCTCCCACAGCTTGCCGTAGCGCGCCTCCTGCCAGGCCGCGCTTTCGGCCGCGCGGTAGACCTTCAGGTTCAGCTTGAGCTTGTCCGTCAGTTCGTCAATAAACTGGTAGGTTTCCGGGAACAGGTAACCGGTATCGGTGAGGATCACCGGAATGTCCGGGCGGATCTGATTCACCAGGTGCAAACTCACCGCCGCCTGAATACCAAAGCTTGACGACAGCACATAGTCTCCCGGCAGGTTTTCCAGCGCCCAGGCCACACGCCCTTCGGCGTCGAGCTTTTCCAGTTGGGCGTTGGTTTCCGCGAGTGCCAGAATGCGTTCCACTTTCGGCAATGCATTAAGCGCGTTTAGATCGAGTACGGACATAAGAACCTCGTTTGCCTGTTTTGCCGGGCGGCACTGCGATTGCCCGGCCTACGGGTTTTACAGGCCCGGATCGCTACGCGCCACCGGGCACCAGGATGTTACTCCCAGAAATCGCGGGCTGGATCGAGCACCGGGCGAATGATGCCCGCACGCACCGTAAAGTCGCCGAAGCCTTCACCCGCTTCGCGCTCTTTCGCCCAGCGCCCAACCAGTTGGTCTAGCGAGTCGAGAATTTCCGACTCGGTAATGTTCTCACGGTACATCCGCGGGATGCGGGTGCCACTGCGGTTACCGCCGATGTGCAGGTTATAGCGGCCTGGCGCTTTCCCCACCAGCCCCACTTCCGCCAGCATCGCGCGGCCGCAGCCGTTCGGACAGCCGGTGACGCGGGTGACGATATGCTCATCGCTCACGCCATGCTTGCTCATCACCCCTTCCACCTTGTCGATAAACGACGGCAGGAAACGCTCGGCTTCCGCCATCGCCAGCGGGCAGGTCGGGAAGGAGACGCAGGCCATTGAGTTTTCGCGCTGCGGGGTGACGGCATTCATCAGACCATGATCCCGCGCCAGCTTCTCGATCCGCGCCTTCTGATCTTCCGGTACGCTGGCGACGATCAGGTTCTGATTGGCGGTGATGCGGAATTCGCCCTGATGGATCTTAGCAATCTCCAGCAGACCGGTTTTCAGCGGGCGCCCCGGATAATCCAGAATGCGGCCGTTTTCAATAAACAGCGTCAGGTGCCATTTATCATCAATCCCCTTCACCCAGCCGATGCGATCGCCGCGGCCGGTGAATTCGTACGGGCGGATCGGCTCAAACTTAATGCCTGCCCGGCGCTCCACTTCCGCCTTAAAGGTTTCAACGCCAACGCGCTCAAGGGTGTACTTGGTTTTCGCATTCTTACGGTCGGTACGGTTACCCCAGTCGCGCTGGGTAGTCACGACCGCTTCCGCCACCGCCAGAGTATGCTCCAGCGGCAGATAACCGAATTCGCTCGCCGTGCGTGCGTAGGTTTTTTTGTTACCGTGTTCGATGGAAAGACCGCCGCCCACCAGCAGGTTAAAGCCCACCAGCTTGCCGTTTTCGGCGATCGCCACAAAGTTCATGTCGTTGGCGTGCAGATCGATATCGTTCTGCGGCGGGATCACCACCGTGGTTTTAAACTTACGCGGCAGATAGGTCTGACCGAGGATCGGCTCTTCGTCAGTGGTGGCGACCTTTTTCTGATCCAGCCAGATCTCGGCATAGGCGCGGGTGCGCGGCAGCAAATGCTCGGAGATCTTTTTCGCCCACTCGTAGGCCTCAGCGTGCAGCTGCGATTCGTACGGGTTGGAGGTGCACAGCACGTTACGGTTCATATCGTTGGCGGTGGCCAGCGCGTCCAGCCCCACCGAGTGCAGCATCTGATGCACCGGCTTGACGTTCTTTTTCAGAATGCCGTGAAACTGGAAAGTCTGCCGGTTGGTCAGGCGAATACTGCCGTAAATGGTGTTCTCG
>ENA-UPSY01001286-UPSY01001286.1-human-gut-metagenome-genome-assembly--contig:-NODE-1286-length-26684-cov-4.982373_pt1 | contig 26684 bp, 26 predicted proteins | sample MGYA00250044_ERZ773365 | MGnify/ENA primary metagenome ERZ773365 (study PRJEB29103, sample SAMN06111932) | human gut metagenome | biome: human gut; feature: ankylosing spondylitis patient; material... | reverse complement strand
ATACGAAACGAATTTATTGATACGATTCAAAAAATAAATTCGATTGAGGTGCATTCACAGGAGGTGGAGTATATGCTACCTTCAGTTGTCAAAAGAGATAGTATAACTGTATATGCTTATGTCATGCTGATGTACGCTGCCGCTGCCGATGGAACAATAATGGTGCTGTCTACATTGGTCGATACATCCTATCAGGCTGGTGAATATAATATGGAGCGTAGCCAGGAACCGCGGGAATTAGCAGTTTGGGATGATGCTGTGAGTCAATTGCTAGCGAATGGGTATATCAAGAGGACCGGAAGAAACGACCGGATTTATCAGGTCACAGCCGAAGGATATAATATTGCTGATGCTTTTAAAGAACAAAATAATTTAGATCCATCTAAGAAACCGAACGATATATTATCGGAACTCATCGAGTAAATATGATCATAAATTTGAAAAAAGATTGCACCTAAAAAAAGCATTAAGAGCATTGGGGTCAGACCGAGCGTCCAGCTAAGGATATATAGTCCGGTGGGTGGAAGCCCCATCAAATAAGCTGCTAACCACAGCATTTGAAGCGAGTCTTGAGTCTGTTACGGTAACGTGCAGGCTAAGCGTAGACAGCAAGATAACAGGGATAGCTATTGAGCACCGAAATCCTAAAGTCTCCAGAGGGTCGACATCGTGGTCTGGATGGAAGACAACATATGTATTTATCGTTATGGTGAGATTTTACATACCTCTGCGGTGTTGGTTGGAACTATTCATGTTATACAGGGAATATATGTCAACTGGAGAGAACCTGCATTTTCTTCTGTAGTGTGTAAACAGAAAGTATGCCTGACAATCAGAAGAAGGATGGTAAAAGAAATGCAGGTAGTCGGAGGCCCGAACAGTACCGGTGAAGGTATGAACAAAATAAATACCGGAGGGAAGTCGAGAGAGAACTGTTCCTCACAGTTCTGACCTGATAGAAGGCAATGCCATTAAGCTAGGTGTTCGAGGTTTTGTTCGAATTTGCATTGAAACATGTGCAAGAGGATATTTTGGTGCTTGGAAATACAGATTCAGAAAAAAGGGCATGCTGATAAGACAGATGCTGTTCATCTGTCAAAAATGACAATCTTCAGTGGTAGAGCCTAAGGCTATCGATATCCGAAATGAATCGCACTGATTCCACGGAGGAACCGGTCAAATTGTCGGAATTTTTCTTTTACAGCATGGACGTATTTCAATATCAACTTAATGATATCAATAGGTTTATCGGAGTCCCTGCGAATAAAGAACTTTCTTGCTGTTTTCAGAGCAGAAGAAATGTCGATTTCGTAAAGATATTTGTTATCATTCTTCCGTTCTTTTTTCTTGTTTTCTTCAGCTGCTTCGTTAGCAATGAAGATTCCGAAATTATAGAGTGTCAGATTTGCATAGATTTCCTGTTTTAGGAATTCGGTTTTTTTACTGTGGAAGTACAAAAGCCCATTTGCATGCTTAAGATAACGGAAAGAAATTTCAATGCCCCATCTCCAGCGATAGCATTCCTTGATGTCGTCCATAGTAAAGCTGTGGGGCAGATTTGTGATGAGATACTCATATGTATTTTCTGCAGTTTTTATTTTTACGACACGAAACTGCATGAAGTAAAGATGTCTCCTATCTCTGTCAAGAAGCTCATAAAAATGAGGCGTGTTTTTACTCGGATTAATATATCGGTACACATCCGACTGATCCTTCATAACCTTTGTAGCTTTGTCAGTGAAATAACGTTTCATCGTAACATCGAATTCTTCAAGGTCGTCAGGAAGTTCCGCGGCGTAATAGGAAAGCAGACTTTTAGAAGAAGAGGGTGCTTTTACACGAAAAACATAATTTAGATTCTTGAGTTCACAGTGGAATAACAGATCGTAAGATTCATAACCACGATCAGCGATTACAATATCAAGAAAAGCTTTGCTGATCACATCAACAAACCCATTTAAGTGCATATGGTTGTATCCTTTATAGTCGATGAGACGAGGCTTGTTGTAATCCTCAATAATTTCAGAATTAGTAGTGTAGACAATATGGCAGCCATCACAGGCGAGGATACAATGATCCTTGAATTTATTTGTAGTAGCCGGAAACGAAGATGAGAATTCCGAAAAAAGGTATTCGAAAGCAGACAGTGAAATCTGACTGCGTCGTTGATTGAAAGCGGACTGAGATGGAATAAGATCAGGAACCATGTCAAAGTAATCCATAATTTCATCATTGGTAGTTCCTTTTCCCATGCCGATAATAAGACGTATGGTATCGTAGAAAGAGAGTTTGCCCTGATGCTGACGCATGAAATCGTGTTCAGGATTGTTTGAGAAGAGCCAGTGGTGCTCCGACATGTCAGCGATGATAGAGTTCAATTTTTGTTTTACATTTGATGGATAATCGTTCATAATAAATGTGTGCCTCCTTAGTATGGAAATAATTGATTCGTGGGGAACCAATTCCCTTGATAAACTAAGGGTCACCTTGTTGTTCCGATGGACAACAAGATGACCGCACATTTTTTGTTGCATGTCAATAGGAGAATAAAAAAAGATATATAAAATATGTTACAAAGATGTTAAATAAGTGCCAGCCTAAAAAATAGTATAAAATGAGAACTCCTGATATTATAAGGGATAGCAGGCTTGGAAGAAAAAGGTGTTAAGCTAGAGAAGCTAACTGGCATTGCAGACCTTATGGAGATGCATATCTTAGAATTGTCGAAACTTCCGCCGGAAGAGAAGAATGAGACAAGCTTGTTACAGTGGATGCGCTTTCTTGGAGGAAAAACAAGAAAGGATTTTGAAGAGATGGCAAAGAAGAATTCAGAATTGGAAGAAGCGTATGACGTATTGGATAAATTAAGTGCAGATGAAAAGAAGAGATTAGAATACGAGACAAGACAAAGAGCAATCAGGGATTATAATATAGGGATGTTAACCGCAGAAAGACGAGGAATTGAAGCTGGTCGCAAGATTGGAAGAGAAGAAGGAAGACAAGAAGGGGAAACTTTGGGAGTGAGCAGAATTAATCAATTAATTCTTGAATTATCAAAGCTTGGACGTACAGATGATATCGTGAAAGCAGCTGATGATGAGGAATATCAGAAAAAGTTGTTGGAAGAATTTGATTTATAATAACTCTGTTAGTTGAGCTATCAACTTGCTATTTAGTTAGTTTACTGGATGGTAAAATTAAACGTCATAAGGGTGTTCATCATGTTTGAGGGACAGCTTCAGAAAGGAGTCTGAAAAGCATGGGAAGATTTGCTTATGGCAATCTTAGCAATGAATGAAAAGCAGGTTTCAACTTTGAACTATACGGGTGATATTCTTTTGGTTGGAATCAATTATGATAAAAAAAGTAAAGAGCACCAGTGTTTGATTGAAAAATACGAGAAAGCCTGACAGGGTAGCTAGTGGTGATTGAAAGGCAAAGACGATAAGCTCATGTGAACCTATCGTCTTTCCTTTTAAGGTTATAAAAAGTTTATTATGAAGATGGCATAATTATAACGCAGATGCTTAACTTAACATCATACGGTCATTTGCGAATTCTCCGCCGCTGACTTCTTCGAATTTCGCAAGAAGGTCGGATACTTTGAGGTTTTTCTTTTCTTCACCGGATACATCGTAGATGACTCTTCCTTCATGCATCATGATCAGGCGGTTGCCGTGTGCGATGGCATCCTTCATGTTATGTGTTACCATCATGGCTGTAAGGTTATTTTCGCTGATGATTTTGTCAGAGAGTGCAAGTACTTTTGCAGCAGTCTTTGGATCAAGAGCAGCTGTGTGCTCATCAAGGAGCAGAAGTTTTGGCTTTTTGAGTGAAGCCATCAGAAGTGTGATTGCCTGACGCTGTCCGCCGGAGAGAAGGCCAACCTTACTGCTTAAGCGATCTTCAAGTCCAAGATCAAGTTCTTTCAATGCTTCTCTATAGTGTTCACGTTCTTTCTTTGTAACGCCCCAGCCAAGGCCTCTTTTCTGACCACGGCGTGCGGCAATGGCCATATTTTCTTCAATAGACATCGTTGCTGCGGTTCCTGTCATAGGATCCTGGAACACACGACCGAGGAAGAGTGCACGTTTATGTTCAGAAAGTTTTGTGATGTCAGTACCGTCGATGATGATATTTCCTTTATCGATTCCCCATACACCTGCAATCGCATTCAGTGTTGTAGATTTTCCTGCTCCGTTTCCACCGATAATCGTTACAAAATCGCCGGGATTTAAGTTGAGGTTAACTCCGTTGAGGGCACGTTTTTCATTGATTGTACCGGCGTTAAATGTTTTATAAATATCTTTGATTTCTAACATGTATCCCATTATTTTGCCCGTCCTTTCTTGAAGTAAGTATCTTTCATATAAGGAACTGCGAGGAAGCATGCAACAACTACAGCTGAGAACAGTTTCATATAATCAGATGGCATCTTCAGCCAGAGTACTAATGCGATTACAAGGTAGTAAAGGATCGCTCCGATGAAGACTGCGCCGAGTGTGAAGGCAAAAGCTGCTTTTCTGTGTGCACAGAATTTTCCGAAGATCACTTCGCTGATGATGACGGCTGCAAGTCCGATAACGATCGCGCCACGTCCCATATTGACATCAGCTGCGCCCTGGTACTGTGCGTAGATTCCACCGCAAAGTCCTACAAGACCGTTGGAGATCATAAGTGCAAGAACTTTGTTGAATCCTGTGTTGATGCCCTGAGCACGAGCCATCTGTTCATTACATCCTGTAGCACGGATGGATGCTCCAAGTTCTGTTCCGAAGAACCAGTAGCAGAGTGCGATCAGGATCAGTGCTGCAAGGATTAATTTCAGGAAAAAGATCCAGTTGCCTTCTCCGGTTACATAACGAAGAGAAGCAACCAGTTTGTACTGCATGACATTGACCGCCTGGTTGGATTTTCCCATAATGCCAAGGTTTACGGAGTAAAGTCCGATCTGTGTCAGGATACTTGCCAGGATTCCAGGAATTCCGAAAAATGTATGTAAGACTCCTGTTACAAATCCTGCTGCCATACCTGCAAGAAATGCAAAGACAAGTGCAAGTGCAGGATTCACACCTGCGCGGATGAGCATAACTGCGACTGCACCGCCGGTTGCAAGTGAACCGTCTACGGTCAGATCCGCAAAGTCAAGTATACGAAATGTAATGTAAACACCGAGTGCCATAATTCCCCAAATAATGCCCTGGGCCACGTTGCCCGGGAGAGCACGTACCAGAGTCATTGGATCAAGGGCTGCGAAATATGCTGCCATGATTTATCCCTCTAATCTTTCTTTTTATTGTTTCATATAAATAGATAAGTATAATTAAGGTTACTGTTCACAGTAACTAGAATCAAGAGCGACCATTCATCTGGATGAAGCCCGCTCTTGAGAAAAAATATTCTGTTTAATATCTTCTGATTAATATGTTCCGGTTGAATGGAAGAATCTTATTCTTCGATTGCTTCATATCCGTCTGGAATAGTAATTCCAAGTTCCTCACAGATGGCAGGATTGTACATCTTTGTTACATTCGGGGCACTTTCAATCTTCATTGTAGTAATGTCAGCACCGTTTACAAGAATGTCGTAAGCCATCTCACCGGCTTTGTATCCGATATCGTAGTAGCTGATAGAAAGTGTTGCAATACCACATCCTTCACAGATTCCCTGCTCACCGGCGATTACAGGAACCTTAGCCGGCAGACAGATGTTATTGATGATTTCTGTGTTTGAAGCCATTGTGTTATCTGTAGGAATGTAAAGTGCATCACATTCGGAAACTGCATTTGTTACAACAGACTGAATCTCATTAGAATCAGCAGCTGTGTACTCTTTGTATGCGATTCCATCTTTCTCTAATGCTTCAGCGAAAAGCTTTGCCTGATATGCTGAGTTTGGTTCAGCGGAACAGTAGAGAAGTCCGACTGTTTTAGCATCAGGAAGGAGTTCTTTGAGCATTGCCTCCTGCTCATCAATCGGTGCAAGATCGCTTGTTCCGGAAATGTTCATTCCTGTTGTTCCTGTCCAGTCAGAGATATCAAGTGCTGTAGCATAGTCTGTAACAGATGTTCCAAGAATCGGGATATCACTTGTTGCTGCGCTTGCACACTGGAGTGCTGTTGTTGCATTTGCAAGAATCAGATCCACATTATCCGCTACGAAGTTATTTGCGATTGTAGCACAGTTAGCCTGCTCGCCCTGGCCGTTCTGAAGGTCGAATTTGACATTGCCTTCTCCGAACTTTTCTGTACAGGCATCTTCAAATCCTTTTGTTGCTTCGTCAAGAGCAGCATGCTCTAACTGCTGTAAGATACCGATCTTATAAGTCTTTCCTGAATCGGATCCGTTGTCTGCGCTCTTATCTGTAGAGTCGGATGAACTTCCGCAAGCTGCAAGTGAAAGTGTCATTCCGGCAGCCATAAGTACTGCTAAAATTTTCTTAGATTTCATGATTGTGTCCTCCCTTTTTCGATTCATACAATCTACGCTTTAAACCGTTACGCTTTAAAGCACTAAACTGTAAGATGTCATGTGATAAATTATAGCACGATTATTTGATACGTCAAGTGAAAATGGAACAAAAAAGCAAGATTGTTGAAAAAATGTTGCAAAAAAACAATGCTTTATTCGTCTGGAAAATTGTGATATTATAAGATATGGTGTAAAATTAAGAATCATGAAAGTCTTTCTTCTATAATATGGGGATTTTTGCTGCAAAGAAATTAACAGAAGGATTTTTATGGAATTGAATAAAGGAGTTTATTTTTATAGATGAAGAAAAAGCACGAACACATTATACAAAGTGTGCGGCCGGGAAGTATCGCAGAAGAGCTGGGGATTGAACCGGGAGATATTCTGCTGGAGATTGACGGTCAGGTGATCGAGGATATTTTTGACTATCAGTTTTATGTGGAATCTGAGGAGCTGCTTGTTGTGATCCGAAAAGCGAACGGGGAAGAATGGGAGCTTGAAATTGAGAAAGATGTTGATGAGGATCTGGGAATTGATTTCGGTAAGGGACTGATGGATGAGTATCATTCCTGCCATAATAAATGTATTTTCTGCTTTATCGATCAGATGCCGCCGGGGATGCGTGATACGCTGTATTTTAAGGATGATGATTCCAGACTGTCATTCCTTCAGGGAAACTATGTCACACTGACAAATATGAGTGAGAAGGATATGAATCGTATTGTCCGTTATAGACTGGAACCGATCAATATTTCGTTCCAGACGACGAATCCGGAGCTTCGTTGTAAGATGCTGCATAACCGTTTTGCAGGGGAGGCTTTGAAGAAAGTTGATATCCTGTATCAGGGCGGGATTGAGATGAACGGACAGATTGTTCTTTGCCGTGGAGTGAATGACGGGGAAGAGTTGGAACGGAGTATTCGTGACCTGACGCAGTATCTGCCGCTTTTACGCAGTGTGTCAGTTGTGCCGGTTGGACTTTCCAAGTATCGAGATGGATTGTATCCATTAGAGCCATTTACAAAGGAAGAGGCAAAGGAAGTCATTCGTACGATTGAGAAGTGGCAGAAGAAAGTCTACGCAGAATACGGAATTCATTTCATTCATGCAGGAGACGAGTGGTATCTTCTGGCAGAGGAAGAAGTTCCGGAAGAGGAACGTTATGACGGATATCTTCAGCTGGAGAATGGAGTCGGGATGCTTCGTCTCTTGTTTAATGAGTTTGAGGAAGGTTATGCGAAGCTGGAAGATGGTGTACATCAGGAAGAGATCTCGCTTGCAACAGCTAAGCTTGCATACCCATATCTTGAGCGAATGGCGAAGAAAATGGAAGAGAAGTACAAGGGTCTTAAAGTTCATACGTATTGCATTCGGAATGATTTCTTCGGAGAGCGTATCACAGTTTCCGGATTGATCACAGGGCAGGATCTGATGAAACAGCTAAAAGATCAGCCGCTTGGAAGCAGACTTCTGATTCCATGTAATATGTTGAAGATGGATGAGGATATTTTCCTTGATGACTACACATTGAAAGAAGTATCAGATACTTTACAAGTTCCTATAGATATTGTAAAATCAAGCGGACAGGATCTGATTGATGCTATTTTAGGTGTCGCAGGTTCGAATCCCACAGATATAGATGACAATCAGATGAAAGACCGTAGGATCACTACGGCTTAAGAGAAACTATTTAAGAGAAAATAAGAGAAAACAGGAAGGTAAGAATAGAATGAGTAAACCAGTAGTTGCCATTGTAGGGCGCCCGAATGTGGGTAAATCAACACTTTTCAATGTCCTTGCAGGAGAGATGATCTCTATCGTTAAGGATACACCGGGTGTTACAAGAGACAGAATTTATGCGGATGTTGACTGGCTTGACAGAGACTTCACACTGATTGATACAGGTGGTATTGAGCCGGACAGCAGTGATATCATCCTCTCCCAGATGAGAGAGCAGGCTCAGATCGCCATTGATACAGCAGACGTTATTATCTTTATCACAGATGTAAAGCAGGGACTTGTAGATTCAGATTCTAAGGTTGCTGATATGCTTCGTCGCTCCGGTAAGCCGGTTGTCCTTGTTGTAAATAAGGTTGACAATTTTGATAAATATATGGCTGATGTCTATGAGTTCTACAACCTCGGAATCGGAGATCCGGTGCCGATCTCAGCAGCATCCAGACTTGGTCTTGGAGATATGCTTGATGCGGTTGCAGCACATTTCCCGGAGTGGGATCCATCAGAAGAGGATGATGACCGTCCGCGTATCGCAATCGTAGGTAAACCAAATGTTGGTAAATCCTCTATCGTAAACCGTCTGCTTGGTGAGAACCGCGTAATTGTATCCAATATCGCAGGCACAACAAGAGATGCGATTGATACAGAGATCGTGCATGACGGAAAGGAATACATTTTTATCGACACAGCAGGTCTTCGTAGAAAGAATAAGATCAAGGAAGAACTGGAGCGTTATAGTATCATCCGTACTGTAAGTGCAGTAGAGCGTGCCGATGTTGTCCTTATGGTGATCGATGCGACAGAAGGTGTCACAGAACAGGATGCGAAGATTGCCGGAATCGCTCATGAAAGAGGCAAGGGAGTTATCATTGTCGTTAATAAATGGGATGCCATTGAGAAGAATGATAAGACAATGAAAGAATACGAAGGAAAGATCCGTCAGGTACTTTCTTATATGCCATATGCAGAGATCATGTATGTATCTGCACTGACAGGACAGAGACTTCCGAAACTGTATGATATGATCGATATGGTCATTGAGAACCAGACACTTCGTATTGCGACAGGAGTTCTCAATGAGATCATGACAGAGGCAGTTGCTATGCAGCAGCCACCGTCAGATAAAGGTAAGAGATTAAAACTCTATTATATTACACAGGTTGCTGTTAAGCCACCGACATTTGTTATCTTTGTAAATGACAAGGAGCTGATGCATTTCTCCTATACAAGATATCTTGAGAATAAGATCCGAGAGGCATTTGGCTTCAGAGGAACTTCACTGAAGTTCTTCATCCGTGAGAGAAAGGAAAAGGATCAGTAGAATGGAACGTATTATCTGTCTGGTGATCGGATATGCCTGCGGACTTCTGCAGAGCGGTTATCTGGTCGGAAAGATGCATCATATTGATATAAGAAAAGCAGGAAGCGGAAATTCCGGTTCGACGAATGCACTGCGTGTTATGGGATTGAAAGCAGGACTTATGACTTTCGCGGGAGATGTATTGAAGTGTTTTGCAGCAGTTCTCATTGTCCGTGCGATATACCATGGAAGTAATATTCTTCCGCTTCTGATGATGTATGCAGGAGTAGGAGTTACTTTGGGACATAACTTCCCATTTTATATGAATTTTAAAGGTGGGAAGGGAATCGCTGTTATGGCAGCACTTGTGGTAAGCAACTGTTTCTGGCATCTGCCGTACAGTTCAATCCTGTTTTTTGTCACACTGGCATTCTTTCTTGTGCCGGTGCTTGTGACAAGATATGTTTCCCTTGGTTCATTGCTTGCTTATGCAGTGTTTTTTATCCAGATGGTGATCTTCGGACAGCTTGGATGGTTTGATATGGCGAAGGGTGCGGTATATGAGTTATATGTGATCACGTTCTTACTTACAGCACTTGCATGGTACAGACACCGCGCCAATATTAAACGTCTGTTGAATGGAACAGAGAATAAATTCGGTTCAAAGAAATAAAAGAAGCGAAGAAAAGGAGAGATGATATGGCGAAAGTAGGAGTTCTTGGGGCAGGAAGCTGGGGAACAGCTCTGGCAATCCTTCTTCATGATAATGGACATGATGTAACTGTCTGGTCGATCGATCCGAAAGAAGTGGAGATGTTGAGCGAGAAGCGGGAGCATGTATTAAAACTTCCGGGTGTCCATATTTCAGAAGAGATTATGATCACAAATGAGATGGAAGAGGCTATTAAAGGAAAAGATTTCTTGGTTCTTGCAGTTCCTTCTATCTTTACAAGGAGTACAGCGGCAAAGATGAAGCCGTATGTTGGTGATGGGCAGATGATCGTTGATGTAGCGAAGGGAATCGAGGAAGATACACTGATGACGCTGTCTCAGCAGATCAGCCAGGAGATTCCGCAGGCAGACGTAGCAGTGCTCAGTGGACCGACACATGCAGAAGAAGTAGGAAGAAAGCTTCCAACATCCTGCGTGATCGGTGCAAAGACAAAAAAGACAGCAGAGTACTTGCAGTCTGCATTTAACAGTAAAGTATTCCGTGTGTATACAAGTCCTGACATGCTTGGAATCGAGCTTGGAGGTTCTCTTAAGAATGTCATCGCACTTGCGGCAGGAATTGCAGATGGTCTCGGCTATGGGGATAATACGAAGGCTGCTCTGATCACACGTGGTATTGTTGAGATCGGAAGACTTGGCGTGAAGATGGGCGGCAAGTTCGAGAGCTTTTGTGGACTTACCGGAATCGGTGATCTGATCGTTACTTGTGCCAGTGTTCATAGCCGTAATCGTAAAGCCGGTTACTTAATGGGACAGGGCAAGTCTATGGAAGAGGCTATGAAGGAAGTAAACATGGTTGTAGAAGGTGTCTATTCTGCGAAAGCAGCTGCAAAGCTTGCACAGAAATATGAAGTTCCAATGCCGATCGTAGATGAGATCAACAAGGTTCTTTTTGAAGGAAAGGATCCAAAACAGGCAGTAGATGATCTGATGCTTCGCGAGTCTAAGATTGAGAACTCTTCTCTTCTCTGGGAAGAATAAGAGAACGAAACGAATATAAAATTAAAAGTCATACCCCTTTGTCTGGCTGCATACATTGGTATCAGCAGAACAAGGGGGTATTTTTATGGATTCATTTCAGGTATACAAGGATATGAAAGCACGGACAAACGGAGAAATCTACATCGGAGTTGTGGGGCCGGTTCGGACAGGCAAGTCAACGTTCATCAGGCGTTTTGCGGAGCTTTTGATTTTGCCGAATCTTAAGGAAGAGCATGTAAAGCAGCGGACACAAGATGAACTTCCTCAGGCAGCATCGGGAACTACGATCATGACAACAGAGCCGAAGTTTGTTCCAAAAGAAGCAGCGGATGTAAAGCTTTCAGATGACATAGAGGTGAAGATCCGGCTGGCAGACTGTGTTGGGTTCATGGTGGATGGGGCGAATGGCCATACCGAGAATGGGCAGGAGCGTCAGGTGAAGACGCCATGGTATGACTATGAGATACCATTTACAAAGGCAGCCGAGATCGGAACACAAAAGGTGATACACGATCATGCGACAATTGGATTTGTTGTGACTACAGATGGAAGTGTGACAGATCTGCCAAGAGAAAACTATGTGGCAGCAGAAGAGCGGACAGTGAAAGAACTTCGACAGATTGGGAAGCCATTTCTTATTTTATTAAATTGCCAGAAACCATATTCGAAAGAGACAGAACGTCTGAGATCAGCTCTTGAGGAGAAATATGCAGCACCTGTTTATCCGGTGAATTGTGAACAGCTCAAGGAAGATGATATTTATGAAATGATGCGCCAGGTACTGTATGAATTTCCTGTCACGGAAATAGAATTTTATATTCCGAAATGGGTAGAAATGTTGTCACGTGATCATAGAATTAAGAAAGATCTGATTGAGAATGTGAAGAAAATTATGGCTCAGATGTCGGATCTGCGAAGTGTCTCCGGAAAAGACTGGAAGACAGAAAGTCCATACATAGACCAGATCCTGTTGGATCAGGTAGAGATGGACACAGGCAAGGTTATATTGCGGATTTCTTTCTGCCAGAAGTATTATTATGAAGTGTTGAGTGAGTTGACAGGAACTCAGATCCGCAGTGAGTATGAATTGATTTCTCTGATGAAAGAGCTTTCTTCTATAAAAGAAGAATTCAGTCAGATCAAGGATGCATTTGCGGATGTGAAGATGAAAGGCTATGGAGTAGTCAGCCCGAAGAAAGAAGAGATTCATCTGGATGAGCCGGTAATCATCAAGCAGGGAAGCAGGTATGGAGTAAAGATCCGTTCCGAGGCACCATCGATCCATATGATTCGTGCGAATATAGAAACGGAGATCGCACCGATCGTGGGAAGTGAGAAACAGGCAGAAGACCTTGTTGCATATATTAAAAAAGAGAGCGAAGGTCCACAAGGCGTCTGGGGAACAAATATTTTCGGCAAATCAATTGAAGATCTTGTGATGGATGGTATGCGTAATAAGATTACGCTGATCAACGAAGAAAGTCAGGTAAAACTGCAGGATTCTATGCAGAAGATCGTAAACGACAGCAATGGTGGTCTGGTCTGCATTATTATATAGTGATCGTGAGCTTTTTTTTTACAGGAAAATATGATAAGATAAACAGTAAGTAAAATATGCAAAAGAAAGCGAGGAATTCAGTGTTGCTGAATCACCAACAGAGAAAGATTCTTGAATTATTGTGTAAAACAGAACATGTGACTGCGAGTGAACTGGCCGGTCAGCTTGGAATTGGCGTGAAGACGGTAAGAGTCAGGATCAAGGAACTGAATCCGGAGCTTGAGAAGAAAGGAATCCAGATTTTATCAAAGTCCAGGTACGGATATTATTTGGATCCAAGACAGCCGGAAGGTATCGAAGGACTGCTGAATCCGAAGGAGAATGAAGATCCGGTGATTCCGTCGAACAATCAGGAGAGAGTACATTTTCTCCTTGCATATCTTCTGAACAGAACGGAATATATCAAGTCAGAAGAGCTGTGTGATTTCCTTTATATTTCTAAGGGGACGCTGACGAATACACTCCGGCAGGTTGAGGAAACTTATCAGAAGTATGGTATTACAGTTCATAAGAAGCCGGGATATGGTATCCGTGTGGAAGGCAGTGAATTTAATCTTCGTCAGTGTATGGTGGATGTCTTTGTAAAGCAGGACAGTCTGGAAGGAATTGGAAGACGGCATCAGACGGATGAGATCGAGACGCTGGGGAAAATGGTCTATCAGTGTCTGAAGAAATATGAAATCGAACTTTCTGAGATTGCTTACAATGACTTTGTGGAACATATTTATGTGGCGATGCGAAGGATACGTCAGGAGAAATATGTTGAATCGCAGGCAGCGGATATGCTTGGAAGAAAAGAGAAGCAGTTTGTGGAAGAACTGACAGAGCTGGTGGGCACGCATTATCAGATTCATTTTTCTCAGGATGAGAAGAATTATCTGACACTGCAGCTTGTGGGGAAGGTTTATATTGACAGTGAGACAGAACAGGAAAATTTCGTGATGCAAAGCGAGATCGACCGTCTTATTACTGAGATGCTGGAGATGATCTACAGGGAATTCCATGTTGATTTCAGGAATGATTTTCATCTGCGTATGGAGCTGAACCGACATATGGTTCCGTTTGTCCTTCGTATGAAATATCATATGATCCTGCGAAACCCGATGCTGGAAGAGATCCGTAAGAATTATGTGCTTTCTTATACGATGGCGTCCCAGGCGGCAATTGCACTGGGGGAATATTTTCAGCAGTCGATTTCAGAAGATGAGATTGCCGGACTCGCAGAGGTTCTTGAACTGGCTTTGGAGCAGCAGGAGAATGAACAGAAGAAGTTTTCGATTCTGATCGTATGTGCATCTGGGAAGACGAGTTCAGAAATTCTCAGATATAAGTACAGCAGAGAATTTAAAGAGTATATTGAAAAGATTTATGTATGTAATCTTTATGAACTGGAGAACTTTCCGTTTGAAAAAGTGGATTATGTATTTACAACGGTACATATCTCTTCTTATGTACCGGTACCGATTTTGGAGATTGGTTCCTTTCTGCAGGACAATGACATTGACAGGGTGAGAAAGCTTTTTGTAAGAGAGAGTAAGGATTTTCTGCAGAAATATTTTAAGAAGGAATTATTTTTTACGGATGTGGAAGGAAAGACGAAGGATGAGGTTCTGAAGAACCTGTGCCGGAAGGTTGAGCAGGAGAAGGGACTTCCGGAGACATTCACTGCATCTGTTTTGAAGAGAGAGGAACTTACACCAACAGATTATGGTAATCTGGTGGCACTTCCACACCCGGAGCGTGCCTTCCAGGAGCGTGCTTTTGTTGCAGTGGCAGTTCTGAAAGAACCGATATTCTGGTTCCGGCAGAAAGTGCAGGTCGTATTTTTGACGGCGATCGGAAGGGAAGAGGATGAGAATCTGCAGCAGTTCTATGAGGCAACGACAGATCTGATCCTTCGTCCGGCAGATGTGCAGAATCTGATTCGTCATCCGGATTATGACAGGTTGATCCAGTTATTGCGCAGAGCAGAAGAATAAAATGTACTTAATCTCCTTGATGAATGTGATTATATGTTCAGTGATTCAAAAGTGACCACATTGATTGTGGTCATTTTTTGAGTGGAGCTTTTTAAAAATATATGTTAAATTAAGGTCAGTCGAGGGACAGGAAAGGAAATGACGATGAGACATCTAACATTGATCTGTATGGCAGGTATTTCAACGAGCCTCTTAGTGAATAAGATGAAACGGCTGATTCAGAATGAGAATCTTGAGATTGCAGTCACAGCGATGTCGGAACGTGCATTTCAGGGTTACACAGGTCAGACAGATGTTCTGCTGCTTGGTCCGCAGTTGGGACATCGGTTCGAAAGCCTGAAAGAACAGTATGAGTCCAAAGGCATCCGCATAGACAGGATTGATCCGGAGCGTTTCGGAGCAATGGATGCGAAGGCTGTACTGGAGCAGGCATTTCCAGACCTGTCTGGACAAATAGGTGATAAATAAAATAAATTAAAGATAGGAGAATGTATCATGGCAAAATTTACTTATGTAGTACAGGACAACGAAGGAATCCACGCAAGACCGGCAGGAATGCTTGCAAAAGAAGCAAAAGCTCTTGAGGGAGTTAAGGTTACAATCGCCGGAAACGGAAAAACAGCTGACGCTACAAGACTGATGGCTATCATGGCTATGGGTATCAAAAAAGGTATGGAAGTTGAAGTAACAGTTGAAGGTGAGAACGAAGAAGCTGCAGCAGCTAAGATGGAAGAGTTCTTCAAAGCAAACCTGTAAGAGAAAGTCATACATATATTCATTTAATTTCTAGTTAAGAAAAGATGTTTTAACAGATCGATAATAAGGATTAGCCCTCCGGAAGAAAGATCTGTCAGGACATCTTTTTGTTTTTATTGATAAAACGCTCCGCTTAGGATGCGCACTGCGGCGTATAATGTAGGCATCGCAAGCGACCGCCGCAGGTGCAAGAATGTGCCGAGACACATTCTTTGTTCTAGTTGCACAAAAGTTTATTGTTCTGTATAATGAGAAAGTACGAGTGGAGATCATAGTAGAATTAAGAAAGGGGCAGACAGAAGATGAGAGCGGTTATTTTATCATTAGATACAGGGGCATATAAAGCAAAAGCAGATGTGGCAGCGGCAGCATCACTCAAGAGAATGCTGGAGCAGGTTGGGATTGAAGTCCGGGCAGCAAAAACATTTCCAGAGGATAAAGAAATGTTGAAAACAGTGCTCTGTAAGCTGGCGGATGCGGGAATGGTTGAACTGGTTCTGACAACCGGAGCAGTTGGATTCCTGGAGAAGCATTGTGCGCCGGATGCTGTGAGGGAGACAGCAGACCGTCTGCTTCCAGGTATTCCGGAAGCACTCAGGGCTTATAATCTTCGTCATACAAAGAAAGTGATTCTGGATCGTTCAGAGGCTGGAATCAGAAAGAAGACATTGATGATCAATCTGCCGGAGAGTGCCAAGATGGCAAAGGAAGATCTGGAATATATACTTCCAGAAGTGGTACAGGTGGTAGATACTTTTTCATTAAGATAAAAACAGAAGGATGGAATAACAGGAGAGATTGAAAATGCTGGTAAAAATATATACAGATGGTGCAGCGCGCGGAAACCCAGACGGACCGGGCGGATATGGAACAGTGCTTGAGTATGTCGACACGAAGGGACAGCTTCATAAGAAGGAATTGTCCCAGGGATATGAGAAGACAACGAATAACAGAATGGAGCTAATGGCTGTAATTGCAGGTCTGGAGGCTTTAAACCGTTCCTGTGAAGTAGAAGTCTATTCGGATTCACAATATGTTGTAAATGCGTTTAACCAGCACTGGGTAGACGGCTGGATCAAGAAGGGATGGAAACGCGGGAAGAATGAACCGGTGAAGAATGTAGACCTTTGGAAACGTCTGTTAGAAGCAAAGCAGAAACACAGCGTGACATTTCACTGGGTAAAGGGGCATGATGGACATCCGCAGAATGAAAGATGCGATGAGCTTGCGACAACTGCAGCAGATGGAACAAATCTTATCGTAGATGAAGGGCTGTAAGAATTCGAAAATGATGAGTGAACAGTAACTTGATTAATAAAAATCAAGAAGAAAATCTTGAAAACAGTGGACAACAGAGGGATTTCTTAGTATAATTGAAAACTGTGTTGAGTAAGACAGACAATCGCGGCTGCAAGTGCCGAAAGGCCGCAGGTGAGGAAAGTCCGGGCTTCATAGGGCAGGATGCCGGATAACGTCCGGTGGAGGTGACTCCCAGGCCAGTGCAACAGAAATAAACCGCCTGTGCATTTTGTGCAGGTAAGGGTGGAAAGGCAGTGTAAGAGACTACCGCCTTGCTGGTAACAGGAAGGGCACATGTAAACCCCATCCGAAGCAAGACCGAATATAAGCAATGTGGCTGCCCGTCACGCTTAAGGTGGGTCGCTTGAGCGCAGCGGTAACGCGGCGCCTAGATAGATGATTGTTCAACGACATAACCCGGCTTATCGTTTTGCTCAATCAATGGAGGGAGTTTCTGTTTAGAAACTCCTTTTGTATTTTAGTTATTAATAATGCGGAAGAAGTCATTTGAGATAGATTCTTTTGCAAGAGACAGACAACGGAGGAATTAAGACATGGGAATGAAAATTAATGCAGAATTACCATTACCTGCAAACCTGAAGGCGGAATACCCGCTTCCGAAAGAACTGGCAGAGATCAAGAAGAAACGTGATGCGGAGATTCGGGAGATTTTTGAAGGAAAATCCGATAAATTTGTTGTTATCGTGGGACCATGTTCCGCAGACAATGAAGATTCTGTGTGCGACTATGTGAATCGTCTTGCAAAAGTGAACGAGAAGGTATCAGACCGTCTGATGATCATTCCTCGTATTTATACAAACAAACCACGTACAACAGGAGAAGGATATAAGGGAATGCTCCATCAGCCGGATCCGGATCAGGCTCCAAACCTTCTTGAGGGTATCATTGCAATCCGCAGAATGCATATCCGCGCGATCAAAGAGACAGGACTGACATCCGCAGACGAGATGCTTTATCCGGAGAACAGAAGCTATCTTGACGATATCCTTTCTTATGAGGCAATCGGTGCCCGTTCGGTAGAGAACCAGCAGCACCGTCTGACAGCCAGTGGAATGGACATTCCGGTTGGTATGAAGAACCCGACCAGTGGAGACTTTTCAGTTATGATGAACTCCGTAATTGCTGCTCAGAACTCTCATAACTTCATTTACAGAGGAATGGATGTTACAACAGAAGGAAATGATCTTGCACATGTAATTCTTCGTGGTGGTGTTGACAAATATGGAACCTGTATTCCGAACTACCATTATGAGGATCTTGTCCGTTTGGTAGATGTTTATGCGAAGAAAGACCTGAAAAACCCGGCAGCGATCATTGATGCGAACCATTCCAACTCCAATAAGCAGTTCAAAGAACAAATTCGTATTGTCAGCGAAATTCTTCACAGCAGAAGATACAATGATGATGTGAAGAAGATGGTCAAGGGAGTTATGATCGAGAGTTACATCGAAGAAGGAAATCAGAAGATCTGCGATCATATGACTTACGGAAAATCTATTACAGATCCATGTCTGGGATGGGAAGATACAGAGAAGCTGATTTATAAAATTGCAGAAGAGTGTTAAATTTATAAGAGCCAGGACAGATACCACACACGGTAACTGTTCTGGCTCTTATATTAGATGTATTAGATGTGGGAGTCAATCCCACATCTGATATAGATAAACGATGGATTATCTGCGGCTATATTTCTCCTCGCAGTACTGGCATCTGTATACCTGATTCTCTTCATCAGTCAGTACAAATACATGATCAAGTCCCTGCTCGATTGATGTGATACATCTTGGGTTCTTGCAGCGGATCACATTTTTGATCTTCTTAGGAAGAGTCAGAGGTTTCTTGGAGATGATCTCTCCGTTTTCAATAATATTTACAGTAATGTTGTGATCGATGAATCCGAGAATATCAAGATCCATGAAATCGATCGGGCATTCAATCTTCATGATATCTTTTTTGCCCATTTTATTACTTTTTGCATTTTTGATGATGGCAACACAGCAGTCTAATTTATCCAGGTGAAGGTATTTATAAATCTCCATGCTTTTGCCGGCTTCAATGTGGTCAAGAACGAATCCTTCAGAGATGCGTCCTACAGTTAATGTATTTTCTAACATTTTGTTACCCCTTTCGTACTATGAAATATGATTATATTAGTCAACGTGAATATCCAAAAGTGTAAGGATCAGAGCCATACGTACATATACTCCGTACTGAACCTGACGGAAATAAGCAGCACGTGGATCGTCATCAACGTCAACAGAGATTTCATTTACACGCGGAAGCGGATGAAGAATATACATATCTTCCGGAGCGAGTTTCATTTTCTCCTTGTCGAGAATGTAGAAGTCTTTCATACGTACATAGTCCTCTTCGTTGAAGAAACGTTCTTTCTGAACACGTGTCATGTACAGAATATCAAGTTTTGGCATTGCTTCTTCCAGACGTACAACTTCTTCGTAAGGAATGTTCATCTTGTCAAGTACATCATGACGGATGTATTCCGGAAGTCTTAATTCTTCTGGAGAGATCAGCACAAAACGGATGCCTGTGTATCTCACGAGTGCTGTGATCAGTGAGTGAACAGTACGACCGAATTTTAAGTCACCACACAGACCGATTGTCATGTTGTCAAGTCTTCCTTTTACGTTAAGGATTGTGAGAAGGTCTGTCAGCGTCTGTGTCGGGTGCTGATGTCCACCGTCTCCTGCGTTGATCACCGGAATTTTGGAATGCTGGCAGGCAACCATCGGAGCACCTTCTTTTGGGTGTCTCATTGCACAGATATCTGCGTAGCATGAGATTGTACGGATTGTATCAGATACACTTTCTCCTTTTGCAGCAGAACTGGAGTTTGCGGAAGAGAATCCCATAACGCTTCCTCCAAGGTTCAGCATTGCGGCTTCATGGCTTAAACGTGTACGAGTACTTGGCTCATAGAATAAAGTCGCAAGTTTCTTTCCGTCGCAGGCATGTGCGTATTTGTCAGGATGTGCCTCAATATCCTGTGCAAGTTTCAACAGTTCGTCCAGTTCTTCCACTGAGAAGTCCAGTGGGCTCATTAAATGTCTCATAAGTAACCTCCTTGTGTGATTGAATCACATTATTTATATTCTAGTAGATCAGTAACGGCTTTTCTCTTAGGCGCTTGTGGATCATCATCCGGCCAGCCGACTGCAATCAGAGCTGCCAGTTCCCTCTCTGGCGGAATCTCCAAAAGTTCTGTAATTTTTTCTTCATCAAAGATGCCCATGATCACAGTACCAAGTCCCTGTTCTTTTGCAGCAAGACAGAAAGACTGGCAGGCAACACCAACGTCAAACATCTGCCATCTGTCTCCCTTTTTTGTGCTGTAGGATCCGTCACGTTCAAAACCGGATCTGCCTTTGATAAAAGTAACAGCAACCAGCATAGGAATTTGACGGATAATATTAGAATTGTAAACAGGGGTATAATCATCAGCGATCTTTTTGAGAATAGAGGGGTCTTCAATTGCGATATAACGAGTGATCTGTGTGTTTTTCCAAGACGGAGAATAGGAAGCAATAGAAATAATAGAATCAATAATAGAATGATCAATCTGATCAGGTTTATATTTTCTTATGCTTCTGCGCATCTTGATACAATCAGAAACGTTCATTTGTATACCTCCCAATGTTTTATTCGAGACGCTTGAATCAGATAAAAACCGATTGTTCTCGTATTCCATACCATGATATACTAAAACGAAAAGATTTTCAACAGGAAAATAAACTTTTTTCAAAGGATAGATTTTGTGGAAAAAATGTATTATACTTGGTACTGTTCATGCAGTGTTTTTACTATATTAATTGTGTTACAAATCAGTATAAAAGAGATGCAGTATGGATGGAGTTTTTTAGTAAGGAGAAGTTAGGATGGCAACACTTGAAGAACTGAGAGTAGAGCTCGACAAGATAGATAACCAGATGGTGGAACTTTATCAGAAGAGAATGAATGTCTGCCGTGAAGTTGGAGATTATAAGGTGAAAGCCGGACGTAAAGTGTATGACCGGCAGCGGGAGCAGGAGAAACTTGCAGATGTGGCATCAAAGGTTGACAATGATTTTGATAAGAACGGAGTTCGTGAATTATATACGCAGCTGATGTCTATGAGCAGAAAACTGCAGTATCAGAAGCTCGTAGAAGCAGGAGCACTTGGAAGGCTTCCTTTTATTCAGATTGATTCTCTTGAGAAGGATACTGCCAGAGTTGTGTTCCAGGGAACAGAAGGTGCTTACGGAGAAGCGGCAATGCATCAGTTCTTTGGAGAAGATGTGAATTGCTTTCATGTAAGAACATTCCGTGATGCGATGACTGCGATTGAAGAAGGTGCTGCGGATTATGCGGTTCTTCCGATTGAAAATTCATCTGCAGGTCCGGTGAACGAGATGTATGATCTTCTGGATGAATTTGAGAATTATATTGTTGCTGAGACGATCCTTCCGGTAGTGCATACTTTGTCAGGACTTCCGGGAACAACACTTACAGATATCAAACGTGTTTATTCGAAAGCAGAAGCCCTTATGCAGACGACTGGGTTTTTGAATGACCATGCAGACTGGCAGCAGATCAGTGTAGTCAATACGGCAATCGCTGCGCAGAAAGTAGTAAAAGATGGAGATAAGGCACAGGCAGCTGTATGTAGTGCCTATGCGGCGAAGATTCATGGGTTGGAAGTTCTCGCAGATAATATAAATGACGAGCCGGATAACTGTACACGCTTTATCGTGGTGACAAATCAGAAGGTTTATCTGAAGCATGCGTCAAAGATCAGTATTGAATTCGAACTTCCGCATCAGAGTGGGGCTCAGAGTGGTTCTCTTTATGATCTTCTGTCACATTTTGTATACAATAATATAAATATGACAAAGATTGAATCAAGACCTGTGAAAGGAAAACAGTGGGAATATCGTTTCTTTGTAGATTTTGATGGAAGTCTGGAGGATGCAGCAGTGAAGAATGCATTGCGTGGACTGAGAGAAGAAGCAACGAATTTGAGAATTCTTGGAAATTACTAGATATTAGAATAGATAGAAAAGCAGAATACAGAGCAGGTGGAGCGAAAGCTCCAGAGGGATTTACTGGAAAAGAGGTTATTTAGAATGCGTACAAACGAACTGATGCTGTATAAAAATATGGAATATGGAGAGATTCTAAAGGATATCACATTCCTGATTGATAATTATGAGAGTGAATTTTATAACAAAGAAGATTTAAGAGGACTCCTTTTTGATTGTATCAATGAACTTTTGGAATTATCAGTAAGCCACGGTTTTGAAGGGAATCTGTGGCATACTTATCTGACATTTCTTCTTGCAAGTGATGAGAATGCATACAGCACTTCCTGTGAGATCGTAGGAGAGATTGAAGGTAGTCTGAATGAGATTGCACTTCATGATTTTGCTATTTTTAAGGAAATGTTTGATCTACCACCTGAGCTACACGCCCTTAAACACTCGCAGAAGTTATAATATCATAAGTCTTATATAAATGCAAGCACTTTTTTCAGATTTTAAATTTAATATTTAAATGCGTCTCGCCACATCGCTACAGGCAATTCTAAATGGCGAGACACAATCTTATTTTCTCAAATCATAGAACTTTCCACTCAGATTTTTCACCTTTACATAAGAAACATGATCTATAAACATTCTCGAAGTGAATACCGTTTTCCCATGATCACAGAAAATTTCGATGCTAGAACGATCTACCATAACCCGGACAGTCTGTTTCTTCTCTAACTGTTTTGCATAACGGATCGTTCCAAACTTCTCCGCATACACTTCTGTCATATCACTTCTGTTCAGACAATATTCTTCCCCATCTGCACTGAAAGTCAAACAGTTACCATCTTTATTTCCTATTTCTATAGAAAACGCACTTTCTGTATTTCCTTCAAGCTCAAAGGAACATTCTTCAACCTTTATATGCTCTGTAATGCTTCTTTCATTTGCACGAAGTTGCTTTAGCTCTTCTACCGGCTGTTGAACCAACCTTTCTTCCTCGATCCGGATTTCTCTCGGAAGTGTCAACATGTGCGCCCAATTATTCTTATCAGTTGGATATTCGCTCTTAGAATTTCCAAGCCATCCAAATAAGATTCTTCGATGTTTTTCATCCTCATACGATTGAGGCGCATAGAAATCAAATCCCTTATCAAGTTCATACATTTCTGAAAAATGAAATTCTTTTCGTTCTGTATCCAATGGTTTTCCTATCATGTAAACTACGGAGAACACATTTTTATAATCATATTTATTCTCACTTGAAATTCCCATCGGAGAACAAAACAGCACTCCTTTTTGATTCTCTTCATAATAATTTGGACATTCCAACATGTAACCTAACATTGCTTCCTGTCCATTCCGAAGTAATCTCACTCTTCCGGCGTACTCATATGAATCTGCCTGCTTACCTCTGTACAACATCAGAATTCCTTCATGTTCTTTACTTTCTGCTCCTGTCAGCATCCAGTATTCACTGTCCCTTTTCCAGACATATGGATCACGGTAATTCATTGTCGTCTGATCCGGATCCATTTCTACAATCTTTTTCCGGTCTGTCAGTTTCTCACCATCAAATCTGGCATAACAGGTACATGGGATCATCTCTTCATTTTCAATTCCTGTATAGAAAACATGTACTTTTTCTCCCTCTTTTAATGCCATACCTGTATAACACCCGTAAGAGTCTGATTCTGTATCCGGGTACATTGCCACACCATGATCTTCATAATAAATAAAATCTTTTGTTGTCAAATGATACCAGTGTTTCAACCCATGTACCGGTCCGGCCGGAAACCATTGGTAAAAAATATGATGTATCCCATTAATCTCACACAGCCCATTCGGATCATTCATCAGACCGCATTTCGGTGCAATGTGCCATACCGGATAATACGGATCTTTCCTGGTTGTCTCCTGTATCCGTTGAAAATATTCAGCCGGCATATCCGTAATTCGAATATGCCGGTTCTGATGATTTGAAAAGTCATACTGAAACATAAATTTACTCCTTTATACTGTTTCTGGATTCTTCTTCATAATCAGCCATGTGCCTGCAAATGCAACTCCTACAGAAAGCAGTAATACAATAATATACTCAATCATTCCTCCCTGAAGGTAAAGCAGCATACCAGGGATCATAGACGCTCCGGTTCCCTTTGCACACAAACCAACGATTGCTGCGAATCCACCACCTACAGCACCTCCAAGACATCCCATGAAGAATGGCTTAAGTCTTGGGAATGTAAGACCATACATAACAGGTTCGGAAATTCCGAATAATGCCGGGATCAGGGCTGGAATCATATTAGCTCTCTTCTGCTTATTCTTCTGCATCATGACAATTGCAAGTCCTGCTCCAAGCTGTCCTGCGATTGCTGCAGATCCCATTGGGTTAATATAATCTACACCAGTCTCTGTAAAAATACTTACAATAATCGGTGTTACTGTATGATGCATACCTACAGAACAGAGAATCTGAATCAGTCCTCCATAAGCGATTCCTCCAATTCCAAATGGAAGTTTCAGCATCATAAGGATCAGATCTGTCATTCCTTTTTCAATTCCTGAAAGAACCGGTCCTACAACAAAGAGTCCTGCCAAAAGTGAAACAAGTAAAGTAAGGAATGGTACAAGCAGCATGTCTAAGATATCCGGAATCACCTGATGTAACTTCTTCTCCAGTTTTGCTGCAAAGAATCCCATGAATAATGCAGGAATTACAGAACTCTGATAACCTGTAATATTTAAATGCAACGGTCCAAAGACAAAACTTAACGGATCAGTAACTCCGTTTACCACATCCCATTTATTCGGAAGAGTTGGTGATACAAGCATCAGTCCAAGTACAATACCAAGGATTGGTGAACCACCGAACTTCTTGCATGCAGACCATGCAACTAATACTGGGATAAATGTGTATGCTGTATCTGTTAATACAGAAAATACTGTATCAAAAGATGGTGATAACTCAATTCCAAATCCATTTACAAGAAGACTTCTTACTCCCATCAGAATACCTGTTGCAAGAAGTACGGGAATGATAGGAATAAAAATATCAGAAATCATCTTTGTTGCACTCTGGAAAGATAATTTTTCCTTCTCCTCATTTTCTGTTACTTCAGCATCTCCAGCTGTCACTCCTGCCAGTTTCTGAAACTCAGCACAAACTTTATTCACAAATCCAGTTCCAAGAATCACCTGATGCTGGCCACTCTTTGAGAAATAACCTGCTACTCCCTGAATCTCTTTCATCCCCTCTTCATCAATAACAGATGCATCCTTTACTTCCACGCGAAGCCTGGTTGCACAATGTGTCGCACTGATTACATTTTCTTTTCCGCCAAATGCTTTCAGAATTTCCTGCGCTGTCTTTACAGGATCTTTTTTCATCTCTCATTACCTCCTATTTGTGCTATTATAACATATATCGTTTTTATCAAATCGATTCGATATGTTTGTTTTTTATAGTGGCCTTGGAATATTTCCTATCAGCCACTGTTATTTTTGTTTATCGAATCGTTTCGATATCTGTTGATTATAATAAATCATTACCATTTTGCTGTCAATGAATTTAATCAATTCTTTTTGTTTTCTGTATTTTTCAACAAATTAAAGTTGTGATATTTGGTAAAAAGTAACATGTAATTTAACATGTTTCACCACTTTGGACTGTCACGCCAAAAATAGATTCAACTTCTTCAATTTTTTTCCCTTCAATTTGCGAGATGATCATGGACACTAATTTTTGAGCCATTTCTTCAATTGGCTGAACAATCGCAGTCAGAATTTCCGGTCCGATTTTTGTAATATACGTTCCATCAATCGCAACTATGCTGAGATCCTCTGGAACTTTTCTTCCTCGTAACTGCGCTTCTCTCAGACAGGCAGCCGCAGCCATATCAACACCAAGAATTCCATCCATATCATTACATGTCTCAAATGCACGAACTGCAGCATCCTGATACTTTTCAGTAGTAAATGTATTATATCCAACAGAAATATCTACAACTTCACAACCTTTCTTCTGAAGTATTTCGCGGAATACCTTCTCCTTTTCATCCTCATAGTTCTTAATCGTATGAGAACTTACAAGCTGTACGACTTTCTTTCTGTTCTTCTCCAGAAAAAGCGACGCTGCTTTCTCTGCAACCTGTCTCTTGTCTACATGAACAGTCGGAATATAATCCGCCAAATAGCAGTCAATTGTTACGATTGGCCTGTCAATCTTAAGATATCTCTCCTTCTTCAGTGAATGAGCTCCCATAATCACGCCATCCATAGTTCTACGATCCAGCATCTGAAGGTAAGCTTCTTCTACATCTTCACGCCCAGCTGTTCCACAAACCAGTGCCTTATACCCTCTGGAATACAGTTCTTTCTCTGCGTATTTAATAAACGTACTGAAAAAGGGATGTGCGATATCTGGAACAATAATTCCTACAATTCCTGATTTTTGCATCTTCAGATTACGGCCAAGCTCGCTTGGAATATAATTTAATTCCTTCATTGCTTTTTCAATTTTTTTCCTGGTTTCGTCAGATACATATCCTTTATTATTACACACAAGTGAAACAGTGCTTCTTGATACTCCAGCTAATTTTGCTACATCTCCAATGCTTGCCAAATCAATCTCTCCCTATCATCAAATCATAAATCTACAGTTACTCTTCTGCATTAGAGTTCTTTCTCTAATAATAAAATATAGAAAAAAGACTGCGGTATACGCAGTCTTTCCGTTTACATAAAATAAAAATGCCCAGAACCGGAATCGAACCAGTGACACGAGGATTTTCAGTCCTCTGCTCTACCAACTGAGCTATCTGGGC
>ENA-UPSY01001277-UPSY01001277.1-human-gut-metagenome-genome-assembly--contig:-NODE-1277-length-26788-cov-28.659354_pt1 | contig 26788 bp, 25 predicted proteins | sample MGYA00250044_ERZ773365 | MGnify/ENA primary metagenome ERZ773365 (study PRJEB29103, sample SAMN06111932) | human gut metagenome | biome: human gut; feature: ankylosing spondylitis patient; material... | reverse complement strand
GGTATATATAGTCCGTAATATCAAATCTGAATGCTGAATACCCTCCGCTGTGCTCTCCTGCAAACCTGCCGTTTATATAGACTCCTGCAACAGTATTTGCACCTTCGAATTCCAGATAGAGTTCTTTTCCGCTGCATTCTTCAAAACTCAGCGCAAGGTTTCTGCGGTAGCATACAGTTCCACGGTAGTAGTTCCCATCGTCGGCAGCTGTCATTCTGCCTGCACCGTCTTCAGAATTATATGTATGCGGCAGTATAACAGGCTGCCATGATGCATCTTCATATTCGGGAGAGATAGCATCATTTTTCGATATATTCATTTCTGCCGGAAGCTTTGTGAATCTCCAGAAATCGTTTAGTTCCCTGACTGTTCTCAAAAAAATCACCCCTTCGTATTTTAACAGATTATAACGCTTATTGACAAACAAGTCAATGAATGATATTATTAAGATATAACGATTTTAGCACAGGCGGTGAATTAATTTTGAAATTCTACGATTATCCGATAATCAGCAAAGAAAGCAGTCTTCCCGTCTTTTTGGTGAGCGTAGGGTTGAACGAATGGCAGTATCATGTAATCTGCGGCAATGGTGACAATTATGCCAAGGCTCTTTATTGTACAAAAGGAAGCGGCGTACTTATAATAAACGGGGAGAAACATATAATAAATCCGTACACCTCATTCTTTATTCCTGCCGGCTGTCCGCATGAGTATTATTCAACGGACGAATCCTGGGATACGCATTGGATAAAACCGTCAGGAAAATCCTGCACTGATATGCTCAAAGCACTCGGCTTCGACAAGCCGAAAATCTTCCATCTTCCAAAGGAAGAAATTACATATCTTGACCACTGTTTCAGATGTATGCACGAGGCGCTTCTCTCTGACAAGGTTGACGGAAATTTCAGAGCGTCGGGCTATCTGTACAGCTTTTTTATTGAATTAAGCCGTCTTGCTACGAAAGGAAAAGGCAGTGTACAAATAACCCCTGCGGTAACAAAGGCGATCGCTTATATTGACGAGAATTATATGAAACAGCCCGGTCTTGAATCCATAAGTAAAGCAGCAGGCGTTTCTTCGCAGCATCTGTGCAGATTGTTCAGGCAGACACTGAACTGTCGACCAATGGAATACATCACAAAGCGCAAGATACAGGCGGCTAAAATGCTTCTGGCGGAAACGCAGAAAACTGTCGAGCAGATAGCTGAAGAAACAGGCTTCTGCGACAGCAGCTACTTTTGTAAGATTTTTAAAAGATATGAGTGTATTACTCCAACGCAATTCAGAAATGCAGAATAGGGTTGATAAACGAATTGCTTGCCTCAATTCGAAAAACAGAAAGGCATCATGCGTTCAGACACGATGCCTTATATACTTTTTTATTCTCCAACTCTGACTTCAGTGCCGTTGTAAAACATAAATGTTATCTCTCCGTTCCTGTGGACGATTGCTTTCTCTACCATCACAGTCCATAAAGTGTCGTTCCACTCGCTCAATACGGTCGGTTGTTTTTTCAGAGTTCTTATGTAAAGCGCCATTGATAATCTCGATAGCGATAAGTTTAATCCTGACATTATAAAGCTATCAACACTTAACAAACTGTATGTTGCAATGACACGAAGTCGTGGGGATTTGTATCTAATGAAAGGTTCAACCTTCAAAGCATTAAAAGACGCTTACACTATATGAGGTGAAATCTCAGACGATGACTCCAGGCTGACTGCGGACGAGATCGCGGAAAAGGCAGGCTACCAGCGGAACTACTTTTCCGAGCTTTTCCGCCGGGAAACCGGAGTCACCATCACGCGTTATATCCTTGAGCGCAAGATAGAAGCCGCCAAAAGCCTTATCTCCGGCGGAATAGAGCTGTCGCAGATAGCGGAAATGCTGGGATTCTCCTCGCAGAGCCATTTTTGCAGCCGATTCAAAACCGTCACTGGAATGACCCCGGGGGAATACAGGACTCATTCGGAATCGTACTCTGAGTAGGTCATTATCAATGTGGAATAGTGTAAATGCGAAGAAAACGTTTACATCATATCTTGCATTCTATATGATGATTTTACACAATTTTAGCGTTCAAAAGCCGGAAGAATTCACAAGATTAGCTTTGATTGTACAAAATCAACAAATACCGCTTTACATGTTGAAGATTTTATTGTATAATGTAATGTATACTAATGTATACGATGAATGCTATTGGTATATTCTGTATTCATCACCACAATAACTCTGAAAGGAACGGTGGCGAAATGTCCAAATCCATACTGATAACAGGAGGAGCGGCGAGTGGAAAATCCCGGTGGGCGGTGACGAATTACTCACGCTACGACTATGTTCTCTATCTTCGCACCGGGGAGGCAGTTGACCCGGATATCCTGCACCGTATCGAATACGGCAACAATCAGAACGGCGTAGAATGGGACATCGTGTCCGGGATCACGGACAATCCTGCGGCGGCTATCGGCGACCATAAGTTCGTTATCTTTGACCGGCTGAGTGATTACGCTTCTCTCGTGCTGGACAGAATGTGTCCCGATATCACCGCGATGACCGACGAACTGATGAAATCCATCGAGAAAACGGTGATCGCCGACGTGGAGTCCATGCGTGACCGTATCCGCGAAAACGACGGCAGCATGACAATAATCACCCTCGAAACCGGATTCTCCGTTGCTCCTGACGACCTCCGACAGAAGGTATTGCGCAGGATAATCGGCGACATCAACCAGCGTATCGCAAATTCCTCGGACGAGGTTTATTTCTCCGCGAGCGGAATTCAGTTCAAGATAAAGTGATCCGCGGCTCCTGAATACAACAAATCAAGAATACATACACGGAAGGAAGAACACCATGACTTTTGAAGAATTCATCATGCAGGCGCGAGAAATGAACGCCTCCGATATCCACCTCACCGTAGGCGCTCCCACCGTTGTGCGCGTCAACGGCGAACTTCGCAAGTACACCGAGCTTTCTGACCAGGTGGTCAACCGTACTATTCTTTCGATACTTTCCGCCGAGCAGGAAAAGGCGCTCAACGAGGGCAAGGACATAGATTTCAGCTTTGAGCTGAAGAACGGCGCCCGTCAGCGCGTCAATGTATTCCGCCAGAGCGGCAAGCTCGCGGCATGCATTCGTCTGCTGAACGCCGAGATTCCCACCCTGGAGGAGCTGAAAATGCCCTCCGTCCTGCTGGATTTCGCCAAGAAGCGCAGAGGTCTTGTGCTGGTAACAGGCCCCACGGGAGCTGGTAAATCCACAACGCTGGCTGCGATGGTGGAGTACATCAATACCACGCGCCCCTGCCACATCATCACTATAGAGGACCCTATCGAGTACCGCTACAAGCAGGAGAAGGCGACTATCCACCAGAGGGAGCTTGGCAGGGACGTTCCGTCATTCCACGAGGCGCTCCGCAGCGCCCTGAGAGAGGACCCGGACGTAATCCTCATCGGTGAGATGAGAGATTACGAAACGATCTCCCTTGCAATGACCGCCGCCGAAACCGGACACCTGGTATTCGGCACGCTGCACACCTCCAGCGCCGCGCAGACCGTTGACAGAATCATCGACGCGTGCCCGATACATTCCCAGGAGCAGGTGCGTTCTCAGCTGGCGAGCATGATACAGGCGATCATCGCCCAGTCGCTTATTCCGCGCTCCGACGGCAAGGGCAGAGTAGCCGCCGTCGAGGTCATGGTCGGCACCGACGCCATCAAGAACCTTATCCGCTCCAACAAGATAAACATGATGGAAACCACAATGGCGGCAGGCGGCAGGGACGGAATGTGCACCCTCAGCGACAGCCTGGCAAAGCTGTACAGATCCAACCAGATATCCTATGAAACCGCCCTGGAATATGCTACGGACAGAAACGAGATGGAGAAAAAGCTGCTCAGCGGCATTTGATAAGACTTGACAGAACGGGCAGTCCGGCATATAATAAAATAGAACAGAATACACGTCCGCAGTTTCAAAGCTGCGGACGTGTCTGATGAAAGGGGAAAACTATGAAATGTATTCCTGTAAAGGAACTTAACGACAGCGCCGCTGACCCGCAGGAATTCGTGCTGAGTGCCGAAAACGCCTATGCAGACCAGATATCCGCTGCCGCTGAAAGAATATATATGGAGCGCAAGGAGCGCCCGGTCGTGCTCATCTCCGGTCCCTCCGGTTCTGGTAAAACCACTTCCGCCGGAAGGATAGCGCAGCTTCTGGAGGATAATGGCTGCCGCGCGCATACTATATCCATGGATAATTACTTCCTGCCACTGACAGAGCAGGATAAGCGCCTTGCAGAACTCGGACAGTTTGATTTTGAGTCGCCGAAACGTCTAGACACGGAGCTTTTCAGCAGACATCTGAAAATGCTGAGCTGCTGTGAGGCAATCGACGTCCCGGCGTTTGACTTCACTGCGCAGGAGCGCCGTCCGGGGATTACGCTGGAATGCTCTCCCGGGGACATCGTCATCATGGAGGGAATACACGCGCTGAATCCGGAGGTTACGGGGCATTCCGATGAATTCACCAACCGGGTTTATGTGTCCGTGCGTACCAGGCTGGAATCTGACGGTGCGCTGCTGCACCCGTCAAAGATACGACTCATGCGCCGCCTGATACGCGATAAGCTGTACCGCGGACGGAGCATTTCCGAAACCATGGATTTCTTCCGGTCAGTGGAGCGCGGCGAGGATCTTTACATCATGCCGTTCAAGCATCGTGCGAGCTTTGATATAGATACGTTCATCGCTTATGAGCCGATGGTGTACCGGGATATCCTGCTGGGCGACCTGGAGCAGGTTTCGGGCACATATGGGGATTATGAGCACTACGCGGACATCGAGCAGTTCCTGCGGAAGCTTCAGCCGATGGACAGGGAAGTGGTGCCGGAGAATTCACTGGTTCGTGAATTTATCGGGTGAAATGCGATAATTAGAAGGAACAGAAATGGAGATCAGGAAGTTTGAAAAGCAGGACATTCCTGCGCTTATGAGAATCTGGAACGAGGTAGTTGACGCCGGGCAGGCATATCCCCAGGAAGAGGACCTGACGCCGGACAACGCGGAGGAATTCTTCGCCTCCCAGAGCTTCACCGGCGTTGCCGTGGATAACGGCGAGGTGGTGGGGCTGTACATACTCCACCCTAACAACGTCGGGCGCTGCGGACATATCGCCAACGCAAGCTACGCGGTGCACTCGGATATGCGCGGAAAGCACATCGGTGCGCTGCTCGTGACGGACTGCCTGCACAGGTGCCGGGAGCTTGGATTCCGGGTATTGCAGTTCAACGCGGTGGTGGCGGACAACAAGCCTGCCCTGGCGCTGTACAAGTCCCTGGGATTCGTTCAGCTGGGCGTTATTCCCGGCGGATTCCGGAAGAAGGACGGAAGCTATGCGGACATAATACCGCATTATTTTGATGTGACTAGATTATGATAAGACCATGGTTTTACGATAAGTTTGTATGCATTGCGGACAGGTGCACCGACAACTGCTGCCGCGGCTGGGAGATAGATATTGACGAGCCGGCAATGGAGCGATTCCGCGGCGTTCCCGGGGAATTCGGCGAGCGGCTGCGGAGCGCGATACGGGAGCAGGACGGGCAGCGCAGCTTCGCGCTGTCCTCCGGCGACCGCTGCGCACTGCTGCGCGAGGACGGGCTGTGTGAGCTGATACTTCACTGCGGCGATGGGATACTGTGCGATATCTGCGCGCTGCATCCGCGGTTCTTCAACGAATCCGGCGAGGTGCGCGAGGGCGGACTGGGACTGTGCTGCGAGGAGGTATGCCGGCTGCTTTACAGCAGCAGGGAGCCTTTCCGGCTGGTGCAGGACGACGAGGATTTACTGGCGCAGGAATCCGACGACGAGTTCACGGCTTCTTTCAGAAAAGAGCGCGAGGGGCTTTTCGCCGTGCTCCAGGACAGGCAGCTTGGAATTCTGGACAGGATTGGCAGGTGTGCGGAGTACGCCTGGAATATCCAGCAGCAGATAGAGGGCGGCGCCCCGGCGGAGATTCCGCAGGAGTGGGAGAGCATTACCGGGGAGGAGAGCGTTTCCAGGCTGATGGACACGCTTTCTGGCATGGAGAGCATAAACGGCGAGTGGACAGAAGTCCTTTCCCGGCTGACTGAGCGCCACGCGGAGCTTGTCCGCAGGCTGCCGGAATTTCTCGCGGAGAATGGGGATTGGCGCTACGAGCACATCGCGGTTTACGGGATTTTCCGGCACTACACCGAGAGCCTGGACGACAGTGCGGCATACGCCCGGGTAATGCTGGCGTGCTGCTCTGCGCTGACCGTCATGCTGATGGACTGCATGAAGTGGCTGGACGGCGGCTCTATAAGCGAGTGGGACATGATACTCGACCTGAAGCTGTATTCCAAGCAGGTGGAATATTCCCAGGAGAACATTAACGCATTCCTGGAGGAGTATTACTGACGGCTGCCTATAAAAATGCCCCGGCGGTGTTTTCACCGCCGGGGAAGGGTATATTAACACACCGGGCATGCCTCCGGCTTCTCATGGACGCTCCGGTCGGGGCGCCACCTTCGGCTCGGCGTGGAGTCGGCATAGCGATTCCGTTTCTGCCTTACCCTGCCTTATTGTATGCCTGGTCATACTGTTGTGTGATTAGTCCGCAGCGCCGTCTGTGATTCCCGGGTCGTATGCCGGGGTGCTGAATTCCGTGCCGGTCTGGAGTCCGAATACATAGTCGCAGCTGCCCTGTGGCATCTCAACGGTCACGCAGCATACTGCGGAAAGCTCATCGGAGGGCATTGTGAGTGTTCCGCCGTTGTATTCCAGAGCATGGCTCTCGTCCTCGGAGGTGTAGTATACCGCGGACGCGATACGGGAATCATCCGGAAGCGCTATTGTAAGGGCACTGCCCGGTTCGGCAACAAGCCGGGTGATATCGCCGGAGGATATCTGCCAGGGTGTGGGGCAGTCCACGGTTGCAGTCATGGCTTCGTCGCCGTCGGTGACTGTCCAGGTGTATCCGCCCTTTGTCATGGCAAATCCCATATCATTCTGGTAAATGCGCAGCGCCGGAGGTTCGGAAAGGTCGGTCTGGCTGCGGTGCACGCTGAAGCAGTATTCCGCCTCGCCCTGCTCATATTTGACGGAAACGCTCACCACGCCGCCCGTGACATCTTCCGGGAACTTGATAACTCCGTCCTGCGTGAAATCAAGGTCAATGCTGTCGGAATCCTCCAGAGTGTACAGCTTCGCCGCCGTTATTTCGGAACCTGCCCGAAGTCCGATCTTTGGCTCGTTAGCGGAAACCAGGTCAAGATCGACATCAGCGCTGATATTGCCGCTGACAGCCTCGGATACAGGGTCTGCTCCGCAGGCAATCGAGCCGTCCCAGTTGTAGTTCATGAGCGTCATCATAGCCGCTGATGAAACCCCGTCGCCGCTGTATTCCACCATTATCTGCGGCGGCTTGGTCGTGTCCTCGGGCGTTACTTCGCCGGTGACCCGGGCTATTTCAGTCACGTTGTCGGCGGATATGAGCGCATTGGAGCTGTCGTCCCGGGAATCGCTGCTGCCCTGCGAGGAACAGCCGGAAAGCGCTATGACCGCGGCAAGCGTGATTACATACAGGTATCTTTTCATATTAACTAACTCCTTTTCAGGTGGTTCATTGAAACGCAGAATAAAAGCACACTCATGCGTCTGATTTTGATGCTCTTCTGTAAATAAAACAGGGAAGCCCGGGGAAAGGTTGCACAGCGGAGGATTTTATGACAGCCAGAGAAATAAAACAGCGCCTTTTTGAGCTGCAGGACGTGAAATTCCGGGAGTTCCACTCGCGGCTTATCCCGAACATCGACCCGGCGACGGTTATCGGAGTGCGCACTCCGGAGCTTCGCAGGCTGGCGAAGGAGATAGGCGAGGACGAGGGATTCCTCCGGGCGCTGCCGCATGAATACTACGAGGAGAATCAGCTGCACGCCCTCATCATAACCGGCATGAAGGATTTCGGCGGCTGTATCGCGCGTCTGGACGAATTCCTGCCATATGCGGACAACTGGGCGACCACGGATATCATGACCGTGAAGCTGTTCAAGAAGCACACGGCGGAGCTTCTGCCGCATATCCGCCGCTGGCTGGATTCCGGGAGGACGTACACCGTGCGGTACGCCGTGGGGTGTCTGATGAACTTCTGCCTGGACGGGGAATTCCTCCCGGAGTACCCGGAGATGGTCGCTGGGGTGGACTGCGGCGATTATTACGTCAGCATGATGGTCGCGTGGTATTTCGCCACCGCCCTGGCGAAGCAGTACGACGCGGTTATACCGTATATTGAGGGACGGCGGCTGGATACGGCTACTCACCGGAGGACGATACAGAAAGCGGTCGAGAGCTTCCGCATAACGGACGAACAGAAAGCGTACCTGAGAACGCTGAGATAAGAAAATACCGGACGAGGTTTACGCTTCGCCCGGTGTTTTATTATCTTGCCACCCCGAGGAATTCCTCCAGGGTGAGTCCGCTGTCGTGGACAAGCTTTGCTGTGCTCTTTCCGAGGTAGCGCACATGCCACGGCTCGTAGATGTATCCGGTAATGCTCTCGCTGTTCTTGGGGTAACGCAGCAGGAATCCGTATTCCCAGCAGTGTTCTGCCAGCCATTTCCCCTCCGGAGTGTTGCCGTAGCTCTGTTTCAGCGAGGATATATCCATGGCAAGTCCGGTCTGGTGTTCTGAATGCCCCGGCTGTGCGGAATATCGGTCCGCGCGTTCGAATCCGTCTATGCTTTCCCAGTAGGCAAAAGTTGTTTTCTGCTTCTCGTATGAGCGGAATCCGGAAACGATCTGCATGTCATACCCAGAGGCTTTCCTCATCTTCAGGTAGGCATTGTAGGTGGCGCTGTCAAGTCCGCTGCCGTAATTCTCCGGCAGGTCGAATTCACGGTTGACGATGATGACGCCGCCAATGGTGGTCACTCCGTCCTGCTCCACGGGGTCGGGAGCCTTTATTTTGGCGGTGACTTTTCCCTTGCAGCTGATGTCGGAGAATTCGTTGAGCACCTCCAGCGTGCCCTGTCCGAGGACGGTTCCGCCCTTGTTCACAGCGAGCTTTCCGTCAAGGGAAACGCAGCCGCTTTTCTGAATTTTGAGCCTGCCGGTGCAGGATACCTTTCCGGTCTTGTGGATATCTATATTACCCTGCACAAACACCGAACCGCCGGAAGCGATCTTGATGGTGCCGTTCACAGTAAGATCAGCGCCGGGGAGGATATACAGCTTTCCGCCGTTCTTTACGGTCAGGGTCGTTCCCTCGGGGAGCACGCTGTCTTTCTTGATGACGTATTTCCCGGTGATCTTCCTGGAGCCGGAGCTGAACAGTACTTCCGCCGACGCGTCCGTCACGGCGCTTTCCGCTTCTGCCTTCCCGGTCGTTAGCGGAGTTATGAAGAGAAACAGCGCAAGCACCGTGATCACTGATAATAAAATTGCCGCTGTTGAATTGACTGTCCGTATCATGGCGACCCTCCTTTTTATACTCAGTATGCGTGAATCTGTGTGGTATTCCTGCGCATACTATGCTTTGGTATTTCTAATGCTCTGCGTTTATTATATAACAATGAACAGATTTTGTCAACGCCATGTCCGGAATTTTTTTCGACAAAAAATTCAGATACCCCCTTGACAAATACCCCCAGGGGGTATATAATGAGCCTGTGGGGTGATAAGATGGAACAGAAAGAATGCTGCCACTGCAAGGAGTGCAGAAAGACCAAGGAGCGTTCCCCGGAGGAATACCGTGCGCTGATGAACCGTATCAAGCGTATCCAGGGTCAGCTTAGGGGAATAGAGGGAATGCTTGAGAACAACGCCTACTGTACGGATATTCTGGTACAGGTGGCGGCGGCGAACGCGGCGCTGAACGCATTCAACCGCGAACTGCTTGCAAGTCACATAAAAAGCTGCGTCGCCCAGAACATACGCGAGGGCAACGACGAGGTAATAGACGAACTGGTGAACACTTTACAGAAGCTGATGAAATAAATACAGCGAAAGGACAAGAGAATGAAGCAATTTGACGTCACGGGAATGAGCTGCGCCGCATGCAGCGCCCGTGTGGAAAAGGCAGTGTCAAAGGTGCCGGGAGTGAATTCCTGCTCGGTCAACCTGCTGACGAATTCTATGGGCGTGGAGGGAACAGCTTCAGCGGAGGATATTATCGCCGCCGTGACCGCCGCCGGATACGGCGTCAGCGAAAAGGGCGCAGCGAAATCAGCGGCAAGGCCGGCTGCGGATTCCCAGTCCGCATTCCGGAGCATGAGGACGCGGCTCATTGCGTCACTGGCGTTCCTTATTATTTTGATGTATTTCTCTATGGGGCATATGATGTGGGGATTCCCACTGCCGCCGTTCCTGAATGGAAATCATGTCGCGATGGGACTTGTTCAGCTGCTGCTGACTGCGGTCGTTATGGTGATAAATCAGCGTTTCTTCATAAGCGGATTCAAGGCGCTGTTCCGGGGCGCTCCGAATATGGACACGCTGGTTGCCCTGGGAGCTTCCGCGGCGTTCGGATACAGTACATTTGCGCTGTTTGCCATGACTGACGCGCAGCTGCACGGCGGCGCCGAAGCGGCTATGAAGTATATGGACGAGTTCTATTTCGAGTCAGCCGCCATGATACTTACCCTTATCACCGTGGGCAAAATGCTGGAGGCGCGCTCCAGGGGAAAGACCACGGACGCGCTGAACTCCCTCATGAAGCTGGCTCCTACATCTGCAACGGTTATCCGCGGCGGAGCGGAGGTTGAAATCCCGATTGAGCAGCTTTCCGTCGGGGATATATTCGCGGTGAAGCCTGGTGAGAGCGTTCCGGCGGACGGCGTTATCACCGAGGGCGAGAGCGCGGTGAATGAATCCGCGCTGACCGGCGAGAGTATCCCGGTGGATAAATCCGCCGGGGACAGGGTTTCCGCGGCAACAATCAATATGTCGGGATACCTCCGCTGTAAGGCGACCCAGGTAGGCGGCGACACCGCCCTTTCCAAGATAATCCGCATGGTGAGCGACGCCTCTGCGACAAAAGCGCCGATAGCGAAGCTCGCGGACAAGGTATCCGGCGTGTTCGTGCCGGTGGTCATCGGGATTTCCCTGGTCACTATCGCGGTGTGGCTGCTGTGTGGGCAGACCGTGGGTTATTCCCTGGCAAGGGGAATTTCCGTGCTCGTTATCAGCTGCCCATGCGCACTAGGACTTGCTACTCCGGTGGCGATAATGGTCGGCAGCGGAGTCGGTGCAAAGAACGGAATCCTGTTCAAGACTGCGGAATCCCTGGAGCAGACCGGAAAGGTGAGCGTAGTCGCCCTGGACAAGACCGGAACCATCACCAGGGGAGAGCCTGCGGTCACAGATATAATCCCGGCAGGAGTTCCCCGGAAGGAGCTGCTTTCCGCAGCCTGCGCGCTGGAATCCAAGAGCGAGCACCCTCTCGCCGCCGCCGTAATGAAGCTGGCGGAGGAGGAGAACATCACCCCGGAGCCTACCGGGGATTTCACTGCACTCCCCGGAAACGGGCTGTCCGCAGTGCTCAACGGTTCCAGGGTGATGGGAGGAAGCGTGAAGTTCATCTCGTCCCAGGCGGAAATTCCGGAGGATATCCGTAAGGAGTGCGACAGGCTCTCCGGTGAGGGAAAGACGCCGCTGTGCTTTGCCCGGGACGGAGTCCTGCTTGGTATTATCGCAGCAGCGGACGTAATAAAGCCGGAAAGCCCCGAAGCCGTGAAGCAGCTGCGTAATATGGGAATACGCGTGGTAATGCTGACCGGCGACAATCAGCGGACTGCGGACGCGATAGGAGCGCAGGCAGGCGTTGACGAGGTTATTGCCGGAGTGCTCCCGGACGGTAAGGAGGAGGTTATCCGTCGCCTGAAATCTCAGGGTACTGTCGCGATGGTCGGCGATGGAATCAATGACGCGCCGGCGCTTACCCGGGCTGATCTGGGAATCGCGATCGGCGCAGGTACGGACATCGCCATCGACGCTGCTGACGTAGTGCTGATGAACAGCCGTCTGACGGACGTTCCGGCGGCAATACGGCTGAGCCGGGCTTCCCTGAGGAATATCAAGGAGAACCTTTTCTGGGCGTTCATATATAATATAATCGGAATCCCGATAGCAGCCGGAGTGTTCGTGAACCTCTTCGGCTGGAGCCTTGACCCGATGTTCGGCGCTGCGGCGATGAGCCTTTCCAGCTTCTGCGTAGTCACAAACGCGCTGCGGCTGAATTTTGTGAAGGTGCACAACGCGGCACATGACAGAAGAATACACCACAAACACAAGGAGGAAAAAACAATGGAAGTTACAATGAAGATCGAAGGCATGATGTGCGGTCACTGCGAGGCGGCTGTAAAGAAGGCACTGGAAGCGATCCCTACAGTAGAGAGCGCAGAGGTGAGCCACGAGAAAGGAACAGCGGTAGTCAAGCTTTCCGCAGACACTCCTTTCGATGTGCTGAAAAAGGCAGTCGAGGACAAGGACTACAAGGTAGTAGGCTGATTTGATTATGAGGAGGGGTTCGCCCCTCCCCTTTTTCTGACTGCGGAAAAGAAAAATGAAATATTCTGAAAAAAGGGCTTGACAAATCCGGACAAGTGGTGTATAATATCATCATTGGCACTTTAGAGATAAAAAGCATAAAAGCACAAAAGCATAAAAGTGCTAAAGCAACGAAAGGAATGTATCAAAATGAAAGAAGTTTCAAAGCTCATGGATTACAGGTCAGATATCAGAATAGTGGACGCAACGCTTCGCGACGGCGGACTTGTGAATGCGTTCAGATTCACGGACGAGTTCGTAAAGGACCTGTATCAGACTAATATAAAAGCAGGCGTGGACGTGATGGAGTTCGGATATAAGGCGTCCAAGGAGATGTTCGACGTCAAGGATTTCGGCAAGTGGAAGTTCTGCGACGACGAAGATATCCGCGCAATAGTCGGCGACAACGACACTAACCTGAAAATCGCTGTAATGGCGGACGTTGGCAGATGTGATTTCCGCAAGGATATTCACAAGCGCAGCGAAAGCCCCATCGACGTGGTTCGCGTGGCGACCTACCTCAACCAGATCCCGGCGGCGGTAGAGGTCATCGAGGACTGCGCTGCAAAGGGCTACGAGGTAACATGCAACATCATGGCAATCTCCAATGCCCGGGACGCGGACATCAAGGTCGCACTGGATATTCTCGGCAAGTCCCCGGTGGACGTCATCTACATCGTGGACAGTTTCGGCGCCCTCTACCCGGAGCAGATCGAGCGTATTGCGGCGCTCTACGGGGAGTTCGCGGCTAAATACGGCAAGAAGCTCGGAATCCACGCGCATAACAACCAGCAGCTTGCGTTCGCGAACACTGTCGAGGCAGTCGGCGACGGCGTTGACTGGCTGGACGGCACTTACGCCGAGATGGGCAGAGGCGCAGGCAACTGCGCAATGGAACTGCTGCTTGGTTTCCTGAAGAACCCGAAGTACAACATCTACCCGGCTCTCCAGTTCATTGAGAAGCACATGAAGAAGCTCAAGGACGAGGGCGTTGTATGGGGCTACGATATGCAGTACCTGCTGACCGGTATGCTCAACCAGCACCCCAGGACTGCTATCCAGTTTACCAACGACAAGCGCAGGGATTACTCCGAGTTCTACAAGGAAGTCACTGCTCAGGAATAATACAGAACTGCCCCGGAGGACACTCCGGGGCTTTGTTATGCCGTTTTGCGCGGGTATCAAAAAAATATTCGAAAAATTCGATTTTTTTTGAAAAAAGGTGTTGACAAACGTGAAATAATGTGATATAATATACAAGTCGTCAGGGAACAGAACGAAATATAGAACTGACAACGCTTTACGCTGGTGTAGCTCAGCTGGTAGAGCAGCTGATTTGTAATCAGCAGGTCGGGGGTTCGAATCCGTCCACCAGCTCCATTTTTTAATGGAACTTACAATTGAATATGGGAGCTTTCCCGAGTGGCCAAAGGGGACAGACTGTAAATCTGCTGCGTCATGCTTCGGTGGTTCGAATCCACCAGCTCCCACCAAAACACCGTACTGAAAAGTGCGGTGTTTTTTTGTGTTCAGATATACGGGCATGCTTCCGGGGCAGGGAAGCATGCCCGAATTATCGCAGGTGGCACTCCACGCAACTTGTTCCGGTTCGCCAATATGATTCTATAACACGGACGGTACTATGGAACGATCAGCAGATAAAAGAAAAAACCATCGTACATTTCTGTACGATGGTCTGGTGCGGGTGACGGGACTTGAACCCGTATGTCATACAACACACGCACCTCAAACGTGCCTGTCTGCCAGTTCCAGCACACCCGCATTTATTCTTTTCTTCGTTTTGAGTTCTTAGCTCTCAACGACTATATTATTATATCACAGCTTTCCCGATTTGTCAATAGCTTTTTTCAAAAAAATACGACTTTTTTGAATTAATTTTTAGGGAGCGCCGGGAAGCGCACAGCATAGCCATTCAGCCGTGACTGCGTTCGAAATGCTCCACATGTGCGCCCATTTTCCGTGCCTTCTGGTTGAGCGCTGCCAGTCGGCACTGTACTGCGTTCTCCTCATAGATCAGCGCGTCGATAAGTGAATCCTCGTCGGCGAGGTCAAAGCAGGTGCGTATCTGCTCCAGGCGCTCGGAGAGCTCCTCGTATTCCCGGATAAGCTCCCGGGTGCGGCTCTGCTCCGGGGTGGGGCGGTGTTTCAAATTCAGCATAGCGGCTCCTTTCACGGTCGTGTCTATGCTGATTATATTCACCTGTCCGCCGGATTATGCCGCCTGTATTCCATCGTCCGCCACCGTTCCGCGAATCGCGGTCACGGTGTATCCTGCGTCCGTCAGCTGCGTGAGTATTGACGGCTCCGCAAAGTAATGCATTGCGCCCACGAACACGAATCCCTGTTCGCCGCACTTCAGGCTGTCGATGATGAAATCCGCCATCAGCTTCTGGCGGTCGGTGTACATCAGGTCGTAGTACTTCTGCCAGTCCTCCGGAGAATCCACCTCAGCCGGGTCGTAGACCTCCAGGGAGTCGAGATATTCCTCGTCGAAGCAGCTCCAGGCGTTGTAGAGTTCCAGGCTTGCTTCCGCCTGGGCGCTGATCTTGTCGTCGCCCACGCACTCCGCCAGGGACTGCACCTGCACGCTCATGGGAATCTCGCCCATCATCTTGTACTGCGCCTCGCCGCCCTCGATCTCGCGAATCTCGATTTTCTCGGAGTGCGCCAGCTCCAGCAGCACGCTTTCAGTGCCGCAGGAGGAATCCAGACCAGCTTCGTCGATCACCAGCCCGGAAGCCGCGGAAGCCCAGTAAAACGGGATCATTCCGTCCATACCCAGCTGGTAGATACCCTTGCTGCGGAAGTAATCCTCGGTGCTGTCGTAGTCCTCGCCCAGTATATCCTGCATTGTGGTCCCGTTAAGCAGGAGGTACTGCGCGCATTTCTGCTGCAGCACGAAGTCCCTGCTGAAATCCACGGTGTCCATTTCCGGCGCCGCCCAGCTGCTGTTGCGCAGGGCTTCGAGCACATAGTCCGGGTATTCAGTGCCTTTTATTCCGGCGTGCATGCTTCCCAGGAGGAATATCTGCGCCCCGGTGGAATCGTCCTCCACCACCCAGAAGGGCGGAGTGACGCAGTTCTCGCCGACCACGGGGGTGGTGTCCACGTCCAGCCGCGGCTTCGGCTCGGTATTCCCGGAGCAGCCGCACAGCATTGCCGCCGAGAGCAGCGCCGCCACGGTTCTGATAAGTCTTTTCATGGCGTTACTCCGCAAGCCTGCTGAGGCAGTCCGCGCAGGAGTCCTCCTCGGTGGAGTACTCGGAAAGCTCCATGCGGTCGCCGTCCTCGCTGTAATACACCAGCCACTTTCCGCCCTCGTTCACGACGCAGATACGCTGGTCCTCCTCGTCGCCGCTTCCGCAGATATTGTAGTAGTAATGCGGTATGTCAAGCTCAAAGAGCCTGGTCTGCAATTCCTGTACTGTCATAATTTCTCCTTTATCTTGTCAGAATAATCTTCCACTGATCTCGAATACCGGGCCCTTCTGCCACAGGAACGCCGACAGGATAATTTCGTATCCGCCGCCGGGGGGCAGCATGAAATCCGCAGGCTTTCCCTTGGGGAGTCCGAATCCGGCAAGCAGGTTCGTGATAACACCGCCGTGTGTGATCACCGCGGCGCGTGTAAGCTCCTTCTTCATCATGTCGCTGAATATCACGTCAAGTCCGCTGATACACCGCAGGGAGAAATCCCCGAACTTCTCTCCGCCCGGGGGACATGCCTCGGGACCGCCCTTCAGCCACTCGGTGTATTCCGGCAGGTCGGCGATGTCCTTCTGGCGCTTTCCCTCGAATTCGCCGAAATCCATCTCGGCTATCTCATCGACCTTTGTCAGCTGGATCTTCGGGTAGATTATCTCGGCGGTTTCGGTGCAGCGCTTCAGCGGTGAGGAATACACCCTTTCCACGTCCGGATATACTCCGCTGTCCGCGAGCCGGCGTATTTCCTTTTCGCCGTCGGGGCAGAGGGCAAGGTCGGTCTGCCCGATGTATTTTCCGTCAAGATTACCCTGGGTCAATCCGTGACGAATCAGATACAGATAGTAATTTTTCATAATGATTCTACCTTTCGTTAATTGTGCTTCTATATTCATTGATTAACAAACAGTATAATGTTTAGGCGAAAATACTATTTGCTTATTTTGTGTATTGCTGTTCGTGATATTGACTATTACTACATTTTGCGGTGCCAGCTCCGGCGGTCACTAAATCCTGCCCGGAGGGGTGGTGAGTTATAGATAATGCCCTATGAGCCTGTCGTAATTTTGTGAAATATGACACTTTACAAATCGGAATATTCAGTTTATAATATACAATATGGTATTATACATAAAAACAAAACCATGGGGAAAACAATAACAAGGAGAAAATGTATGAATAAAGACTTCCCCCGTATCATGACGCTGCTGCGTAAAGAACGGGGTCTTAGCCAGAAGCAGGCTGCCGCTGACCTTGAGGTCACCCAGGCGCTGCTGTCACACTATGAGAACGGCAAGCGCGAATGCGGTCTTGACTTTCTCGTGCGTGCTGCTGATTATTACAACGTGTCGATAGATTACCTTCTCGGCCGCTCTCCGATGAGCACCGGCGCCGCTGTTACCGAGCAGGAGCTTCCTGAAAGTTCCGCGGCGGAGAAATACGACGGAGCGCCCTCCGGGCTGTCGGTATTCTTCCAGAAGAAGCTGCTGACCAATTCCATCGAGATCATTTTCACGCTGCTAATAAAAGCAAAGAACTCCGAGCTGTCCAGGGCGGTGTATTCCTACCTGTCTATGGCGGTCTACCGCTGCTACAGAATGATCTACAGCGCCGGGAAGTCCAACGACGAGCATGTGTTCAGCGTTCCCGAGGACAAGGTGTCCGGGCTTACATCTGCGGCTCTTTCCATCGAGGATATCAGGGCGCGTGCCGCGGCGGAGAGCGGCGGCTCCGAGGACGAGCGAATCACGACTGCACGCATCGAGCAGGAGTATTCCAAACAGGCTGCCGCACTGCTGTCAGTAGTGAACAGTTCTGAGAAGATACTCAACAAGTTACAGTGAAATATATCCCAGATCACCTGTCGGCAACGGCAGGTGATTTTTTTATTCCTCGGCGGAACCCTTGCCGGTCTTGCGGCTGATGAACAGCTTCACCGCGCGAACCGCGGATTTGAAGTTGATTGCGACGATCAGCAGGAATACCACGGAGTTGATGACATTCAGAACAAGCCCCTCCTCCATGAGCATTACGCAGGCGGACATCACGCCGAGCAGCCCGAGGTTAAGGAACATCATCGGGAAGTTCACAGACATGTAGAGATATTTCCGGGTGTCGATCACGCGGTAGATGTACACGAGAACGTAGCTTATGAAGGTAGCAAGCGCCGCGCCCAGTACTCCCATGGGGGAGTGCAGCAGTATCAGATTCAGCAGAACGTTGCTGGACGCGCCGATGATACTGGAGATGAGGGAGTGCATTGTTTTCTGGCTCGCTTCGTATATTGAACTGAGAAAGTTGTTGAAACTCTGGAATACCACCGCCGCCACCAGGAACGGAACGTAGATATACGCGCCAGCGAACTCCTCGCTGCCGAAGAACGGCATGATCAGCGGGCGGAGTATCAGCAGGATACCCGAGGCGGCGATGAACATGACGGTTTCAATCATGCTGAATACGTTGGAGTAGAACTGGCTGATCTTCCGGGAATTCCGCTCGGTGATCGCGGACATATGCCACGCCTGGGAGAATATCCCGACGACGATCGCGGCGAGGTTCGGGAACTTGAAAGCGAAGGAATAGACGCCGTTTGCGGCGCTGCCAAAGAATGCGGTAACCATGAAGGTATCCGAAACGTTGATTATCCACCACATGATCGTGGTCGGCATGAGCGGAATGCTGTAGCGTATCATGGATTTCGCCAGTACCTGGTCGTTTCCGAGGGGGCGGTACTGCTTATACAGCTTCGCCGTCAGGGTAAGGAAGATGATGGAGCAGAAATCGCCGAGGGAAACGGACAGAACATATCCGACAACGCCGAGGTTGAAAACGCCGAGGAAAAGCAGATTCAGAAGTATTACGGTGATCGTTGTGATAATTCCGTCGACGGCAAACAGTTTGACATGTCCCCGGGCACGGACATAGATGGCGCAGATTCCCTTTATGCTTCCGGTGGCAACGTACATGTAAATGAGCCACCTGTATTCCGCCAGCATGTCGATGAATCCTATAAGTGGGACTGCCGCCGCGAATAAAAGCAACCCAATTATAGCAGTGTTAAGCCCTATGGAAAGCACGTGTTTTCCGTTGTTTGACCTGTCCAGGGCAAAGCGAAGCACACCCTCGTTGATCGAGAGAGTCACCACGGATATAAGAAGCGATGAGGCATTGATGATGTTGTTGACATCACCGAAACCGTCCGCGCCCAGCATGCTGGTGTAGTATTTCAGCATGAAATACACTAGCAGTTTTGAGCCGAACTGTCCTATCGCCAGAATTATGGTATTGCTTGCCAGCTTCTGGTATTTGTTCATGTCATCGGTCTTTCGTCTTATTTATCGGGGCTTTCTCTCAGCTCCCGGAAGAATTTCGTGAGTATGTCGCCGCATTCCTGCATGAGTATACGGCTGCGGATATATGGAATATGCGTGAAACGTTCCTCAAAGAGGTTCACGACGGAGGCGCAGGCGCCGTTCTTGTCGTCGAATGCGCCGTACACCACGCGTTTCAGTCGCGAGTTCATTATTGCGCCGGCGCACATGGGGCATGGCTCCAGCGTGACGTACAGCGTGCAGCCGGAAAGCCGCCAGCTTCCCAGCGCCTTTGCCGCCTGTTCTATCGCCAGGATCTCGGCGTGGGCGGTGGGGGACTGCATATGCTCCCGGAGGTTCCACCCTTCGCCGATAACGCTGCCGTCCGGAGCCGTGACTATCGCGCCCACCGGGATCTCTCCCAGGTCGTAGGCGCACTGAGCCAGCTCCAGCGCTTTGGTCATGTATTCCTCGTCCAGGGTCATATGCGTCTGAACGCCATCACAAGCGTGGTGAGAATCAGCCATACTGCATTATATCCGGCGAGCCAGAAGCTGTCCAGAAGCGAGAAATTACGGAACACGGCAAAGATGAACACCAGCAGTATTCCGAGGGAAATTCCTGCAATCTCCATTATGCAGCCCATTCTGATACGCTCCCGGAGCGCCTTCGCGCCGTTTATTGCGGAGGCGAGGGAAGAGAACGTGCCGTCGCAGGATACTGCGGCGCTGCCCTTTCCGGCATACTTTGTATGCTCATCGAACTGGTCGTGAGCCTCCGCAGGGAGTATCTTAACATTTTCCGCATAGATGTCGAACAGCTCGGATACCACACCCTCGCTCAGGGCGCCGTCAACCGTCTTGATTATAAGGCTGACACCGTTGTGGGCAAGTTTCTGCACATGCTTCTTCACCTGGGGATTTGCGGAGAGGGTCACAAAGAACAGCATGCAGACTTCGCCTGCGACCGCGAGGTAAACTACCTCGTCGTGGTTCTTGTTGAGGGCGGATTCCTTCTTGCTGTCCGGAACCACGATCCCGTGGGACTTCATGTGGTCCCTGCTGCCCAGGAGTATTCTGCGGCTGCCTATCCAGCCGGAAACGCCCAGTCCGCTTTCATAGACGCAGTTGGACACTTTCTTCAGGAGCGCCGGCTTGTAGTTGAGCATATTGAACAGCGGGTCGGCGAGTATGCTGTCGGAGCTTACTGCCAGACTGGCTGCGTAGATTATTGCTTCGTCGATGGTGACGTGCTGCGCACCGTTTGTTCCGTTCTTGTTGTAGTCCCAGATGTTGCGGATAGAAACGGAGCCGGAGGGGAACAGCGTCTTTGCTTCAGCGAGCACAGAGTTCACTGCGCTGAAATCCTCCACTGCGCTGTAGCCGAGAATGGCTGCGCGGCGCTGACCGGTCTTTCTGGAGGCGCTGAGCATGGGGAGCATTACAATGAGCGCTCCGGTGAAGGAGGCACCCACGCAGAGTATCGCGGAGAAAACCGTCGCCGCAAAGGACCACTGGTTGGTGGCACTGCCGGTATTTATCGCGCCTGCGCTGAAATAGCCCACAGCGCCGCCGGCGATGGACAGCCCGAGTACTATCGGGGTGAGTATTCTGGAAATGCGGTCGGAAATATCCTCGCAGTAGGTAGATATGATGAAATCGCACAGCATTTCGGTCTTGCGCATTGAAGCAACCACCGGGAACCCTCTTACAGCGCCCCGGGCGAGCTGCTCTGCGTCCTCGCCGTCGGTGCATTCCACGAAGAACTTCTCGCTGTCCCCGGTGACGAAGCGGAAGTTGTTCTTTGCCGCCCGTACAGTACACAGCTTGGATACGGTGTTGAAGCACAGCGCCAGCATGGACACTATGAGGTACACGAAGGACTGCTTCATCAGCGTGTAGTTAGGATTTGCGAGGTAGAATATCATACTGCCGAGGGCGCCGAGATGTGCAAAGGCGCACAGTGTGTCGCCGTCTGGCTTTTTCTTCATCAGTCGTGAAAATCCGTTGGTGATAACGCTGGAGCATGCTCCGAAGCTCAGTATCCCGATGGTGAGGTTGGTGTATAGGAACACCTCCACGTCATTGGCGAGCGACGACAGTATCGGAATCCCGTCGATACGGAATGTGAAGAAGATATCGGCAATGAACGCCGCAACAGTCAGCAGGGCAAGTATCACCAGTCTTCCGGTGAGTCCCTTTCCGGCGCGGTTCAGACGTTCGGTGATGACGTTCTCGTCGTCGAGGTCGATTACTTCGTCCTCTTCTTCGTCGTCCTCCTCGTCGGAATCCGGCTCCTCTTCGTCGTCGATGTCCTCCAGCATGAAGTTGGAGATACGGCGCTTCTTGCGCGCGGCGAGGGCTTCCGCCTCCTGCACTGCGGCAACGGGGTCGGTCTTGGGGAGAATGCTGGTGTCGATCACCTTGTCGTAATCCAGGTTAAGTCCCTTGGGCGGAAGTGCCTTCGGGTCGGATATATCGCTGAGGGTCACGGTGCGCTCTTCGGCTATGTTCTTCTCGCGCTGCTCCTTCAGCTTCTGGTTAAGGGAGGCTATCAGCGCGTCCTCGGAGCGGCGCTCCTTTTCAGATATATCGGATTTCTTCTGCGCGCCCGGTGTGAAAAGCACATCGTCCGCACTATGGGATTTCTTGCGCGATGTTACGGGGGCGTATTCCTTGACGTGCTCGGATTCCCCGTTGGACATCTTCTTGAGGTCGTTTCCGGATACCGCGAGGGTGTCGCCTATTTCCTGGGGAGCGGCGGCGTTCTTCAGCTCGTCCACCGCCTTCTCCCGGGATTCCATCGGGTTGAGGGAATCCACGAGATCGTCCGGTTCCTCGGCTGCGCGGTCGGCGGCGAGAAGGGCGCGGTTGATCTCCTCAATACGCTTCATCTTGCGGAGCTTCTGCGTTTCGGTGGGAACAAGGTCGCTCTTGGTGTGGAATATGATATCATCGTCCGCGCCGGATACCGCCGGCTTGACGAACGGCTGAACGTGCTCACTCTTCGGCTGGACTACCTCCGGCTCCTTGTCGGCAAACAGCTTTGCAGCCTCGCCCGGAGAGGAGAGCTCCGCGGTGAATCCGGAGTGCGCTGGCTCCTCCGGCTCAGGCTCCGGAGTGAACTGCATGCTCTTTTCCTCTGCGGCGCGCTCGGCTTCAATGCGCTTCTGCTCCTGTTTCTTGGCTTCCAGACGGAGCTTTTCAAGGCGGCGCTCTTCGGCAAGACGCTCTTTCTCAACGCGCTCCTGGCGGCGCTTTTCCTCGGCTTCCGTCTTTTTGCGTAGCTGCTCTGATTTGCGCTCAGCGGCGCGGCGGATATTTTCTGCGCGTTCCCGTGCGGCGGCTTCCTCGGAATCATCGGAGAAGCTCTCTCCGGTGCGGCGCTCAGCAGCACGGCGGATATTTTCCGCACGCTCCCGGGCAGCGGATTCCTCCGCGCGTTCCTGCTCGCGGATCTCGCTGTCGGACATACGGGTCTTTACTCCGGAGGTGCGCATGAGGTCGTCAAGCTCGTTGCCCCCGATTATTTCAGTGACGCTCTCGACGGGCTTCTGCTCGCTGTGTCCGCCGCGCTTTCTGTCTACTTCTGCAAGAATATCGTCAATGCTGTACTTATCAGACATCAATATCTCTCCTACTTGAACTTCCAGGGTCAGCCCCGGTGCTTTACTACCTCATACATGAGTATTCCGGCTGAAACCGACGCATTCAGCGAATTTACCTTTCCGAACATCGGCAGGGAAAGGGTCATGTCGCAGTTCTCACGAACCAGCCTGCCGAGTCCGAATCCCTCGCTGCCGATAACCAGCGCCACCGCGCCGGAGAGGTCAGCCTTGTCAAAGGGAGTTCCGTCGGCCTCCATGCCGTATACCCACACGCCGTGTTCTTTCAGGCGCTTGATGGTGTCCACCAGATTCGGCACTCTGGCAACTTTGAGCCATGCCGCCGCGCCGGCGGAGGTCTTGAATACCGTTGCGTTGAGGGAAGCGCTGCGGCGCTTCGGGATTATCAGCCCGTCCGCTCCGGCTGCTTCCGCAGTTCGGATTATTGCGCCCAGGTTGTGCGGATCCTCGATCTCGTCCGCGATAATGATGAACGGGGGCTTGCCCTTTTCCTCCGCTGCGGCGAGGATATCCTCCACCGTGGAGTAGGACGCGGACGCGAGTTCCGCCGCGGTTCCGCCGTGCTTGGGAGTTCCGCACATGGCGGTCATCTTCTCATCGCTGACTTCCTTGACCACTGCGCCGGATTTCTTTGCCAGCGCCAAGATCTTCCCGAGGGAAGCGCCCTTCTGCACATAAACTGTGTCGATCTCCCTGCCGGAGGTCAGGGTTTCGGTGACGGCATTTTTGCCGTATATGATACTTGTTTCCTGTTTTTCCATAGTGTTTCCTTTATATATTATAGTATAGATCTTGATTTGCGCATTAATATACAATTTACATTATAGCATAAATACACTCTTAATGCAAGCGCAAATCCCGGGGTTTAGGTGAAAATTTGGTTACATTTGAATCGGAATAAAAAAGCGCCCGGCGGTTTCGCCGAACGCTTGCTGCTTTCAGTACTGACTGCTGAATTTAGTCCTGTAGTAGTATATTCCCCAGAAAAGCCCGAAAAGACCTCCGGTGATGTGACCGAACTGCGACACGCTATCCGGAGTGAACGCGCTCACGATTTCGCGTCCGAGGTATATTGCCGCCACCAGAATCAGCGAAAGCGGGATCTCCCCCTTGCGCATGTTGGTGAAAGCGCTGAGAATTATCATCATGAACACGATTCCGCTGGCGCCGATTATCCCGGAATCAAACAGCAGGCAGTTGAGTATTCCGGAGGCGATACCGGTTATCAGTATCATGAACGCCAGGTTTCCGCTGCCGTATTTTTCTTCCACCACAGGACCCACGAGCAGCATTAGAAGCATGTTGCTTGCGTAGTGGCTCCAGCCGGAATGCCCGAAGAAATATGTAACGCAGCGGACATATGTCATGGGATTCAGCCAGGACGGGTGTCCGTAGCATACCATTATGTTCGCGTTGAACCAGCCCTGGGTGAGCATATCCACCAGGACGAACACCAGGCAGACCGCCGCGTAGGTCAATACTACGGGGCAGTTGTAGGTGAGCTTGAATTTCCTTTTAGTCGCCATATCTTCTCCTTTTCCGGAATCACTCCGCGCCGCGGAAGTACAGTCCCCGGGTCAGCGAGCCGGAGGGCTTCCTGTTGGAAAGGTACATGTCCAGGACGGGTTTGATTTCCTGTTCGGTGGTGAATTTCAGCACCGCAAAATCGAAAGGCTCCAGCGCGTTCATGCGGTCGCTCATTATCAGCATGTCGGGATTCAGTATCTCCACGCTGTTCCCTCCGCACAGCACCGGGAGCGGATTTCCGCGGCGGTCGCAGATGTGCTCGCCGCAGGGAGTTCCGCTGTCGTCGAAAGGGTGAACTCTGCCGCAGGGCGCACCGCCGCTTACCGGACAGCGCCGCATTATCATCAGCGGAAGCCTGCCGTATGCTATGATACCCCGGGGCAGGGGAGAGCGTATTTCCGCAAGCTGCGCCGCGGTCCCCTCGAATGAAAGGGTGATGTCCTGGAATCCCAGGCGGCCGCAGACTTCGGCAGAGTAGCTGTTGATGATATTCATGCGGTGCCCGCCGTGAATGAGGAATCCCTCCTCCGACAGAATCTGCGCGTGCCCCAGTGTGTGCGCCATCGCCTTTTCAAATCCCATCGCACGGAGTTCACGCAGCCGCTTCCTGAGCTGCGGCTCGCAGTCCTGAAGGACGAACGGGGGGATTATGACTATGCGTTCCTTGCCGGAAATATTTCCGTCCAGCAGGCGTATCGGCGCGTAGATGAGTTCAAACGGAAGCTCCATCGCCTGCCGCAGCTGGTCTGCGGAATACACCTCGCAGCGCCACTGGAATCCGCTCTTTTCGTGAGCTGGACTGCCCGGCGGCGAAAGGGGGAACGTCCGGTATTCCGGAGTGTTGCGGCGGAGAACCGCTTCGTCAAGGTGCTCGGTCAGACTGCGCCGCAGCGCGTTCAGCGCAGACGCCGGGAGATTCAGACCCTCGTCCACCTCGGCGGTGACTTCGCCGGGGCGGAATTGCGTTCCGCCCAGCTTTGACATGCGCTCGCACACGCTTTCCGGAGTGAGCGGCGCGTTCTTTGCCGGCTGTGGGACTTCGCCCTGCACTGCCGCCGCGCAGCCCTCCGCAGTCCCGGACGCGAACGCCGGCTTGCCGGAGTGCAGCTCCACATGGATATCCGCCCGTATCCGGGGGTATTCCGCCTTGTAGAGCGCCTTGATTCCGTTCAGCGCCTTTGCGGAGTTCTCCACGTCCTCGCGGCTGCGGATCCCCTGCATGTCGCGCATGCTGCCATTGTAGTAGCCGTCTGTGAGTCCGCCCCGGGAGAAAATCCCGGCAAGGCGGTCGTAGTCGTAATCCTCCCCGTCAAGGGACTTCCGGCAGGCATCCACGGCGCATGCGATGTATTCCGGGCGCTTCATTCTGCCCTCTATTTTCATGGAGGCTATCCCCATGCCGTCAAGTTCCCCGAGGTGCTTTACCAGGGAGCTGTCTTTCAGCGAGATGACGTTGTGCCGGTCGCCGCAGGTGAAATCCAGTCGGCAGGGCTGGGCGCACAGTCCGCGGCTGCCGCTTCTGCCGCCGAAAACGCTGCTCATGTAGCACTGACCGCTGATACACACGCACAGCGCACCGTGCACGAATACTTCCAGCTCTATGCCGGCGCTCTCTGCTATCTCGCGTATCTGCTCCCGGGAAAGTTCACGGCCGATAACGGCGCGGGTGAATCCCAGCTGCTGAGCGGCTTTCACGCCGGAAATGCTGTTCAGCGTCATCTGCGTGGAGGCGTGCCGGGGAAGCTCCGGACATACCCGGCGGACTATGTCGGCGGCGCCCAGATCCTGGATTATCAGTCCGTCCACGCCGCATGCCGCCGCGCTTTTCACGCATTCCGTGAACCTTTCGATCTCGCTGTCGTATATCAGCGTATTAAGCGCCGCGTAGACCTTTACGCCCCGGCGGTGGCACTCGTCGCAGGCGGTTTTAAGGTCCTCAACAGAAAAATTTTCGGCATTTTTTCGTGCCGAAAAATCAGACATTCCAAGATAGACTGCGTCGGCGCCGGAGTTCAGCGCCGCATGCAGATCGTCAATCCCCCCCAGGGGTGCAAGAATTTCACTCATAATGTAAGCTGTCCGTCCTCGAGCATTTCGTTAAGCTGGCGGTTGAGGGAGGCGTTCGTCTTTTTCAGGTCGCGCGCTTCCGCAAGCACCTCGTCAAGCCGCTTTTTCAGGGATTCCACCTCCCGGGCGAGTTCGCCGGAATCTCCGCTGTCGTCGGAGTTGGCTGCCTTGAGGGCGTTGTTCTCGCTCTCCATCTGGGAGTACTTCACGGAGAGCTCCTCCAGTTTGTCTGCCTTTTCGCGCAGGATTGCAAGTTCGTCCGCCGTATCTGCGGCGCTTGCCCGGGATTCCTCAGCGGCACGGCGCTCGGCTTCCAGGCGGTGCTCGAGTTCGGTGCACTTGTTCTGCTCAGCGGTGAGAGCCTGCCTGGTTTCCTCAAGCTCCTTTACGGATTTCTCGGCTGCGGAGAGTTTCTTCTCCAGGTCGGAGTTCCTGCCCTTTTCAGCGGCGAGGGACTGCTTTGTATCCTC
>ENA-UPSY01001243-UPSY01001243.1-human-gut-metagenome-genome-assembly--contig:-NODE-1243-length-27317-cov-23.924706_pt1 | contig 27317 bp, 26 predicted proteins | sample MGYA00250044_ERZ773365 | MGnify/ENA primary metagenome ERZ773365 (study PRJEB29103, sample SAMN06111932) | human gut metagenome | biome: human gut; feature: ankylosing spondylitis patient; material... | reverse complement strand
CGGTAGGTCACATTAGAGCTTTCCTGGATTTCAGCCACCAGAATACCTTTTCCAATGCCGTGTACGGTCCCCGCCGGGACAAAATAAGTATCGCCCTTGTGAACTTCAACTTTTTGCAAGTGCTTATCCAATGTTCCAGTTTCAATAGCTTTCCGAAGTATTTCCTCGGTCACCTTGTGCTGAAAACCGTAGATTAAATGTGCGCCTTCGTCAGCATCCACGACATACCACATCTCGGTCTTACCGTTGTCGCCTTCGTGCTCCCGTGCATATGTATCATTGGGATGAACCTGAACAGACAGATCCTTCTTGGCATCGATGAATTTCACCAATACAGGCAGTTCTCTGTTTTCCACCTTTGTGCCAAGATATTCTGGGTGAGCACTCAACACCTCTGCCAGCGTTTGTCCCTTATAGATTCCATTTGCCACATAGCTAGGGCCATCCGGATGTACAGAGCATTCCCATGTCTCCGCCAACGGGGTCAAATCAATTTTCTTTCCGTATTCTTCCCGGAGTCGGGTGCCGCCCCACAGATAGTCCTTTCCAGTCGGAATCAATTTCATGATTTCCATAGCCATCACCCCTTAGTTCTTACACCATGGGGAATTTGATCTTATCAGCAACGCTAATTTCATCACCAAGCTGAACTTCGATCATGTCCAATGCAGTGATAGCCTCAACCGTGTGCTTGCAGCCTGCCGCAATGGTGATCACATCGCCTGTACGCAGCACCTGCTCCATGCCGTCTACGATTGCCTTGCCCTTACCAGAGACAACAGTCCAGACTTCTTCACGGTAGTTGTGCATATGGTAAGTCATATGCTCACCTGCTCTCATGGAAACCTTAACTGTCATAGAACCAGGCTGCACATCGATGACCGTATAAGTACCCCAGGACTTCTCAGCATACATTGCTTCTGTCTCGATTTTCTCCACATAGGGTTTCATATAACCGCTGCGTTCTTTATCCGAAATCAGGATACCGTCACCACTAGCCGCAATGATCATGTCCTTGCATCCCATGCAAAGGATGGGGATATTCAACTCATTCACCACATTAGTGTTCTCGCAGGTTTCATCCAGAATGGCCTTTCCCTTGGTCTTATCTGCCATGACTTCGGCCATCATGTTCCATGTACCAACATCCTTCCAGTCGCCGCTGTATCGCAGGACCTGGATGCTGGGTTCTTTCTCGACCACAGCATAGTCGAAGCTAATCTTGGTCAGAGTATCGTACTTGTTGAACAGGTCACGGTAATCCTCGAAGTCGATCATGCTATGCGCCTTGTCCAGCAGATAGTCAAGTTTGAATGCAAAGATGCCTGCATTCCACAATGCGCTCTGTGCTAGATACTTCTTGGCAGTTTCCACATCCGGCTTTTCCTTGAATTCTTTAACCTTGCTGACAATTTCGCCACTTTCAGGGATAACGTAACCATACTTCTCGCTGGGATAAGTCGGCTCAATGCCCATCAGGGTCAGATTTGCTCCACCCTGCTCTGCCAGCTCCTGCAGGGTTTTGACGGATTCATAATAGGTGTTGTCCACATACGGATCGACCGGGCAGACAACAACAGCCTCATTCTCTGCCACACCCAGTTCGTCGTGCAGATAGGCTGCGGCCAGTGCGATGGCCGGGAACGTATCGCGGCGGCAGGGCTCTACGCAGATAGAAGCCTTTTCCCCCAGCTGATTCTTGATAGCGCTTGCCTGCGATTTACTAGTCGCAATGGTGATTTTTGCATCTGCATCCACCGTAGCAATCTGGCGGTAGACACGCTGCACCATAGACTCATACTCGTCATTATTCTTAAATAGCTTGATAAACTGCTTGCTGCGCACATCGTTGGAAAGAGGCCAGAGCCGCTTGCCGGAACCTCCAGAAAGCAAAATAACATTCATTTTTATTTTCTCCCCTATTCCTTATTTCAAATACTCTTCCGCACTCTTGCAGATCTCCAGCTCAATCTTCTCTGCAGCTTCCTTGTTTTCCGCGCTGACAGAAATATAGGTCTTGAGCTTCGGCTCGGTACCGGAGGGGCGCACCACAATGGAGCAGTTATCTTCCAGCAGAAACTTGAGCACATCGGACTTGGGCAGGCCATCCAAACCAAGTGCGTAGTCCAGCAGCTTAACGACCTTCTTGCCGCCAAACTCCTTGATGTCGCCGCGGAATGCCTGCATAATGCTCTGCATCTTGGCAAAACCGGCGCTACCGTCGAATTCATAGCTGTGCAGGGTGTTCAGGCAGTATCCGTAAGCCTTGTACAACTCGTCCAGCTTGTCCAGCAGGCTGATGCCCTTAGTAGCATAATAGCTAAACATCTCGCAGATCATATAGGCACCGTCCACGCCATCCTTATCGCGGACGTAGGAGCCGGTCAGGTAGCCGTAGCTCTCCTCAAAGCCGAACACATAGCTGTCTGCCTTGCCCTGCTTTTCCAGCTTGCCGATCTGCTCGCCGATAAACTTGAAGCCAGTCAATACGTTGATTGTACGCAATCCGTAATGGGTAGCAATCTGTTCCCCCATGTCCATGGTGACGATCGTCTTGACCATGACCGGGTCGGCAGGCATCTTGCCATGCTTTACGCGCTGGTTGCAGATGTAGTCCAGCAGCAGCATCCCCGTCTGGTTGCCGGTCAGCAGCTCGTACTCCCCTGCCTTGTTCTTGACGGCAATGCCCACACGATCACAGTCGGGGTCGGTGGCCAACAACAGGTCGGCGTTGCACTTCTTGGCATACTCCATGCCCAGTGCCATCGCCTCTTTGATTTCCGGATTGGGGTACGGGCAGGTCGGGAAGTTTCCGTCCGGCTGCTCCTGCTCCTTGACCACTGTGATGTTGGTGTAGCCCATCTCCTTCAGAGTGCGGGTCACAGGCTTCAGACCGGTGCCGTTCAGCGGGCTGTACACGATAGCCACATTCTTATTGACCTCTTCGCCAAACAGAACAGACTGGCTCTTGACCTGCTCCACGAATGCAGTGTAGACCTCATCCGGGATGTACTGGATACTGCCGTTTGCCACGCCTGCTTCAAAATCGCTGGTCATGACGTCCGCAAAAATGTCCAGCTTCTCGATTTCAGCCAGAATTTCCGCAGCAACCTCGGTAGTGATCTGGCAGCCGTCTGCACCGTAGACCTTATAGCCGTTGTACTTGCTGGGATTGTGAGAAGCCGTCACCACGACACCGGCAGAGGTGTGCAGATAACGAGTCGCAAAGGACACGGTAGGCACCGGCATCAGAACAGGCCAGATATTCACCTTGACGCCGTTGGCCGCGAACACACCCGCAGCCACCTTTGCAAACACATCGCTCTTGATGCGGCTGTCATAACCGATGGTCACGGACGGCTCTGCAAAATTCTTCTTCAAGTAGTCCGCCAGACCCTGAGAAGCCTTTGCCACGGTATAGACGTTCATCCGGTTGGTTCCTGCGCCGATGACGCCGCGCAGACCGCCCGTGCCAAAGGCGAGGTCACGATAGAACGCGTCCTCGATTTTGGAATCATCCAATATTCTTAGTTCTGCCACTACATCGGCATCGGCGGTGGCATTTGCCAACCAGCGTTCATATTCTTTCTTGATATCCATAAATTATATTCCTTTCGAGCCTATTATCGGTTTTTAAGTAACTTCAGCAATGGTTATTCATTACGCTCCATGCCCCAAAAGGCACACCTTGATTGTTTTAAAAATAATCTTCCAATCCACCCAAAAGCTGCGCTCTTTGACATATTTCACATCCAGATCCATCCACTCTTCAAAGGAGAGGTCGTAGCGGTGCGGAGCAATCTGCCAATAACAGCTCAAGCCGGGAGTTACATAAAGGCGCTGCTTTTCGTAGTCGCCGTACTGCTCTACCTCACGGGGAAGTGCAGGGCGGGGGCCAACTATGCTCATATCACCCTTCAGGATATTCCATAGCTGCGGCAGTTCATCAATGCTGGTCTTGCGGATAAATTTACCCACACGAGTAATGCGCGGATCATCCTTGATTTTGAACACAGGGCCATCCATCTCGTTTTGATCCAGCAGGTCGTCTAGTTTTGCCTCTGCATTGGGGCACATGGAGCGGAATTTGTAAAACTTGAAGGGTTTTCCGTTGCAGCCAATACGCTCCTGCGAGAAAATTGGGCCAGCTGATGGATCATCTACCACAATAGCAATCGCTGTAATCAACATGACCGGTGACAGCACTACCAGCGTCACCGACGACAGAACAATATCCTGCGCACGGCGGACAAACCAGTACAGCCGATGGGCGTGCAGATTCTCTTTTCGGTCAATTTCAACTTTCTTCTCAATTCCGGTCGTATTCGTAGCCATTTTTCCTCACATAAATCCTTGTCTATACGTTTCTTATCGTTATTCGTTTTAAAGTAATCCCTTTAGCTCACACCGTTCCCGCAAGCACCTTCCTTTTAGATAGCTGTTTCTCTTTTCCCAAGACGTACAGACCGTTTACCTCCTGATTTCCAGGTAAACAAAAGCCCTCGGACGACGGTTTCGCCAAAGGTCATTTCATATGCAATGTGACCGCAGCAAGAACCAGAACATCACACTGCAGCTCAAGCTCCACACGCACAGTACTATCGGAGTGCAAATTTTTACATTTTTGTAAAACCCTAACAAGCCCACTTCATTTTCACCTTTGCGCATCATGCCAGCAAGGTAAACAGCAGTGGGCTTTTTATTGTGGTCTATCATTTGGTTTTCCGTATGATTTATCACATTATTGTTCGCAAACAGACACAAGCCCACATGATTCACCTCCTTACCCGCAATCAAGGCGTATCTCCCATCCCAAAACGGAGGATACCAGTTCTTCTACGTGGCCGTCTGAATTCTCTTATTATTCTATCATGGTTACATCTGGGAATCAATAGAAATCCGAGGAATTGTATCCACCTATGTTTTAGAAAAAATTTCGACTCAACCTAATCTTTTCCACACATTGCCCAGTTTCGCCTGAAAATACCAGATGAAATCAATGGCAGAAAAATGTGTGGTCATATAGTTGTCCATAGCACGCTGGATGGCACGGTCAGGTGAGATAGCAGTTTCAATGCAACGACAATCGTTAAATAGAGCGCCCCTTCGCACTAAAAAACTGGTTCATACCGTTGCATTGGTCATGGGTTCAGACTAGACGTATCGCATTACACTATATAATTTTTACTCTCTCCCCCGATTCCCCTATTATATATAGGTATAATTAACCATCAATGCAGCGCACCACCTGATTTGTGCTCTTTTGCATAGGTCAGGTTATTTTTTGCGCTAAAAAGGCCCCCGCCGATCACATTTCTGTGAAAGACAGAGGCCTTCTGCTGCTAGATTCAATTCGGTCTGGGGAGATGGAACAACTATCTCATTCTACCGGGTCAGCGTCCCCTTCCAGATTTTTAACTACCCCCGGAGTGCCTGATGCGGCGTTTTCCTGCTGCATTCTGGCGCATACCGCTTCGTAAATATAGGCGTTTACGCTTTGCCCCGCCTGTTTCGCTGCCTGCTGGATAGTCGCTTTTTCTCCTTTGGGCACTGATAGCTCCAAACGGTCATAATTATTTTTCACATATTTATGAACTGCACGCTGTTGTGCTGCACTCGTCTTTGCCATTGATTTTTCCTCCAGTACATTATAGTGTTTATTATAGCATCCGCTATCTATTCTCGTGAATATACATTTTGCACAAATTTGCTCCTAAATCGTTGTACAACATTCCATCTTGATATATTCCCGTGAATAGTTTATGCTTATACCATCGGGAACACCGGTTCTCACATCCGACCATTCACCAACGATTTGAAGAGAGGTACACACATGAGCATCAACGTTTTACTGACCCTTGTCGAGCAGTACAAGGAGGCCGCCCAACTGATCGAGGCCGCACAGGCTGAACAGGAACAGCTGAAGATCCAGATCCGTGAGGCCCTGGCTGAGCGCTCCACCAACTATCTGGAAGTAGGCTGCCACAAAGTCCGCCTGTCTGATTTCTCCAGCACCCGACTGGACAGCAAAGCCATCAAGGCTGTGGCTCCTGACCTGTACGACCAGTACAGCAAAACGGTCTCCGGCACCCGACTGAGCATCACCTGAAAAGAGCCCCATACAGCGCTCCCCGACCAAAGTTTGCGCTGTACAGAGCCCACAACACCCGCCGGGGCGGGCTACACCAATATTATACCTGTCCCGGCCCTTTTTATCAATAGAAAGGTTCGAAAAATCATGAAACAGACTGTCAAAACCTCCCGCGCTGCTGGTCAGCTGGAAAAGATGTTCCGCGAGCTCAACAAGCACTACTTTGCAGGCAAGCTGCCTGAGCCCATCATCAGCCTGAAAAAGACCCCGTCCGCATACGGTCACATCACCTGTTCCAAGGTCTGGCAGGCAGGCGGCGAGAACAAGTACGAGATCAATATTTCGTCGGCTACCCTTGACCGTCCCATCGAGGAGACCGCTTCTACTCTGCTGCATGAGATGGTGCACGAGTACTGCATGGAGACCAGCATCAAGGACACCAGCAACAACGGGGTCTATCATAACCGGCGCTTTAAGGAGCAGGCAGAGACACACGGGCTGACCGTCGACCACCACGAAAAGTATGGCTGGACCATCACAAGTCCGTCCGAAGAGCTGCTGGACTTCATCATCTTCCAAGGCTGGCAGGACATCCAGATGGGTGAGCGGCTGGCATGGTCGGATATGGCAGGCACCGGAGCAGGCAGCAAGGCACCCGGCAGCAGTCAGACTGGAGCACCGAGACCTCTCAAAGCCAAGAGCAGCACCCGGCGGTGGGTATGTCCCAAGTGCGGTACCATCATCCGGAGCACCAAGGAAGTGCGGGTCATCTGCGCAGACTGCATGGAGCTGTTCGTGAAGGCCGACTAAATCATCGCAAGACAGAGAGCGAGGGCACGAGTGAGAGTAGTGCCGGTTTTAAAAGTGCACTCGTAAAGACAGAGATTCGCTGGGCTGTGAGAGGACGCCCATTATTTATAAAGGAGAACGCCATGACCATTATATCAGAACGCCTGCAGTACCTGCGCCTGACGCACGGCTATACCCAGACCGATCTTGCACGAACTATGGGAGTGACCCGCCGGGCAGTCTACGCATGGGAGCACGATAAATGTCCCGAAATCCCCCATCTGATCCAACTTGCCCAATTCTATCAGATGTCGACCGATTATCTGTTGGGCCTGACTGAGTGAGAGGTTTGCCCCGCCACCGGAGGCCTTACCGGAGATTCTTTGCCTGCAACGGTGCGGTCATCCATCAGTTCGCGCGCCTAGCAGCAAAAAAGCTCCACATTTTTAAAAGTGCACTTGTAAATCCACTTTATTGGACACATTGTTTGGTAGACTTCAGGTACAGCAAACCTAAAATGCAAAAGTAAACACACTTCAAAACGCAGGAGGAGCTATTATGAGCCGCAAATGTGACCACGATTGGTTTGACCATTATATGATGTACAGCATGATGAGCAATAAAAGCGGCGGAGGCAATATTGGTTGTGGCCCCATACTTACACTCATCGGTTTGGGGTTGATGGTATTCAGCATCCTGAACTTCATCGCCGAAATTGCAGCCTGATGGAAGGAAAAGGTATGGCTGAGAATAATAAGTTCATCATCAAAATTATCGACCACGATAATAACTCTATTCTACAAGAACTCAATTATCAGACGAGAGAACGAGCTGAAGAGTTCAAACGAATTTCTGACCGTGCTTATGGTAAACTTTTAGGTGAAAACCAGACCAGAATCACGACTGAGATTTTTGAGCTCTAACACAGCACGTCCTGGGGCATAACATAAAACCGCCGTAATTTAATAACCAACTCCAACACAAATGCCCTGCCGCTCAGACACGAGTAGCAGGGCTCCTTCTATTTTATACAGTATTCAGTCAGAAAGTGAACTTAAAGAGCGACGTTTAATATCAGACAGCACACATCCCCGTCGGATTTTCGGCTCGATTATTGTTTTCACTGCTTTTGAGCATATCCATTTGCGTCGTGAAATACAACGGAATTATAGTACGCATCCCCTAAAATAAGGTATCCTTCCCCAGATTACAGGGGAAAAGGGAAAGTCGGAAATGCCACCACCCGAAACAAGGTAGATGTATAAGGTCGTGATTTGCGACCTTTGGAGAACATGGAGGACAGCTCATTTTTGAGCGTAGCCACTTGTGTGCACAGAGAACATTTTTGTCCACCATCTACATCTGCTCAAAACTGCGCACATCTTTCTCTTGATGGGGTCAGTCTAAGCGACCTCACTCCAATTTAGGCCGTTGCCGGTGCGTACTGTTTGGCACAGTGTCGTGTATAGTGATTCTATCAGCGCGGAAAATTGCGCCTTGATCCGTTGAGTTCGTTTACCCGTTTGGTAAATGAGGTTGGAAGTCACACGTAGATACGTCTTGACCCACTTTCATCGACTACCAAGTTGGTAGTTGGTGAGAAGAATAGAATGAATACACGTGAATTTTATATGTACAATCTGCGTGGCGTTATGGAAATCTGCCGCTACAGCACCCAGCCCAAGGCAAACGCCTTTATAGACTGTATACCATAGCCAAGCACCCTGCCGCCACTCTCCTATCCCCTACTATACCCCTGCCAATTCACGCCGCCGCCGTGCCGCTGCGACACATTTCAGCACTTAACGACGCATTTGGACGCTTTTCGCCAGGTTTGGCATATTTTGCGTTACATTTATTTCGAACAGGATGGAACTGATTCAAATATATGTAATAGGAATGGTGTCAAAAATGGTTACTTCCGATTTGTCTGCCCGTATCAATGATGTACTGCGCTACGTCGGGATCACCCGCAACATGAACGCCTACATGATTCTATCACAAGCCCTAACGCTGATTGCTGAAGATGAAGACCGCCTGCGAGCCGTAGAAAAAGAGATCTACACGCCCATTGCCGACAAAACTCTGCGCAGGCCCAGAGCAGTCCAGAGCACGGTCCGCCGGGCATCCAAGGTCGCATGGGATTTCTTCCCCGATCGCGTTCAGGAACTGGCTGGCTATCCTTTGAATGGTCGCCCCTCTGCCGTGGCTATGCTTGAGCTGCTCTATAATGGTGTCGCCCGCTATGACGATCTTTCTATTCTGAAATAAGCGCCCTTCAACAGCAACACCCCGCTACTCTATGTCATATCACGAGCAGTGGGGTATTTTTGCGTCTTGATTTGATTTCAACTACCGTCAAAATGATTGGTGTTGAGCAGAACAGAACGATAGAACGAGAAATCGCATGTTACAATCTGCGGAGTGTCATAGAAAGCCGTCATGTACTATGCGGAGTTTTGTATACCCCTCAAATCGAGGGCTACTGCGAAATACCGACTCCTCCTCTGAGCTCTATTGAAGTGTCCCCATTTTGACGACAGTTGAACCTTTACCAGTTTGACCAATGTTTATTGATCGTATCATCGACAGAATATGCTTCTCATCAGTCACTTTGACTACTGATCCTTTGAACCCGCATCAATTTGAGCCATGTTGCAGGATGGTCGTGGCATGCGGCTCCCTCTGACAGCCCAAAATCCGGCCATCAAACGGTGTTCACAGTGTAGACGCCCTTATATTAATCAACGATAACATGTCGCATTTTGATCCAAGTGCACTTTTCAATCGTGTCAATCCAGATAGCGTAACGATTTGTGACGCCATCCGCCGGGCAGACGCTCACTTGTTTCTCAATATCGACGCATCATCGTGTTTTCTCAACAAACTGAGAATCAACATTATTTTGATCTTTTCGAAGAAGCACCATATATTTTGACGATGAATCGAATCATTGTGATACATTCGCTGTCGCTCATACGATTTAGAGCAACTCCAATCTTGAAAAAGCTCACAGGTTCGCTTAGTCAAGATTTCCGTTGGCGTGTTCATGATAACTGAGCGTTTCCGCCCATCCTCATTCTTCGGACGTTCGAAAGCACTCAGCTATCATTCCACGCAGAATAGAATTTGTCAATAAAAGACGCTTCCATTCTTAATCATCCATAATAAAAGCCCGACCACTCAAATCAGTAGCCAAACTTCCATAATCGATATGCGTATATTTTTCACTTTACTATATAGTGTAGTGAATTTTATGCGCATCTTACTTCTTTGTTGCTTTGTGACATTGTGCAATTTTTCGTGTAGTTTCTATAGTATCGGCACGCGTTTTTGCACATTTTGTCGATCATTATTTCAGTTCCACAAGCATCCAGACTGTCTTAAACCGCCATTTCCCTGCTGTTTCTCTTGTTGTTATAATCTCTACCCTGTATTTTTGAAGCTCTCGATTTAAAAGCAATTTGCCGATCGTCTCTTGGCTAGAGCGTCCTTTAGCCGGAACAATATTTAGGACGCGAATCAGTGCTGCCTTTAGCTCATCCTTTAGCATAGGCTCATTGAGATGTTCCGCAATGTAGGCTGACACATTATCCGACTTATACTCTGGAACAGGACCACCCAAATCGCTCCGAATCATACTAAGAATTGCGTCATGATATCCATCCTGTAACATTTTCAGTGCGACACTTTTCTGATACTGGAAGAACATCTCTTTCATCTCGTTGATATGGTACTCTTTTGTTCGATGATCGTAGTACAAAGTGGACTCCTCACCGATTCGCTCGTTTACATCCGGAGCTGCCAAAAACTTCTCCCAAGTCTCCCCGCCTGCACGATAACACAGCGCTGGTTCAAGATTATAGGTAGCCTCTTTAAGTCGCGTCTCCAGCTCCCGTTTTCCCTTGCCGCGCAGATAGAGTTTAAAGGTATCCTGCTCACTCACTGGCCGCTTTCTGCCGATCTCCTGAATCACCTCCATGGGCAACCACTGCTCAATGAAAATATGTTTGACCGTCTCGTCTTTGATGTCAACACCGTTATAGAAGACAGTCGTAGTAAAAAGGATCCGCTTCAAAAGCTTTCCGTGCCGGACACAATCATACAACGTATCCATCGCGCCGGACTTGTTGTGGTCAGAGCAGTAGTAGGAAGCCGCATCACCGTATATCAGCTTCATTTTTTCAAGCGTTGCACGACTCGATACAAAAACAATCACTTTTTCATCCGGTGGAATGGAGTCCAAAAGAGCTTTGCGCTCGACATCGCGGTAATAAAATCGAATTTCTGAGGCACACGTTTTTCTTCTGGGGATACTGTAGTAGTTTTCTGGAAGAAGCGTGCCCTCCTCTTTCCACTTCCGAATCAACAGATCCATTGTAGCGCTCATGTAGATGACCGTTTTGCACGGGACCAGCTGCTCAATGCACTGATAGGCCAGATTTGTCTTATGATTGAATTTTGCGTCGTTCACAAAGAAATGCGCCTCATCACAGACAATATAGGTATAGCTGTTCTTGATGTGCTCCAGCGTCTTCTCCGGGTTTTCCTGATAGTCCTTCTGGAGCTTTTGATAGGTTTGCACCTCTACAAACTCAAAACTCAGACACTCGATCATCGTTAATCTAATCAAGTCTGTATCTCGGAAATCTCTTTCGACTCCATCCGCTAAAATGGCTTGGACGATTTGCTCCCACAGCGTTTTCCGGTTGCAAAGATATAGAATTCGCTTTCGATCTTCCACATTGAATCTTGGGCAGCTCGTCATATTCTTCTTCAATAAGTCAATGATTGCAGTTGTTTTGCCCGCGCCTGTACCCGCATCGATCACATAGCGGCCAACTCCCCAGCTTTGTATAACGTCGCCGATGGCCTGTGAGACGTAGCGTGTGTCCTCTGGCAAAGCCGGTAAAGCCCGTTCAAATAGCATTTCTTCCCGGTGGATATCATCCAGTGACCAAATCATTTCCTGTTCGGCTGCTTGCGGTTTCGTCATCGGAGCAGGTACGCGCGGCAACGCTTCACAGGGATCCAAGCCAATGTCGGTAAGATCCCCAAATAGCGCCAAGATAGACAATGCACCGTTGGGTTTGTTTTTGGGCAGAGATACAGGCTGCATGGGTGTAGTGGTAACATTTGTTTCTTCAGTCATAAAATAATATTGCTCCTATAAAAATATAAGGCGCACAGCCCAGCCATCTTGCCAGACCATGCGCCGGTTCGTTAGCGTCTCCCCAGAAAAAAGCTCTGGTCAAACGCTTTGTTCTGTGCTATTATAGGGGCGGGAGATTTAATACACACATGTTTTTCCCGTCTCTACAGCCGCTCTACCTGTTGGCGCAGGTAAGGCGGTTTTTGTTTTACTGTTGCGCATGAGACTTTGCCTCGAATGCTGCCGCCGCTTCTGCAAACGTCTGCATGGCGCTGCTGTAGCCGATTTGGAACGAGTGCTCGGCAACGGACGTAACCAGCCCTTCCAGAATTTCAGATAGGATCTCGTTCTGCGCTTCGCTCAAATACGGTCGAATAAGCGCCTCTGCCTGACGATTGCTTACATTTACGGCATCCTTAAACTTCTCCTGACTCTGCTTGATCTCGTCAGCGGTCTGAAATACATCTTTTAAAAAGCTCATTTTGATTTCCTTTTTCATTTTTATAATCGTATTTTCCAGCTTTCCCACGGCGGGGTACGGAGCAACTTCTGGGTCCCACATATTATGCAGCACCTCCGGGGTGTTATTGACCTTCTGCGCATCGAGCCATTCCATCAGCCTTTTGTAACGCATCTGATGAACAGTTCCGGCTCGCCCTCCTCATTCAGAATAGGCCTGATCTGCAGCGTTGTACCGTCGTCCAGATTGTACAGCAGCCCCTTGTGCAGCGGAGCATCGTAAAAGCAGGGCAGGATACACATCACCGTGTCAGCCGTTTTTCCAGCCAGAATGCTGTTGAGTGCCGCCTCTGCGTACTGTTCCTCTTCACGGTTCTCGGTCAGAACATTCGCATCATTGAAGTAAAGTCCAATCATGTCAGTTCTCCTCGCATTATGCACATTTGTTGTTTCGGTCGTTCTTCAGAGCCGGGGTCAAAGGCTTGTCCGCCGAGCAGATGGATTGCAACAGCCCCCGTGCCTCGCTCTCCAACCGCTGGAGTTCGGCACGCACCTGCTCCCATTCCTTCAGCTCCCCGCTGGCGACTCCTTCCCGGATCGTGCGCCTTACAGCCTCTGCCACCGCCTCCTCCAGCCTTGTATGATAGGTACAAATATTGTAATCCACCCCGCCATCGGCCTTCGTATGCGCCTTTTTCAACGTATAATACACGCGGCTCGCATCCAGATAATAATCCTTCCAAATTTTTAGCAATTTCAACACTCCTAAATTATATTTTTTGTTTATTTCGCTAGAGTCCATGTACAGTACCCCCTTGTTGGCAGGGTGCCGCCCGAACTCTATGTTCTTAAGGACAACCAGACCTTCACTTTTGCCGCCTTGCCACTCCTAGCCGCTTCAGCAGTATCTTCCTATCCCGTCCCAAAGAACGGAACCAGATTTCTGTTCACGGTGAACTCCTCCCTTCTTAAAAATTGTCAACATCGGAAACCGCATAGACGTTCCCGGTTTGTCAACCTCGCGACGTAAGTATACCGCCAGTCGATACCTTTGTCAAGAATTATTTGGAGATAAATATTCATCTTAAGAATTACAAAGGGCCTTTAATTCTAATTTTCCGTTTTTTGCTTTTTTCATTCCTGCCAGCATTGACAGTTTTAGAACTTCATGATATTATATAAATACCTATTAGAAAGGAGTGTTTCAAAATGAGCGTCTGCCAGAACATTAAGGCCGTTGTGGAAGCTAGGGAGATTTCCATCAAAGAACTCAGCCGCAAGCTCAATATTCCCTATACCACTTTATATAACATGCTAAATCGCGACAGCGAACGGTTCGACCTCAACCTGCTGGAGCAAATCGCACAAGCCCTGGATGTATCCGTTGGAATATTAATGGGCTCCGCTGTGCCCAACATGGAGAGAATTTTGTGCGACCATTATCCATCACGCAACGAATACCTTGCGCGCCATTCCTCCGATGATGGATTTACCCATCTGCAGAACACCGATGAAGACGATCCGTACAATACCGAAAGGAACGACCATTTTCCGTTTGATCCAGGCGATAAAAGACACAACTCCCTGTGCGAATTCGACCAGCTAAACCCTCTTGGTCAGGAAGTCGCTGTACAGCTTCTGCTTTCCATAAGGGCTCATCAGTTTGAGGGTGATTTACGGCGTGAGTTCATCTTCCTGCTGAAGCATTCCAACGACAAGGCTATCTTTCAACTGAATCAGGCGCTTATGAGTCTGTCCTATTTAAGTAGCTTCAACGATCAGTATGCCACGCCAAGTTTTACCGAGCTTCTGAAAAGTCTGGATACCGACGCAGATTAATTCCACCCCTCATTTCTCTTTTCATAGAGCAATGGGGGTATTTTTATGCTCATCTACCAAAAAAGAGCAGTCCCACCACCCGGCGGAACTACTCTTGAAGTGCATGATTCAATTTTTACAGGTTCATCAGGGGGCTGGTCTGAGTGCCGCGATCTACTATGTCCTTATCCTTGATGCCCAACAGGTAGCGCTGGGTGATCATGATATTGACGTGCCCCATTAGGCGGGAGACACTGTACAGATCCAGACCGTTCTTCAGCTGCATCTGTGCGAAGGTATGGCGGCAGGTATGAGGACTGACCCGTACCGAGGGCGAAACTCCCACCTCTTTTGCGGCATGCTTCAATATCCGTGCTACGGCCTCATCGGTCATTGGCTTACCGTTTTTGCTGGGGAAGAGGTTCTTGTAGCGAGTAGGGTGTTCCTTCAGGTAGCCATCCCGGAGCGTGCAGTACTTGACGAGCTGCTTAGAGAGTGCGGGCGATTTTGGCACGACCCGTTCCTTGCTGCCCTTGCCGTGCTTTACCAGAATATAGTCCTGCTTGATATCCTCCGGCTCCATCAGGATCATTTCGTTGCAACGCATCCCGGTATCAAACAGCAGCATGATGATGGTCTTGTTCCGCACGTCCAGAAAGTCCTTTCCATCGTAGAACTGGATCATCCGCTTCATCTCAGTCGCTGTAAAGGTATCGATAATCGTCCGGGGCTGGCGGAGGCACTTTACCTTTTTGGCCGGATTGTCCCGCTCCTCCAGATAGCCCTCATTGACCAGATAGTTGAACCATGTGCGCCACACCTTGAGCAGATCATTGATGTACCGTGGCGTACTGCCCATGTCCTGCTTCTCCTTCATCAGGTCCCGGATGTGGCGGGGACGGACGTCTTCCAGCTCAGTGATCTGCTTCAGCTCCAGATATTCCAGCAAAAACCGGGTCGCAGCCTTATAATTGCGCAGGGAGCCTTTAGCCAGATGGCGGCATTCACAGTCGTAGATAAATTCATCGCGGAGATCTTTCAAACACATAAAAAAACACCCTTTCCTTCATGGCGGACCACAAAAGAAAGGGTGAAAAATTGCTAGAAATGGTTGTCGTACCAAATCAGGCTTGTTCGTAGTTGAGCAAGACAAACTCCGGTCGACAAATTATCCAATTTTTAACGAAGCTGCGTGATTAGCAGTTCTCAGCGAAGTACTTAATGGTACGGACCATCTGAGAGGTGTAGGAGTTCTCGTTGTCGTACCAGGACACGACCTGAACCTGATAGGTGTCGTCGTCGATCTTAGCGACCATGGTCTGGGTAGCATCGAACAGAGAGCCGTAACGCATGCCGATGACGTCAGAAGAGACGATCTGATCCTCGTTGTAGCCGAAGGACTCAGAAGAAGCAGCCTTCATTGCAGCGTTGATGGACTCCTTGGTGATGTCCTTGCCCTTGACGACAGCAACCAGGATGGTGGTGGAGCCGGTGGGAACAGGCACACGCTGAGCAGAGCCGATCAGCTTGCCGTTCAGCTCAGGGATGACCAGGCCGATGGCCTTGGCAGCACCGGTGCTGTTGGGGACGATGTTCTGTGCGCCAGCACGTGCACGGCGCAGGTCGCCCTTACGCTGAGGACCATCCAGGATCATCTGGTCGCCGGTGTAAGCATGAACAGTGGTCATGATGCCGGAAACGATGGGATAGGTCTTGTTCAGGGTGTCGGCCATGGGAGCCAGGCAGTTGGTGGTGCAGGAAGCAGCGGAGATGACCTGATCCTCAGCGGTCAGGGTCTTCTCGTTGACGGAGTAGACGATGGTCTTCAGATCGTTGCCTGCGGGAGCAGAGATAACGACCTTCTTTGCGCCAGCCTGGATGTGAGCCATGCTCTTCTCCTTGCTGGTGTAGAAGCCGGTGCACTCCAGAACGACATCAACGTTCAGCTCGCCCCAGGGAGCATCCTTTGCGTCCTTAACAGCATAGATCTTGATCTCCTTGCCGTCGACGATGATGGAATCCTCAGTAGCCTCGACAGTGTGCTTGCCTTCGCCGATCTTGCCGCAGAAGGAACCCTGAGCAGTGTCGTACTTCAGCAGGTGAGCCAGCATCTTGGGGCTGGTCAGGTCGTTGATTGCAACGACCTCGTAACCCTCAGCATCAAACATCTGACGGAAAGCCAGACGGCCAATACGACCAAAACCATTGATAGCAACTCTAACAGCCATGTTAATAATACCTCCTAAATGTTCTTACCCTTTTCATCGGATAATCTCACGGTATCTTTATTGTAGTCCAAAACGCGAAAAGTTTCAAGTGTCTGCTAAAAAATTAACAACTCGTTTGTTCACTTTTTGGCTTTTGTATGATTTTTGTCCCTTATCTGGGCCGGTTTTCAGCAATTCAGCCAACAGAGTGCTGGCCTTTACTTCTTTCTGGCCGCAGGCCCTGCGGTGCGCACGGTGCAGAACACGCCCAGCGTCCCAAGGCAGGCTATGCCCAGACCAAAAAAGATGGAGGGCAGCGCCGTGAGGACGAACTGTGAGGGCATCGCCAGCGTCAGGGTCTGGGGCAGCTCCCAACAGAAGCCGAGGACAAAGGCTGCCAGACCGGAGGCGCACAGGGCTTTTCCATCCGACGTTTCGGGCAGCCAGAGCGCCCGCACCAGACGGGACAGAAAGACGAGCATTCCCAGCAGCACCCAGACCTGCGCCGTGGGTGAAACGCGGTGCCAGCTGGAGCTGTTCTCCATGAAGCGGCTCAGAACGCACCAGTAGAACACCAGTGTGCCCCAGATGCCGGAGGCCATGCTCTTTGCGGGCGGCTGCCAGTCCTTCCGCAGCCAGCTCTTCGCCAGCCGGGCCAGCCACTGGCCACACAGAATTTCCAGTATCGCGCGAACAAACGAGCCTGCGCCAGTCATTCCAACGGCGAAGCGCAAAAATCCTGCGGCAGTAAAGAATGCCCCTGCCATCGCCGTGACGATGCCGGACGGTTTGCAGTGGTCCTGCAAGTTCTTCGGCTCACAGGCCAGTTTCCGGCCCGCAAATAGGCTCACCAGCACCGCGATGCCCAGCGCAGCATACCGCAGCCAGACCGAACCGGCGATGCACAGGCCGCTTTCCAGGTCGGTCCAAAAGCCCAGATCCAGGCCCCGGCCAAGGGCCAGTGCCGTTCCTACAACAAAAACAAGTGTGAGTAATGGATTCATCAGCGTTCCTCGATCGGTTTATATTTCTGGCGCACGCCCAGATACTTGTAGGCGGGCCGGATGATACGGTTGGCGAAGACGACCTCCTCCACGCGGTGGGCGCACCAGCCCGGCACACGGGCAATGGCAAACAGCGGGGTGTAGATGTCCTCGGAGATGCCCAGCATGTTGTAGATCAGCCCGCTGAACAGGTCCACGTTGGCGCAGACGGGCTTCGTGCTGCCCTTTTCCTCAGCGAAGATGCCGGGGGCCAGCCGCTCGATGCTGCACAGCATGTTGTACTCTTCCTCAAAGCCTTTCTCGTAGGCCAGGTGTCTGGCGCGGTTCTTCAGGATGACCTCGCGGGGGTCGCTCATGGTATAGACCGCGTGGCCCATGCCGTAGATGAGGCCGGAGCCGTCGCCCGCCTGCTTACGGAGGATGCGGCGGAGATACTCGCGGACCTCATCGTCATCGTCGGGGTGCTCGACATGCTTCAGGATATCCTGCAGCTGGCGGTTGACCATCAGGTTCGCACCGCCGTGCTTGGGGCCTTTCAGTGCGCCGATGGCCGCCGCGATGGCCGAATAGGTGTCGGTGCCCGAAGAGGACAGCACACGGGTGGTGAAGGTGGAGCAGTTGCCGCCGCCGTGGTCCGCGTGGACCAGCAGGCACATATCCAGCAGCTTGGCCTCCTCGTGGGTGAACTTCTGGTCCGGGCGGTAGGTGCTGAGGATGTGCTCCGCCGTGCTCTGGCCGGGCTTGGGCAGATGGAAGAACATGCTCTGCTTATCGTAATAGCGGCGCTTCATCTGGTAGGCGTTGACCATCATGGTGGGCATGCTTGCAATGAGGTTGATGCTCTGGTTCAGGATGTTCTCCAGGCTCAGGTCCTCGGCGTGCTCATCGTAGGAATACAGGCCCAACACACAGCGCTGCATCTTGTTCATCACGTTGGGCGAAGGCGCGTTCATGGTGTCCATAAAGCCATCGGGCAGTGCGCGGTGCTCGGCCAGCAGCGCACAGAAATCGTCCAGCTGGGTCTGGGTGGGCAGGCTGCCGAACAGCAGCAGCCAGATGACCTCCTCAAAGACGAAGCGGTCGTTGCGGTAGGCTTCTTCCACGATCTCCTCGATGTTGACACCGCGGTAGATCAGCTTGCCAGGGATGGGGATAACATGCCCCTCCTGGTCCTTTTTGTAGCCGACGACGTCGCACACGTTGGTCAGGCCTGCCAGCACACCGGTGCCATCCGGATTGCGCAGGCCGCGCTTGACCCCCAGCCGCTCACTGGTCTCCGGGTCGATGTAGTTGTTGGCAATGTACTCCTCGCAGAGTGTCTGCATCGTCTGCGGGTCCAGCGTTGCCACTTCTGCATGTTGATAGTTCATGCGCAGATTCCCCTTTCTGTTTCGAATTTCTTATACCTTTCCCTGCCATCCGCGCTGATGGCACATGTCTATCATAGCGCTTTTGTGAAATAAATTCAAGAAGAAGATGAAATCTGCGCTTTTTCTCCGCATGTTCCTGCTACACTGACCCAAACGAAACTGCCTGTCCGGGAGGGGCTGCTATGAAACGTTCCTTTTTTCTGCTCTGTGCCGTGCTGTTCGTGCTGGGCAGTCTGCTGCCGCTGGCCGGATACCGGCTGGCCAAAACCGTGCTGGGGCCTGCGGCACCGGCGTCGTCCGCCGCGGCCCCAGAACCGGAAACGCCCGATGCCGCCTCTCTGCCGCCCTCCGACCGGGACAGCGAGGCCTTCCTCATCGCCGACCAGAGCGATGGCGCGGTCGTGTCGGTGCCCCGCCGGGACTACCTCATCGGGGCCGTGGCGGCGGAAATGCCCATCACCTGGCCGGACGAGGCGCTGAAAGCCCAGGCCATCGCGGCCCACAGCTACGCCCTCTACTGCCGGGACCACGCACAGGACCCCGCCGCAGGCTGGCTCACCGCCGACCCGGCCCGGCGGCAGGGCTATCTGACCGATGCCGTTCTCCGCAGCTATTGGGGCACGGCCTATGAGGCCAACTACGCCCGGCTCTCGGCTCTGGTGGATTCGGTCCTGACGCAGGTACTCTACTATGAGGATGCCCCCGCCGGGACCAGCTATTTCGCCCTCTCCAACGGGCAGACCGAAGCCAGCGAGAACGTCTGGGGCACCGCCGTCCCCTATCTCATCCCGGTGGACAGCAGCACCGACCAGAACGCCGACAACTACATCTACACCGTCTCGTTTTCTGCCGCACAGCTGCAGCAGCTTCTGACCGGGCTGGACCTCACGCCCGACCTCTCCGCGCCGGAGGGCTGGTTCGGGGAGGCTGCCCTCACCCCCTCCGGCTACGTGGCCTCCCTGCCCGTCTGCGGCCAGACCGTGACCGGCCCGGCGCTGCGGAAGGCGCTGGGCCTGCGGAGCGCCTGCTTCACGGTGCAGTATCAGAACGGCAGCTTTTTCTTCACCACCAGAGGCTACGGCCACGGGGTCGGAATGAGCCAGTGGGGAGCCAGAGCACTGGCCGAGCAGGGGCAGACAGCTTCGCAGATCCTCGCCCACTACTTCCCCGGCACCCAGCTGCGGCAGTGAGCCGCGCCGCGCCGACAAAAAACCGCCGTGTGCATCTGATCTGCACCCGGCGGTTTTTCGGTATCTTTTACTGGAACAGACTGTCCAGCCAGCTCAACACGCTGCTCTGGGTCGTCGTCTCCGTTGTGGGGGTCTGTTCCACCACGGTGGTCTCGGTGGCCGTCTCCGCAGCCGTCTCCTCGGCCACGACTGCGGCCTCCAGCTCTTCCAGACCGACGCCGTCGTCGTTTGCATCGGAAGTGATGTACCAGTAGCAGGACGCCCCAGCGATCGAGATGCTGGCGCTGGACAGCGGCACGCGGCCCGCAGAGACGCCATTCGCCGGGTCTGAGCAGTAGAAGACGCCGTCTGTGTAGTCGGTCAGCAGCACCGCGTGGGGCTGGCTGCGGTCATATAAGACGATGCCCTCCGGGTGCTCCTGCAAGATCCGGATGAGGGCTTCGGTCTTGGCCGCCTTGCCGGAAGGAAGGGTGGCATAGCCAACGTGCATCGCATTGTATGTAAAACTGTGGGACAGACCGCCGGCCCACGCCGTGCTCTTGATGCTGTTTTCGGTCACATCGACCCAGCCGTCCAGACCATCGAAGTAAGCGCGGCGGCGCAGCATCATCGCGGCCGAAGCCAGTGTGCAGGTGCCGCCCCGGCTCTGCTTGAAGTAGAACCCGGCGTCAACGTTTAAGTCCACAGCCAGAGCCGCAGGCAGAAGCGTCATCATCAGCGCCAGCGTCATGAGCAGCGCCGACAGTTTTTTCCATGCGTGATGCGGTGCAGTTTCCACGTTGTTCCATCTCCCTTGAATCGCGTCGTTATTCACTGCCGTAAAGTATACCAGTCTGTTACTCTTTTGTAAACAGTTGTTCAGCTTTTTTCTCATATTTTACACGATTTAGTCACAATTCAGGAGCAGATTGCACAAAAGACACTTTTGTCTGTTGTGGCTTTCGTACAAAAGTCTGTTTATTCTTTCCGTTTTCTTTTTGTGCAGATTATGGTATACTTTCAAGCAGGACCAACGAAACCGAAACTTTGCAGGAGCAGGTATTTATGAAAGCAACCATCGTCATCCCCAACATCAACGGCAAGGGCTGGCTCAGGGACTCCATCGAGTCCATCTATGCCCAGACCGAACAGGATTTTGAACTCATCGTCGTGGACAACGGCTCCACCGACGAAAGTCTGGAGCAGGCCCGCAGCTATTGCACCCGCCCGAACTTCACCCTCATCGAGAATGGCCGCAACACCGGCTTCTCCCATGCGGTCAATCAGGGCATCGCCCGCGCCAAGAGCGAGTTCGTGGTGCTCTTCAACAACGATGCCTTTGCCGAACCGCAGTGGCTGGCGGAGCTCATCCGCACCGCCGAGACCGACCCCCGGATCTTCGCGGTGCAAAGCCTGATGATCCGCCACTTCGACCGCGAACTGGCCGACGACGCCGGGGATTACGTCACCTGGATGGGCTTTGCCTGTAAGACCGGCGACGGCCGCCGGGCCAGCCGCTACACCAAAACGAAGCGCATCTTCTCGGCCTGCGGCGGCGCATCGCTCTACCGCAAGAGTATCCTGGACGAGATCGGCGGCTTCGACGAAAACTTTTTCGCCTATTTTGAGGACGTGGACCTCAGCTGGCGCGCCAACAATGCAGGCTATCAAAATGTGCTCTGCCCTGCGGCCAGATGCTACCACATCTGCGGCGCCAGCACCGGTGCCGTCAAGTACAACGCCTTCAAGAGCCAGCAGAGCGGCCGCAACAGCATCCTGCTCCCGCTCAAGAACGAGCCGCTGCTCATGCTCCTGCTCAACTTCATCCCGCTGGCGCTGGGCTATCTGCTCAAGTGCTACAAATTCCACAAGCAGGGCTTTGGTGAGGCCTGGGACAAAGGGATGCACGAGGCCTTTGCCCTGCTCCGCTCCGGCCAGCTCGGTAAGCGCCCCTTCCGCCTGAAAGACCTGCCCAACTACATCCTGATGGAACTGTGGATGATCTGGAACATGGTGCCGTATCTGTGGTATCGGCTGGTCATCGTCCGGTTCGACCTGAAATAATAAGGTGTTATCGAAAAACTGAAGCTGATGACCGATGCGCAGTTTGCGGAGGTTGAGTTTCCTATGGACTGATTTTTGCCGCCTGCGGGCGGCGTACATGGAATTTTTCATTAAAGAAAAACAGCCGTTTCCGCTTAAATAAAGAGAAACAGCTGCCTTTTTCAAAAATTTGTTGTCACATGGAAATCCAGCCAAGAGTATTGGCCACTGAACTGATCAGAATGATTGCTGCGAAGACAGGGCAAAGATAGCGAATCATAAAGTTGAAAATCTTTTTGCGGCGGAACGGCTTACCGTCCATTGTGACTTCTTCTTCGATTTTTTCTACGCCGATGACACGGGATACCAGCACGCAGGTGGAAATGGCGGCGATGGGCATCATAACAGAGTTTGTCAGAAAATCGAAGAAGTCCAGAAACTGCATCCCGAACACCGTCACACCGGCCAGCGGGCCGTAGCCAAGCGCGGACAGACTGCCTAAGACAACCATGATAATACCAATGCAGGCGGTAGCCATCTGTCGGTTCCAGCCGAGTTCATCCTCAAAGGTGGAAACGGCACTCTCTGTCAAGGCAATGGAACTTGTAACAGCGGCAAAGAGAACCAACAGGAAGAACAGTACGCCTACAACGTGGCCGAACCCCATACTCTCAAATACTTTGGGGATGGTGATGAACATCAAAGAAGGGCCTGCCTGCAGGGTGTTCGGGTCACCGCCAGAGAAGGAAAATACAGCAGGTATGATCATCAGACCGGCCATGATTGCAATGGCAGTGTCAAAAATTTCAACATTTTCTGTGGATTCCTCAATGGAAACATCCTTTTTCATATAGGAGCCGAAGGTCACCAGAATGCCCATGGCAATGGACAGAGAGTAGAACATCTGCCCCATGGCGGTGACAACAGTCATCCATGAAAAGTTTGCAACGTTGGGAATCAGGAAATACTTGACTCCGGCCAGTGCTCCCGGACGGGTGACCGAGTAAATCGCAATGACAACAGACAAAACCACCAAAACGGGCATCATCAGCTTAGACACTCGTTCCACGCCATTGCGGACACCGGCAAAAATGATGGAAAGCGTGAAAACCGTAAAGATGAGAAAGCATACCTCAGCAGACAGGCCGCTGGAAATAAAGCCGGAGAAATAGCCATCCTGTGCTAACTCACTGCCGTGTCCACTGACATAGGCGGAAAGATAACGGATGACCCAGCCACCGATGACCGAATAGTACGGTACAATCAGAATGGGAATGATGGCATTGATCCATCCACCAAACTTCAGCTTGCCGCTCTTGCCAAATGCTCCGAAAGCGCCGACCGGGCTCTTTTTGGTCATGCGGCCCAGCGCGGTTTCTGCCACGATCATGGTGTAACCAAAAGTAACGGCCAGCACAATGTACACCAGCAGAAAAATACCGCCGCCATATTTTGCGGCCAGATACGGGAAACGCCAGATGTTGCCAAGGCCCACGGATGCGCCGGCAGCAGAAAGAACAAAGCCGATCTTACCGGAAAAGGCGCTCCGTTTGGGATGCTGTGAATCCATAGTAACACACTCCTATTCTTTTTTTCTATCCAGAAACAGGATTAGTGTACCATATATCTTAAAGAGATACAATACATCTACCTGCGGGCAATCACAAAACGGTTGCCCGCTGTTTTTATGCTCAAAAACGGAAGGAGGCAACAATGTCAAGCAAAACCGAAGAATATCTCGTCCTTGCCCAGCGCACGGCAAACGGTCTGACGCGGTACTGGGAAAGCTGGACGGACTATGGTGTATCACTTCCCTCTGTTTGCTGTTTCAAAACATTTTTCGACTTTTTTTCAAAAACGTCTTGGCAAGGATTTATTTCTATGGTAAACTTTTTATGAAAGTTCATAGGCAAACCCGGCGCAAGTCGGCGACGCAAAGCTATAGGGACCCACCGGGTCAGCCAGTTGCCAGTAAGAAATTGCTGTTTTCTGCTGTCCGTAAATATCGCTTTATGAAGTCAGATGACGCTTTCAGTCATGGGTTCGCCATGCCTTGAAAGCGTTTATTTATTTTCCAGCGGCAGAGTTATAAAAATTAAGGGGTCATGTTATGAATGTTACAAAACGAGCCAGAACTTGCAGGGGTCTGGCAATTCTAATGACGATGCTTCTGCTGACGGCATTGCTGTCTCTTTCGGCAAGCGCAGCAGAAACAGTAAGCCAGCATGAGCGTGTGAGGGTTGGCTTTTTTGCAATGGACGGCTATCACATGATGGACGAGAACGGAAACCGCAGCGGTTATGGCTACGATTTTCTCCGCTTGATGGCGCGCTACTGGGATGTAGACTATGAATACATCGGCTATGACAAAAGCTGGGATGAAATGCAGCGGATGCTGATCGACGGCGAAATCGACATGGTAACTTCTGCCCGCAGAACGCCTGAGCGCGAAGAATTATTTGATTTTTCCCGTCCGATCGGAACCAACAATGGTATCCTGACTGTCCGCAGCGATAATAGCACCATCGTTGAGGGAAAATATAGTACCTACGATGGGATGCGTGTTGCACTCCTGCGCGGAAACTCCCGGAACGATGAATTTGCGGAGTATGCACGAACCAAAGGCTTCACTTACAAATCGGTCTATTTCGATTCGGCTGAGGAGATAGCAGAGGCACTTCAGAATGGAACGGTTGATGCCATTGTCACCAGTTCCCTGCGCAAAATGAACAATGAGCGCATCCTTGAAAAATTCGGCAGCAGTGATTTTTATGTGATCGTCAAAAAAGGAAACACTGAACTTCTGAATAAGATAAATTATGCGATTGATCAGATGAACGCTGCCGAAGGCAGCTGGAAAACGACCCTCTATAACAAAAACTACGAAACTACCGATACCAAAAATCTGGAGTACACGGAAGAAGAAAAGCGTATCATTGCCCAATATTCCAAGGAAAATCCCCTTCATGTTCTGTGCGACCCGACCCGGTATCCCTATTCCTATACAGAAAATGGCGAAGTAAAGGGCATTCTCCCGGACTATTTTCGGAAGATAGCAGACTATGCAGGACTCTCGTATGAGTTTCTTGTTCCTGCGACCAGAGATGAGTATATCGCATATCAAAGCAATAAGGATGCGGTAAACATCAGTATTGATGCACGATTGGATACGGATAATTACGCAGAGACCAAAGAATGGGGATTGACCGCTCCCTATATCACGATGCGAATGGCAAAAGTGACGCGGAGAGACTTTGATGGGAAGATCAATGTTGTCACCACAGTCAATCAGACCGCATCCACATCGATCGAAGATGTGCTGGCACCCGGTGCGGAAAAACTGATGTGCAGTACCCGTCAGGAGATGATGGAAGCTGTCCGCAATGGCAAAGCGGATGCAGCCTTTGTCTACTATTACATGGCACAGGCATTCGTCAACAGCGACACAACAGGTACAATGACCTACACGCTGCTGGAACAACCCACATTCAGTTACCGCATGGTGGTTTCCTCTACGGAAAACCATGCGCTGGCAGGTATCCTGACAAAAGCAATGTACGCAATGCCGGATAATCTTGTTGAAGACCTTGCAACACAGTACACCACTTATAAAGCAACGAATCTGACACTTGCAGATATGATCCGTCTGCATCCGGTCACAGCTGTCGCCATCACCGTATTTATCTCGTGGATGGCGGTCGCAATGATCATTATCGTGAACCGCTTGCGGACACGCAGAAAATTACAGCTTGCAGCTCAGCAGAAAGCGAAAGAAATGGCTGTCCTTGCAGAGCAGGCGCAAGCAGCCAGCAAAGCCAAAAGCACATTCCTTTCCAATATGTCCCACGACATCCGCACCCCCATGAACGCCATCATCGGCTTTACAAATATTGCATTGCATCAGGATTCTGTGCCGGAAATGCACAACTGTCTGAAGAAGATCGAGGAAAGCTCGGATCATCTGCTGTCCCTGCTGAATGATGTGCTGGATCTGAGCCGCATCGAGAGCGGAAAGGTGGAGTTTTCCCCTGTTCCGGCGAATATCACCGCAGTTACAGACAGTGTGATTGAGATCGTGAAGGGGATGCTTCTGAACCGGGAACTGAACTTTGAAGTGCATCGTGAACCGCTGCAAAATCCCTATGTCATGACGGAACCCGTCCGTATCCGGGAAATTCTGGTCAATATCCTGAATAATGCCGTGAAATTTACCAAGGATGGCGGCACCATCCGTTTTGATGCAGGCAGCCGTCCGGGAGCCGATGCACAGCACATCGTAATTTGCTATCGGATCAAAGATACCGGCATCGGTATGAGCGAAGATTTCCAGAAAAAAATCTTTGACGAATTTGCGCAGGAAGAAAATGGCGTACGGACACAGTATAAGGGCACGGGTCTGGGAATGCCCATCTCAAAGAAGTATATTGAACTGATGGGCGGCACGATCACAGTAGACAGCCGGAAGGGCGTCGGTACGACCTTTACCGTAGAGATTCCCATGGAATTGACAAATGCTGAGAAAGTCGAAAAAACAAAGCCGCTTGTACAGCACAATGACCTGAAGGGGATCAAGGTGCTTCTGGCCGAAGATAATGATCTGAACGCCGAACTTGCCACGATTCTGTTGGAAGATTTGGGAATGACAGTAACGCGTGCAGCAGATGGGCAGGAAGTTGTTGATCTGTTCGCAGAGCATCCGGCGGGCACTTATGATATTATCCTGATGGACATTATGATGCCTAAAATGGATGGACATCAGGCGGCAAAGGCGATCCGAGCAATGTATGCTGACCGCTCGGATGCAGAAGAGATTCCCATCATCGCATTGTCGGCAAATGCTTTTTCGGAGGACGTTCAGGCATCTCTGGACGCAGGCATGAACGGTCATGTTTCCAAGCCTCTTAACATGGAAGAAGTAACCAAAGTTATTGAGCGTAACTTGAACAGGCCGTAACTCCAGCGGATTATAGCAGTTTGCGTTTTTAATGCACAAGCAACATCCGCAAACTGCATATCGCAAAGATGCCGTTTTGATTGGCACTATTTTTGAAAATTGCGATAATACCTACATGTTTCCCCCAAGCGGGCGACCACAAAAAGGTTGCCCGCTATTTTTATACCCTGAAAACTAAAGAAGAAGGCCAAAATGTAGTACAAATCTTATGCGCAATTTTCGTATATGGGGTTAATTCTTTGCTTCCAAATGTAATGGGAG
>ENA-UPSY01001242-UPSY01001242.1-human-gut-metagenome-genome-assembly--contig:-NODE-1242-length-27327-cov-31.164037_pt1 | contig 27327 bp, 20 predicted proteins | sample MGYA00250044_ERZ773365 | MGnify/ENA primary metagenome ERZ773365 (study PRJEB29103, sample SAMN06111932) | human gut metagenome | biome: human gut; feature: ankylosing spondylitis patient; material... | reverse complement strand
ATTCACTCCGCTTTTTGTTTCATCTGACGAAAAATTTGACGACGCATCTGTCGCACAATCTTTGTGCGGTATTGCCGGAATGTTCTCACGTTCCCGCAGGAATCAAACGATTACTTGAAGTATGCGACACCGCTTTCGAAGATCTTCTGATCCTTTTCGCCCGGAACGTTCTGATACAGGTTCTGTCCGATACGTTCGCTGTGTCCCATTTTGCCCAGCACTCTGCCGTCCGGAGAGGTGATGCCCTCGATCGCCATCATGGAAGTGTTGGGGTTGAAGTGAATGTCCATGGTCGGGTTGCCGTCCATGTCCACGTACTGGGTGGCGATCTGTCCGTTCTTCGCCATGTCTGCCAGCAGTTCCGGCGGAGCAACAAAGCGTCCCTCACCGTGGGAAATGGCTACGGTGTGCACATCGTCCACCTCGGTGCCGTACAGCCACGGGGACTTGTTGGAAGCGATGCGTGTCCGTACCAGCATGGACTGGTGGCGGGCAATGGTGTTGAAGGTCAGCGTCGGGGATACATCGGTCATGTCCATGATCTCGCCGAACGGTACCAGTCCCAGCTTTACCAGTGCCTGGAAGCCGTTGCAGATACCCAGCATCAGACCGTCGCGGTTCTTCAGCAGGTCGTGGACAGCGTCCTTGATGCGGGGGTTGCGGAAGAACGCCGTAATGAACTTACCGCTGCCCTCCGGCTCGTCGCCGCCGCTGAAGCCGCCGGGGATCATGATGATCTGTGCCTGACGAACCATTGCCGCAAAGGTGGTGATAGAATCTTCCATTGCCGCTGCGGACAGGTTGCGGACGATAAAGGTCTGCGGTCTTGCACCGGCACGCTCAAAGACGCGGGCAGTGTCGTATTCGCAGTTGGTGCCGGGGAATACCGGAATCAGCACGCGGGGCTGTGCACTCTTGACCGAAGCGGACAGCGTGGTCTTTCTCGGATAGGACAGCTTTTCCGGAACCTCTGTGGTGGTCTTGATGCGGCAGGGGAATACCGGCTCCAGCTTCTTCTCCCAGACGGACAGCAGCTTGTCCAGCTGGAGGGTGAACTTCGGGCAGACGATCTCCGGCTTTTCGCTGGTGGAACCGATCACGTCCTCGCCGTCCTCTGCATCGCCGCAGAGTTCCAGCAGGAAGCCGCCGCAGCAGGGCTGGAACAGTTCTGCATCTGTCAGCTGGCGGTCAAAGGTGAAGCCGATGCCGTTGCCGAAGCACATCTTGGCAATACCTTCTGCCACGCCGCCGTAGTCGATGACCCAGCCGGCACGAATGCGACCGGCGGCGATCATTGCTTCGACCTTGTCGAATGTGGCACGAACGCTTTCGAAGCTGGGGATACCGTTTTCGTCAGTTTCCGGACGGAGCATCACGACCTTGTCGCCAGCCTGCTTGAATTCGGTGGAAACCACCTTGTCTGCCTTGGCGGTGGAAACGGCAAAGGATACCAGCGTCGGCGGAACATCGATGTTCTCGAACGTACCGGACATGGAGTCCTTACCGCCGATAGAGCCGCAGGACAGTTCCAGCTGTGCCTTGAATGCACCCAGCAGGGCAGCCATGGGCTTGCCCCAACGCTTGGGATCATTCTGGGTACGCTCGAAGTATTCCTGGAATGTCAGCCAGCAGTGGTGCCAGCTGCCGCCGGCTGCAACGACCTTGGCAATGGAGGTGATGACTGCGTCCATGGCACCCAGATAGGGGTTGCGTTCGCTGACCGTGGGATTATAGCCCCAGCCCATGAGTGAGCAGGTGTTGGTTTCGCCCTTGAGCACCGGAATCTTGGCAGCCATTGCCTGTGAGGGCGACAGCTGGTAGACACCGCCGAAAGGCATCAGCACAGTGCCGGCACCAATGGTGGAGTCGAACTTTTCGATCAGACCCTTCTGGGAGCAGATGTTCAGGCTGGACAGCAGTTCTGTCCATGCGTCTGCACTGTCGGTGAGGGTGGATTCTGCTGCCGGCTGCGGTGCTTCAATGGCAATGTCGGTGTGCTTTGCGGCACCGTTGGAGTTCAGGAACTCACGGGACAGGTCAACAATGGTGTTGCCGTTCCAGTGCATCCGCAGGCGGGGTTCTGCCTGTACGGTTGCCACGATCGTAGCTTCCAGATTTTCCTTGCCGGCTTCCTTGATGAACTTGTCGGCATCTTCTGCGGCAACCACCACAGCCATACGTTCCTGCGATTCGCTGATCGCGATCTCTGTGCCGTCCAGACCGTCATACTTTTTCGGTACGGCGTTCAGATCGATCTCCAGACCGTCGGTCAGTTCGCCGATCGCAACGGAAACGCCGCCTGCACCGAAGTCGTTGCAGCGTTTGATCATCTGTGTTACAGTGGGGTTGCGGAACAGACGCTGGAGTTTGCGTTCTTCCGGAGCGTTACCCTTCTGGACTTCTGCACCGCAGTGTCCCAGAGATTCCACGGTGTGGGACTTGGAAGAACCGGTCGCACCGCCGCAGCCGTCACGTCCGGTCTTGCCGCCCAGCAGAATGACAATATCGCCGGGGACGGGGGCTTCTCTGCGGATATTGGAAGCCGGAGCAGCACCCAGTACCGCACCGATCTCCATACGCTTCGCCATGTAGCCGGGGTGGTATACCTCTGCCACGTGGCCGGTTGCCAGACCGATCTGGTTGCCGTAGGAGCTGTAGCCGTTGGCAGCACCCACGGTGATCTTTCTCTGGGGCAGCTTGCCGGCAATGGTATCCTCTACCGGCACCAGCGGATTGGCTGCACCGGTGACACGCATTGCCTGATATACGTAGGAACGCCCCGACAGCGGGTCACGGATCGCACCGCCCAGACAGGTCGCAGCACCGCCGAACGGCTCGATCTCGGTGGGGTGGTTGTGGGTTTCGTTCTTGAACATGAGGATCCAGTCCTCTTCTTTGCCGTCGATGTCCACCTTGATCTTGACGGAGCAGGCGTTGATCTCCTCGCTCTCGTCCAGATCGTTCAGCTTGCCGTCCGCTTTCAGCTTTTTGGCAGCGATGGTTGCCAAGTCCATGAGCGTCATGGGCTTTTCGCCTCTGCCCAGTTCCTGCCGGACGGTGCAGTATGCGTCATAGGTTTCCCTGATATAGTCGGTGGGAATGTCCACGTCGGAAATCTGTGTCAGGAATGTGGTGTGGCGGCAGTGGTCAGACCAGTAGGTATCGATCATGCGAACCTCGGTAATGGTGGGGTCGCGGTGTTCGGTATCGCGGAAGTATTTCTGGCAGAACTGAATGTCGCCGAGATCCATTGCCAGACCGTAGTCAGCGATGAACTGTTTCAGTTCGTTCTCCGACAGGGAGATGAAGCCGGTGAGGGTTTCTACTGTTGTCGGAATGGTATAGTTGGTGTCCAGTGTTTCCGGCAGTTCCGGAGAAGCTTCGCGGCGTTCCACCGGATTGATGAGATACTTTTTCAGGCGGTCGAATTCTGCATCGGTCAGGTTGCCGGTAACGACGTAGACATCTGCTGTGCGGACACGGCAGCGTTCGCCCTGGAGCAGGATCTGGATACACTGCTCGCAGCTGTCGGCACGCTGGTCGAACTGTCCCGGCAGGTATTCGGTCGCGAATGTCCGCTGCCCTTCTTCCAGAGCCGGCAGTTCTGTGTAGGTGTGATCCACCGCCGGTTCAGAAAATACGGTGGGAACGGCACGCTGGAAAGCTTCTGCCGTCAGATGATCTGCATCATAGCGGTGGAAAATGCGAATGTCGGTGACATTCAGACGGAGTGCGGTCTGCACGTCGCTCAGAACAGAGCGGGCTTCTACCGCGAATTCCGGCTTTTTCTCCACATAAATACGAAAAACAGACATGGTAAATCTCCTTTATTTTGGATTTGCGGGTGCTGCGATGTTGTGAACTGGCTCCCCTTTGGAGTATAGGCTCCCCTTTAGGGCACCCGAAGGGCGTGCCTGGCAAGCCGCAGGCTTGACTGAGGGGTGCTTCTGTGAAGCCTAGCACATGAGGGAAAAGATTCTACGAAAGAACCCCTCCACCAGCTACGCTGGTCCCCCTCCCCTTTCAGGGGAGGCTGATTTGTACATAGGCTCCCCTGAAAGGGGAGCTGGCAGTGCGTAGCACTGACTGAGGGGTTACCCCTAAATCTATTACATCATGTAAAAGATTTCACAGAACCCCTCCACCAGCTACGCTGGTCCCCCTCCCCTTTCAGGGGAGGCTTTTCCCAGTCAGTATCCCATAGCAGCATTCCGCATCACTCTCTACTATTCTAACACAAAAAACGCGATTACGCAAACTTTTTTTTGGATTTTTTGCAGAAATTCGCACAACGGTGCCGTTCGGGGTATGTCCCACGTGGTAGCCGTCGCCCCGTTCCCGTTCAAAAAGTACTGGAAATTCCTTGCCGATCTGGCTTTTCAGGAAGTTTTCCTTTGCGGTTTTCGCCGCTTTCTGGGCACGTTCCATGCGGCTGGTTTTTTCGGCTCCGCTGCACTGGTCGGGGAACTGTGCGGCACGGGTGCCGGCTCTGGGGGAATAGCGGAACACGTGCATGGCGGCGAAGCCCATGCGTTCCGCAAACGCCAGCGAGGTCTGAAAGTCCACTTCGCTCTCGGCGGGAAAGCCCACCATGAAATCCGTGGTAATGGCACAGTCGGGGAAGTACCGCCGGATCCTCCGGCAGATCTCCGCGTATTCCGCACTGTCGTATTTCCGGTTCATGGCATGCAGTGTCTTGTCACAGCCGCTTTGCAGGGACAGGTGGAACTGGGGGCAGAACTGGGGCAGGGCTGCCAGTCGGGAAAGCTGTTCCTCGGTCAGCCGTTCCGGTTCGAGAGAACCCAGCCGGACACGCTCCACGCCGGCGGTGCGGGCACAGCACTCCACGGCTTCTGCCAGCGAGCCGCCCCACTCCATGCCGTAGAAGCCCAGATTGATGCCGCAGAGGACGATCTCCCGATAGCCGTTTTTCGCAAAGGCAGCGGCTCCGGCGGCAACGTCTTTCAGCGAAAGGCTCCGGCAGCGTCCCCGTGCGTAGGGAATGATGCAGTAGCTGCAAAAGCAGTTGCACCCGTCCTGGATCTTCAGGAACGCACGGGTGTTGTCCGGCATGGTGTCACAGGGGAGCACCTCGAAATCGTCCTGTCGGGCATAGCTGTCCACGGCGGCGATGCGGGCGTGGTTCTGGCACAGCTGGGCGAGCAGTGCCGGCAGACGGCTGCGGTGCTTGGTGCCGATAATCAGATCGGCTTCGGGGATCGCCGCGGCCTGTTCCGGATACGCCTGCGGATAGCAGCCGGTGAGCACCAGCAGAGCATCGGGGTGTTCCCGCCGGACTTTTCGCATGGCGTGGTGTAGGCGGCTGTCGCCGGAGGCGGTGACGGTGCAGGAGTTGAACAAAAAGATGTCCGCCTGCTCCGGCTGGGAAACCACGGTATAGCCGGCGTTTTGCAGCAGGGACTGCATGCCGGCGGTTTCACAGGTGTTCACCTTGCAGCCGAATGTGTAAAAATAACAGTTCAAGTTTGGGTGTGACCTCCTCGGGGGAAAGATCCGGCAGCTTTTTCGACGGAATCTGCGGAAAAACCACCGGATTTTCCCGAAATCTTTGTGTCATTTTCACCGGATTTTCATGAAAATTAACGTCACTGTCAAAAAAACAGAGGCGATTTCATCATCTATTATACTATATCGACGAAAATGTTGCAATCATCTTGACAAGAAAAATTTTTCGTGGTAGACTATAAGTACAGAAACGGAAGGCGTCAGAAACTTCCAAAAGAAAGCGTGATGCGGTGTGCACGTTGCCGCAGCGTGGAGTTCGCTTTTCGTTCTGCAATTTATTGTGACACCGGAAGGGCGAGAGGTAACCCCTTCAAGAGGAGGTAATTGTTATGTATGAAACCACAATTCAGCTGAATGCAATCAATGATGTAAAGGATTTCGTAAACAAGGTTATGCTGTTTAACTATGACATTGATCTGGTGTCCGGTCGTTATGCCATCGACGCAAAGTCGATCATGGGCATTTTCAGCCTGGATCTGTCCAAGCCGATCAAGCTGCAGGCACACACCGATGATCCGGAAAAGCTGGTAGAATCTATCGGCAAGTACATTGTCAAGTAAGCACAGATTATTTTGAGAACACATATCTTTTCAAAGATTGAGTAGAATAGTAAGAGGGGAAGACGGCACTCCGGCAACGGGGTGCCGTTTTTCTGTTTTTGGGGTCTTTCTTTAGGGAAGCGGGCAAGACGTAGGCTTGACTGAAAGGTGTCCTGATACATCACATAAAGAAAAAGATTTCACAAAAAACCTCTCCACCAGCTTCGCTGGTCCCCCTCTCCTTTCAGGAGAGGCTTATTTCCACAGTTATCAAAAATAAAAATTCTTAACTATTGCAGTGTATTACAGAATTGAAAGTAAGGATCTCTTTTGCTATTTAGCCTCCCCTGAAAGGGGAGGGGAACCGCCGGTAGGCGGTGGAGGGGTTCTTTCGTGAAATCTTTTCCATTCCGTTTTGGATTTCACAGAAGCACCCCTCAGTCAAGCCTGCGGCTTGCCAGCTCCCCTAAAGGGGAGCCTGAATAACAAAGGGGAAGCCTAATTGATAACACAAACCCCAGCCATTCCGCCGCTGCAAAACACCGCATACCCGCACCCCGTGCGGCATATCTTATACAAAATGCAAAACGAATTCGGGAGGGTGTGCCTATGAAACGTTATGCGGCGTTGCTGTGCTGCGGAGTGCTGTTGTTCTGGTGGCTGCTGCCGGGAAGTCCGGCGGCGGTTTCGGCGGCGGAGGAGCCGGAGATCCCTGCGGCTGCCTATGCCCTGTTGGAGGCAGAAACCGGCACGGTGCTGCTGGAATCCCACGGCAGTGACCGGCTGCCCTGCGGGGCGATGGCGAAGCTGATGACGGCATTGCTGGCGGCGGAGCAGCTGGAGCAGGGGGCGTGGACAACGGACACGGTGCTCACTGCCACAGATGCGGTGACCGGCACCAAGGGGGCTGTGATCTGGCTCACCGCCGGCGAGGAAATGACTGTGGGGGATTTGCTGAAAGGGCTGATCGTGGGGAACGCCAACGATGCCGCCGTTGTGCTTGCCGCAGCTGCAGCCGGTGACACGAAGCAGTTCGTCATGGACATGAACGCCCGTGCCTTTGATCTGGGCATGCGGGACACGTGGTTCACCAGCCCCCAAGGGAACACCGACACCAGCTACACCACCGCGGCAGATCTGGGACGGCTCTGCTGTGCTCTGGCGAAAAAGACAGCGTTGCAGCCCTATTTCCGGACGTGGCGGGATTTCCTGCGGGGAGAAGCCACGGAACTGGTCAACGAAAACACCTTTTCCCGTACTGACGAAACCAGCATCGGCTTCAAGGCTTGTCACAGCGAAGCGGAGGGCTGGAGCATTGCCGCCGGTGCCAGGCGAAACGGCATGCAGTGCGTGGCGGTGGTGCTGGGGTGCGGGGACACCGACAGCCGCTTCACTCTGGCGAAACAGCTGCTGCGGAAGGGCTTCGCCGGCTGGAAAGTGGTGCAGCCCCAGCTGTCCGGCGAGTTCCTCTATCCGGTACAAGTCCGCGGCGGCGTGGAACGGGCAGTGCTGGCAGAGTCGGGGCCGCTGAAAGGGCTGGTGGTACCACGCAGCTGCACGGAGCTGGAAACCGTTATGGTGCTGCCCCGTTTTGTGCAGGCTCCCGTCCGGAAAGGGCAGAAGCTGGGGCATGCTGCGTTCTATCAGGGGGACACGTTGTTATATGAAACTGACGTGGCGGCGGCTGATGCAGTGCCGGTGCGGGACTTCTGGGACGCTCTGTATCAAATAACGGTCAAAATGCTTAAAATGTAATCGGAAAAATTGTGTAGATTATACAAGAATCCAGATACCCCTTGCAATCTGCCGCAGAATATAGTATGATATAAGTGGTAAAGTGGTTGGACAGCACCCGTATGTGCAGTTTCTGTCAGAGCGTTCCTGCGGTCACAAGGGAATGGTCTGGCGGAAGCAGCGTTTTTCGCCGTACTGTCCAACGCCTTGAGAAGAAAGTGGAGGGAAATTGTACTATGTCTTCTGTAAAGCTGAATACAAAATATCTGGCAAACTATGTGAATCCGGACGAACTGACCGGAATCCGTCATCAGGTGGAAGCATCTGCAAAGATGCTGCACGAAAAGAACGGTCTGGGTTCTGATTTTCTGGGCTGGCTGACACTGCCGACCGACTATGACAAGGAAGAATTCGCAAGAATTCAGGCGGCTGCCAAGAAGATCCAGAAGAATTCCGAGGTACTGGTCGTGATCGGTATCGGCGGTTCTTATCTGGGTGCCCGTGCGGCGATCGAATTCCTGAAGTCCCCGTTCTACAACAACCTGAAGAAGGACACACCGGACATCTACTATGTGGGCAACAACATCAACCCCACCTACCTGAATGAAGTGATCTCGATCTGCGAGGGCAGAGATTTTTCTGTCAACGTCATTTCCAAGTCCGGCACGACCACAGAGCCGGCTCTGGCATTCCGTGTGTTCAAGCAGCTGGTAGAAAAGAAGTACGGCAAGGACGGTGCCAAGGATCACATCTTTGCAACCACAGATAAGGCAAAGGGCACACTGAAGTCCCTGTCCGACACAGAGGGCTATGAAACTTTCGTGGTTCCGGACGATGTGGGCGGCCGTTACTCCGTTCTGACTGCTGTAGGTCTGCTGCCGATCGCAGTTGCCGGCTGTGACATCGAAGCCCTGATGGCTGGTGCCGCAGAAGCACAGAAGGAACTCACCGCAGATTTCGACAACAACGACTGCTACAAGTACGCTGCACTGCGGAACATTCTGTACCGCAAGGGCAAGAACGTGGAAATGCTGGTTTCCTATGAGCCCAGCTTCGTGACCATGGCAGAATGGTACAAGCAGCTGTTCGGCGAAAGCGAAGGCAAGGACAACAAGGGTATTTTCCCGTCCTCCGCAGTATTCTCCACCGACCTGCACTCTATGGGTCAGTATATTCAGGAAGGCAGCCGCATTCTGTTCGAAACCGTTGTGGACATCAAGAAGCCGAAGCAGGACTTCTATCTGGAACCGGACGCAGAGAATCTGGACGGTCTGAACTTCCTGACCAACCAGAACATGTCTGTGGTAAACCGCAAGGCTCTGGAAGGCGTTGTTCTGGCACACACCGACGGCGGCGTACCGAATATGATCCTCGAGGTAGAGGACGTTTCTGAAAAGAGCCTCGGCTATCTGATCTACTTCTTCGAAAAGGCTTGTGCAGTTTCCGGCTATCTGCTGGGCGTAAACCCGTTCAACCAGCCGGGTGTAGAAAGCTACAAGAAGAATATGTTCGCTCTGCTGGGCAAGCCGGGCTATGAAGACCAGAAGGCTGCTCTGGAAGCAAAGCTGGCAGAATAACAGGCAAATACTTTATGTATTCAACAGCCGGTGATGCGGCTGTGAAGGAATAAACAAGTACCGGAATTCCGGTGCGAAAGGAGTTATCATCATGATTCGACTGATTACAGGTAAAAAGGGAAGCGGTAAGACCAAGATCATTATCGATAGAATCAACACAGCAGTCAAGAACACCAACGGCTGTCTGGTTTGCATCGAAAAGGGCGAAACACTGCGTCGTTCCATCAGCTACAAGGTTAGATGGTGCGATACAGAGCAGTTTGCGATCGACACCTTCGATGCATTCTATGGTTTCGTAGCAGGCATGCTGGCTGGCAACTATGACATCAAGGAGATCTATGTAGACGGTATCCTGAAGATCGCTGGTGCAGACTTCGAGGAACTGGGACGTACTCTGGAAAAGCTGGACAAGCTGACCGGCGACGATTCCGTTGTGACTTTCACCGTTTCCGCAGACGTTTCCGAACTGCCGGCTTCTGTGACCAAGTTCGTAGACTAAGAGGTCTGGATTCCCGATAACAGGGAAAAATGCTGCTTTTTTCGAATTTTTTGAAAAAGGACTTGACAAGGCAGCTGGAAATTTGTTATAATAAATGATGCAATGCGTGAAAGGAACAGGTATGATTCTACAGTTACGGGAGATTTTTCAGATAGAGGGCATGCATCTGCCGGTGGATTATACGATCTCGCCGGAAGAACTGTCTGAGGTACGCGGCTATACATTTGCCGCACCGGTGTCTGTACAGGGCGAGTTTTCGAACCGTGCCGGTATCGTGACACTGAAATATACCGTTTCCTGTACCTTAGATGCGGTCTGTGACCGCTGTCTGGCGGAACTGCGGCGGGACTATTCGTATGACTTTTCTCACACAGTCGTACCGTCCCTCCAGAGCGAAGGCGACATCTATGATACATACCTCGTCGCACAACACGACAGCATTGATATGAATGAGACAGCAATCTCAGACCTTTTGCTCATGCTGCCGACAAAGATGCTTTGTCGGGAGGACTGCAAGGGTTTGTGCGATATTTGCGGGTGCAATCTGAACGAAACCACCTGCGACTGTCGAAAGTAGAAGGAGGTGCCAAAACATGGCTGTACCGAAGAATAAGGTCTCCAAGGCAAGACGTAACAAAAGACGTTCTGCTGTTTGGAAGCTCGATGCACCTGCAATGAGCACATGCAGCAACTGCGGTGCGTTCAAAGCTCCGCACAAGGTCTGCAAGAACTGCGGATTTTACAAGGGCGTTGCTGTTCTGAAGATGGACGATGCAGAATAAGTGCTGACTGACAAGACGATTTTGTTTTGTACGAGGAGGAGAGGCGGCTTGTGTCGCCTCTCTTTTTTGTATGCTGTCCTCGGATTGGGGGCATGATAGCGGGGGAGTCACTCTTGAAAAGTGAGGGAAACCAGCGAAGCTGGTAGAGTGGTTCTTCTGTGAAATCTTTTGCTTGGTGTAAAAGATTTAGGGGTAACCCCTCAGTCAGTGCTACGCACTGCCAGCTCAGCACAAGGCACGCCCTTCGGGTGCCCTTTCAGGGGAGCCTAATATGAAACCCTTCAAAGAAGGCATACTACAGTACAGCGTTTCTGACTGGAAATAGAACGAATCAAAAAATCAAGGAGATGAAAAATCATATGGCATTACCTGTTGTAGCGGTGGTGGGACGACCCAATGTGGGAAAGTCCACGCTGTTTAATAAGCTGATCGGACAGCGGTTGTCGATCGTCGAGGATACCCCCGGCGTGACCCGCGACCGGATCTATGCCAAGGGCGAATGGCGGAACCGTTCGTTCATGCTGGTGGATACCGGCGGTATCGAAACGGTGACCGATGACGTGATTCTGAAGCAGATGCGGCGGCAGGCGGAACTGGCGATCGAACGGGCGGACGTGATCGTGCTGGTGACTGACGTTCGCTGCGGCGTGACGGCTGATGACAGTGCCGTGGCAAGCATGCTCCAGAAAAGCGGCAAGCCGGTGGTTCTGGCTGTCAACAAGTGCGATTCTATCGGGGAACCGCCGATGGAACTGTATGAGTTCTACAATCTGGGCATCGGCGACCCGTTTCCGATCTCCGCAGCACACGGTCACGGCACCGGCGATATGCTGGACGCAGTTTACGATCTGCTGCCGCCGGAGGATCAGCTGGAGGACGACGAAGATGCCATTCATGTGGCAATTATCGGCAAGCCCAATGTGGGCAAGTCCTCGCTGGTGAACCGTATCGCCGGCGAAGAACGGGCGATCGTGTCCAATGTTGCCGGCACCACCCGTGATGCGACGGATACGACTGTGGAAAACGAGGACGGCAAGTTTGTGCTGATCGACACTGCCGGTATCCGGAAAAAAGCCCGCGTTACCGAGCGAATCGAACACTACAGCGTGCTGCGTGCCTATATGGCGGTAGACCGTGCGGACGTGTGCCTGATTCTGATCGATGCCACAGAGGGCTTTACGGAACAGGATTCCAAGGTTGCCGGCTATGCCCACGAACAGGGCAAGGCTTCCATTATCGTGGTCAACAAGTGGGATCTGATCGAAAAGGACAACACCACCATGAAGGAGTTCGAGGAAAAATTGCAGCGGGATTTCAGCTTCATGTCCTACGCTCCGTTCGTGTTCATTTCTGCAAAGACGGGGCAGCGTGTGCCCAAGCTGTTCGCAAAGATTCGCGAAGTCTACGAGCAGAACGCTATGCGGATCTCCACAGGCATGCTGAACGATGTGCTGGCATATGCTACCACACGGGTGCAGCCGCCCTCGGATAAAGGCCGCCGCCTGAAGATCTATTATATGACGCAGGCAAGCACCAAGCCGCCGACGTTTGTCATTTTTGTCAACCGTGCAGATCTGTTCCACTTCTCCTATCAGCGGTATATCGAGAACCAGATCCGTTCCACCTTCGGACTGACCGGAACGCCGGTGCGGTTTGTGGTGCGGGAACGGGCGAGAGATGAAAAATAACGGGAGAGAATATCATGCTGATTCTTGCAATACTCATTTCTGCGGTGCTGTCCTATCTGCTGGGCAGTTTCAACAGTTCCATTCTGGTGGTGCGGCTGCTGAAGCATCAGGATATTCGGGAGTTCGGCAGCCATAACGCCGGTCTGACCAACACGCTCCGCTGCTTCGGCAAGGGCTGTGCCGCGTTGACGCTGGTGGGCGATCTGGCAAAGGGCATTGTTGCCGTGCTGCTGTCCAAGGGCATCTGCGAACTGCTGGGCACAGGGCTGACGGCACAGAACGATGTGCATTTCATCGGCTATATTGCCGGTATTTTCGCAATTCTGGGACACGTGTTCCCGATCTATTACCACTTCAAAGGCGGAAAAGGTGTGCTGGTGGGCGTGTCGGTCTTTCTGGGCATTGACTGGAAAGTGTTCCTCTGCCTGATCGTCATTTTCGCTGTGGTGCTGGCAATCTCGAAGTACGTTTCCCTCGGCTCGATCATCGCGGCGGCATGCTGTCCGGTGGTGACGTTTTTGTTCCAGTTCTGGCAGCGGGGCGATCTGCCCATGTGGTACCTCTGGCTCAATACCGGACTGGCGGCACTGATGGGGGCGTGGGTCATCTATATGCACCGCACCAATATCCAGCGGCTCAAAGCCGGCAATGAAAACAAGTTTTCGTTCCATTCGAAAAAGGCGTAGGGGTTCCTGTGAAATCTTTTGCATAATGTAATAGATTTAGGGGTAACCCCTCAGTCAGTGCTACGCACTGCCAGCTCCCCTTTCAGGGGAGCCAAATTAAGCCTCCCCTGAAAGGGGAGGGGGACCGTCGCAGACGGTGGAGGGGTTCCTTGTGGAATCTTTTGCTTGGTGTAAAGGATTTACGTAATAATCCCTCAGTCAGCCTGCGGCTGCCAGCTCCCTTTTCAAGGGAGCCTGAATGTAAAAGCCTCCCCTGAAAGGGGAGGGGAACCAGCGAAGCTGGTGGAGGGGTTCCTGTGAAATCTTTTGCTTGATGTTTTAGATTACACGGAAGAACCCCTCAGTCACCTGCGGTGACAGCTCAGCACAAGGCACGCCCTGCGGGTGCCCTAAAGGGGAGCCTAAAATGAAAGAGGGAGCCTGAATGTAAAAGCCTCCCCTGAAAGGGGAGGGGGACCGTCGCAGACGGTGGAGGGGTTCCTTGTGGAATCTTTTGCTTGGTGTGTTAGGTTTCACGGAAGTACCCCTCAGTCACCTGCGGTGACAGCTCCCCTAAAGGGGAGCCTGAATGTAAAAGAGCCTCCCCTTTAGGGGAGGGGAACCGTCGCAGACGGTGGAGGGGTTCCTTGTGAAATCTTTTGCTTGGTGTAAGGGATTTACGTAATAATCCCTCAGTAGGGTGCGATGCCCACATCGTCCCGCGTACCAGTAAAATTCACGAAAAAATCCAACACACGCCCAAAAACCCGAAATTGTAAAGGAGGTTCATATGGCAAAAATCACGATTCTTGGTGCAGGCGGCTTCGGTGTCAGCCTTGCCATTGCAGCATTTCAGAACGGGCATACCGTTACGGTCTGGGATATTTCCCAGCAGATCGTAGATGCAATTCTGCGGGACGGAGAGCACAAGACCAAGCTTCCGGGGGTAAAGATCCCGAAAGGCATCGGATTCACCACAGACCCTGTCTGTATGGAACACAGCGACATGGTGGTTTTTGTGGTGCCGTCCTTGTATATCCGTTCCGTGGCACAGCGTGTGAAGCCCTATCTTGACGAAAATGTCATTCTGGTCAACGCCAGCAAGGGACTGGAGGAAAAGACGTTCCTCACCATGAGCCAGGTCATTCAGTCGGAATATCCCGACAATGCGGTGGGCGTTATCACTGGCCCGTCCCACGCCGAAGAAGTGGGCAGAGGTGTGCCCACCACCGTGGTGGCTGCGTCCAAAAATGAAGCCGCTGCGGTGCAGATCCAGGAAACGTTCTCCAGTCACACCCTGCGGATCTACATCAACACAGACCCTGTGGGCTGCGAGATCGGCGGGGCATTGAAGAATATCATTGCACTGGCGGCAGGCATCTGCGACGGGCTGCACTGCGGCGACAACACCAAGGCGGCTCTGATGACGCGGGGCATTCACGAGATCACCAATCTGGGTGTCAAAATGGGCGGCAGGGCGGAAACCTTCGGCGGGCTGTCCGGTATCGGTGACCTGATCGTCACCTGTTGCAGCATGCACAGCCGCAACCGCCGTGCCGGAATCCTGATCGGCGAGGGAACTTCTCCCGAAGATGCAGTCAAGCAGGTAGGTACGGTAGAGGGCTATTACTGCTGCCACGCCGCGTGGGAACTGGCACAGCAGCACGGCGTTTCCATGCCCATTACGGAACAGCTGTACCATATCCTGTTCGACGGTGCCGACCCGCAGCAGGCACTGAACAACCTCATGAACCGCCCGAAAAAACATGAGTATGAGGAGTTTTGATTTTCGCTCCTTTTCAAAAATGTGCTTTCTCTTTAGGGGAGGAGGGGTTCTCTGTGGAATCTTTTGCTTGATGTGCTAGATTTTACGGAAGCACCCCTCAGTCACCTGCGGTGACAGCTCAGCACAAGGCACGCCCTTCGGGTGCCCTACAGGGGAGCCCTATACAAGCCTCCCCTGAAAGGAGAGGGGGACCAGCGAAGCTGGTGGAGGGGTTCTCTGTGGAATCTTTTACTTGGTGTGCGAGGTTTCACAGAAGTACCCCTCAGTCAAGCCTGCGGCTTGCCAGCTCCCCTTTCAGGGGAGCCTATTACAAATAAGCCTCCCCTTTAGGGGAGGGGGACCAGCGAAGCTGGTGGAGGGGTTCTCTGTGGAATCTTTTGCTTGATGTGCGAGGTTTTACGGAAGTACCCCTCAGTCAAGCCTTCGGCTTGCCAGCTCCCCTTTCAGGGGAGCCTATTACAAATAAGCCTCCCCTGAAAGGGGAGGGAGACCGCCGGTAGGCGGTGGAGGGGTTCAGTGAAATCTTTTACATGATGTTTCAGATTACGCTGAAAAACCGCCGAGATTACCCCACGTCCGCTTTCCAATCCACATTGCAGCGAGGTGCAGCATTATGCTAGATTATCGAATGGACACGTTTTTGTCCCTGTGTGAAACCAAAAGCTATACCAAGACGGCTGCGATCCTCCACCTGACACAGCCCTCTGTGACCCAGCATATCAAGTATCTGGAGCACTTCTACCAGTGCCCGCTGTTTCACTACGACGGCAAACAGGTGGAAATGACGGAGGCGGGGCAGTATCTGCGGGACAAGGTGATTCTCCAGCGTGCCCAGAATGTGGAAATCCGTAAACGGCTCCAGCAGATGCAGGAACCGATTTCCTTTGACATTGGGCTGACTCCGTCTGCCACATTTTCCTTTGCACTGCCGCGGCTTTGTACCTATGTCAACCGCAATGCAGAACCGCGGATACAGTTTCATGTGAGCAACACCCGCCGGCTGCTGCGGGGCATGCAGAACGGCATGCTGGATGCAATCATCATGGAGGGCGAAATTCCTGATATGCTGGTAGAAGCGACGGAATTGTGTCGGGAAAATATCATTGCCGCCGCCAGTCCGGAACTTTCGGAAGAACTATACGGCTGTACATGGAGCACTCTGCTGAAACAGCCCCTGATCGTGCTGGAAACCGGCTGCGGAATCCGGACGCTGGTACAGCGGCACCTGAGCCGCAGCGGCATTTCGCTCTACGATTTTCGGGAAGTCATTGAGGTGGACTCCTTTATTGTGCTGAAAGAACTGCTCCGGCAGGGGCTGGGAATCGCCTTTGTGCTGGAACCCACCATTCAGCAGGAACGGGACGAAAAACGGCTGGGGAGAATCTATGTGGACACCATGCCCATGTATGGCTCTCTCTATTTTGTCACCATGCGGGATCGTGCCGACAATGAACAGCTGTGGAAAATTCGCGACGTGCTGCTGCAAAAGACGTTTTCGGCGGGGAATTGATATTTAATATAAGCCTCCCCCTTTAGGGAAGGGGGACCGGCAAAGCTGGTGGAGGGGTTCCGTGGAATCTTTTGCTTAATGTATGAGGTTTCACGGAAGCACCCCTCAGTCACCTGCGGTGACAGCTCCCCTAAAGGGGAGCCTATTCCACCCGCATCTCACCGCCTCTTTTCCGGAGGCTCATTTCCACACATACCAATTCATAAGGAGGTACTGTCCATGCAGGGAAACTATTTGGAACAAGCACTAGGCATGATTCACTCGCGGCGGCTCGCTGCGGAACAGCAGAATCGGGAACGCATTATGGAAATTGAAAGCCGCATTCCGGAGGTGTCGGAGGTCAACTATCAGATGTTCCGCACCAGCCGCGATCTGATGCAGATCATTGTCAAGGGCGAAAACACGAAAGAACGGGTGGCCGCCCTGCGGCAGCAGAACCTACAGGCTCAGGAGATGATCCGCCGGCTTCTGAAAGAACACGGCTATCCGGAGGACTATCTGGAACTCCACTACACCTGCGAAAAATGCAATGACACCGGTTATTTTCAGCAGAAATACTGCACCTGTCTGACCGATCTGATCGCCAAGCTGTCCGCCAGGGAACTGAACAAGAGCGTTCAGTTTGAGCAGTGCAGCTTCGAGAATTTCGACCTGAACTATTATCGGGGCTTCCAGACCGAAAACGGCGGCAGCTGCTATCAGGCAATGGAAAAGGTCTACTTCTTCTGTCAGGAATACGCCCGCCAGTTCACCAACCACTCCAGCAGCATTCTGATGTTCGGGAAGACCGGCCGTGGAAAAACCCACCTCTCTCTCGCCATTGCCAATCGGGTGCTGCAAAACGGATACAATGTTCTCTATGATTCGGCGATCAACTTTCTGCGGCAGGTGGAAAAGGAACACTTCGGCAGAGGCGGCAGCAATGACGACACGCTGGACACGCTGCTGTCCTGCGATCTGCTGATTTTGGACGACCTCGGCACGGAGTTCCACAAGCAGTTCTACCAGTCCACCGTTTACAACATCATCAACACCCGCATGAATCGGGATCTCCCCACCATCATCAGCACCAACCTGAATCACAACGAAATTTCCGCCCTCTACGACGAGCGAATCACTTCCCGCATTTACACCACCTACACCTGCCTGCACTTCGTGGGACAGGATGTGCGGGTGCTGAAAAAGTCGAGAATGCAGAACGGGTGAGTGTGAAAAGAAAAAAGCCTCCCTTTTAGGCGGTGGAGGGGTTTTTTGTGAAGTCTTTTGCTTGGTGAAAAAGATTGATGTAGCAACCCCTCAGTCAAGCCTGCGGCTTGCCAGCTCCCCTTTCAGGGGAGCCTAAAATGAAAGAGGAAGCCTGAATGTAAAAGAGCCTCCCCTGAAAGGGGAGGGGAACCAGCGAAGCTGGTGGAGGGGTTCTTTGTGGAATCTTTTGCTTAATGTGTGAGGTTTTACGGAAGTACCCCTCAGTCACCTGCGGTGACAGCTCAGCACAAGGCACGCCCTACGGGTGCCCTAAAGGGGAGCCTGAATGTAAGCGGCTTGCCAGTTCAGCACAAGGCACGCCCTGCGGGTGCCCTTTCAAGGGAGGCTAATGTTAGAGATTTTTTCACCGGAAACGCCACAGAAATTTGACAAATTATCCAACATATGCTATACTATTGTTGACTGGAGGAGGGGGCTTTGAACGTGGGCGAATATTTCTTCTGTCCCAGATGCGGGCAGGCTTTGCAAAATGGTACGGCCTACTGTCCTGCCTGCGGGCTGCCGCTGACATTTCCGGCGGGAGATCTGCCGCCCTGTCCGCCGCCCCCAAAAAACAGCAGCAATTGTCTGGCAGTCACTTCGCTGGTGCTGGGCATCTGTTCGATATTGTCCTGCCTGCTGCTCCTGATCGATTCGGTGGGAGGCTTTTTCTGTTTCAACAGCATTCCGCTGGGGGCTGCCGGCGTGGCGTTGGGCATCATTGCCCGCGGAGAAATCCGCAGCCGTGACCCCCGCGGCAGCACGGCTCTGGCAACCGGCGGCATGGTCTGCTCGATCATCGGGCTTTGCATCGGCGTGCTGCTGGTGCTTCTCTCCATAGCGACTTTGGCAGTACTGATTCGGCTGCTGTTTTCCTACATCTAAAACGAGTAAAAAATTCAATTACGGAGGTAAACCCTATGTTGACTTGTGAAACCTGCGGCGAGATCGTGCCGGAGGGCACCCAATACTGTCCCAACTGTGGGGCACGGCTTTCCGGCGGAGAGCCGCCTGTGCCGGACGCACCGGATTCCTTTGCACCGGATACGGCAGATGTTCCGGAAGATTTCGGCACACCGGACAGCACCGCAGATTCCGCGGAAAGCACTGCCGCACCGACACCGGAAACACCGGACGCTGCCGGCGTGACCGGTGACACGAACCCCTATTCCATGCCGTCCGGCGGTGCGGTTCCCCAGCAGGCACCGAGCCAGTCCGGCGGCACCTATCCGCCCACTGGCAGCGGGCAGAACTACGGGCAGACACCGCCCCAGACACCCTATTCCCAGCAGCCCTACGGACAGGCGGGATACGGGCAGCAGAGCAATCCGCAGCCGAACAGCTACGGACAACAGGGCTACGGGCAGCCGAACAGCTATGGGCAGCAGGGTTACGGGCAGCCGAACGGCTACGGACAGCAGGGCTATTCCCAGAACAGCTACTATCCGCCCCAGTACAATCCGCCCAAGAAGAACGACGGCAAGGCAGTCGCCGGACTGATCCTCGGCATCGTTTCTATTGTATCTTCCTGCTCCGGTTCCGGCGTTCTGTTCGGCATTCTGGGCATCGTCTTTTCCTGCATGTCCCGCAAGGAAGCCAAGAACAACCCCAACGGCACAACCGGCAACTCCGGCTTGTCCACCGGCGGTCTGATCTGCTCCATTATCGGCATCGTGATCTCGGTTATCGTGATCCTGTCTACAGTGGTGGGCATGGTCAGTGGCATGCTGGACAGCGGCAGCACCTTCGATTCCTCCTACGACAACTATGAGTACTACGGAGATTTTGAAGATGCCTGCCGGTATTTCTTCGGACTTTGGTAATTTCTATGGCAATACCGCACAAAGCCCGCCTGACGGCTTTGTGCGGTGTTGCCCTATATCTGCACGCATGGGCGAATGGGTCTGTGCGTGCTTTTTTGTGAATTTTTTTCAGTTGTGCTGTTTTTTGAAAAACTGGTTTGGTATGATGGTGGGGTGGTGAGGGGATGGGGTTATTTTGTGGAATCTTTTGCTAAATGTAATAGATTTAGGGATAACCCCTCAGTCAGTGCTACGCACTGCCAGCTCCCCTTTCAGGGGAGCCTAAAATAAACCTCCCCTGAAAGGGGAGGGGAACCAGCGAAGCTGGTGGAGGGGTTTTTCTGTGGAATCTTTTGCTTAATGTAATAGATTTAGGGGTAACCCCTCAGTCAGTGCTACGCACTGCCAGCTCCCCTTTCAGGGGAGCCTAAAATAAACCTCCCCTGAAAGGGGAGGGGAACCAGCGAAGCTGGTGGAGGGGTTCTACGGATACAGCACAACGATTCAGACAACTTCATATCTCCATAAACGCACAGACCGGCTCTCCAGTCTGTGCGTTCTGATTGTTGAGCCAAACATTTTCAAATTATTCCTTGACACACATTCTGCAATATGGTACACTAAATTTAACCGAAAAGGCAATTCAGCGAAAGGAATGAACAACACGATGTTTCGAAGTTATGACCTCAGCGGCGTGTGGGACTTTTCCATGGCACAGATGGCAAAGGGCACTTTTCCCACGGCGTTTTCCGATACCATTTCACTCCCCAATACTACCTCTCTCGCCAAAAAAGGCACCCCAAATCCCAGACGGGAAACCGGTTTTCTCACCGATGCCTACGCTTTTGAAGGGCAGGCGTGGTTCCGCAAAAAAATCTATATCGATCCGGAACTGATCGACCCTGACATCGGCTGCTGCCCCATGAAGCTGACGCTGGAACGCACCCGCATGACGACCCTCTGGATCGACGGCAGGCGGGTGGGCAGCTGTGACAGTTTGTGCACGCCCCACGTCTATGACATCACCGCCTATGTGACCAAGCCGCTGGTGGAGATTCTGGTGCTGGTGGAGAACACCGGCTATCCCACCAAGGGCGGTCACCTCACCTCGCCGGACACCCAGTCCAACTGGAACGGCATCACCGGTCAGATGACGCTGGAAGTGTTTCCGGAGGTCTATGCAGACCATGTACAGGCGTATCCGAATCCGGCGGAAAAAAATGTCACCCTCACCATGCAGCTTCACGGGGCATCGACGGCAAGCTTTACCGCCACCGGCAGCGTCATGGAGGACGATGAGGAGGACAGCATTCCGCTGTTTCAGGCACAGCTGACGGCGGACGAAAACGGCACGGCTTCGGTGACGATCCCGCTGGACGAGGCGTACTATGCGTGGAGCGAATACCACCCCGCCATGTATTATCTGGTCTACAACATCGACGAGGCGGACTGCGGCTATGTCAGCTTCGGCATGCGGGAGTTCTGTGCCGACGGCAGCCAGTTCACGATCAACGGCCAGCCCACCATGCTCCGCGGCAAACACGACGGACTGATCTTCCCGAAAACCGGCTACGCTCCCACAGATGTGAACGAGTGGCTGCGGGTGCTGGGCATCGCCAAAAGCTACGGCATCAACCACTACCGCTTCCACACCTGCTGCCCGCCGGACGCTGCCTTTACTGCGGCAGATCTGCTGGGCATCTACATGGAGCCGGAACTGCCGTTCTGGGGCACCATTGCGGCTCCCGGTGAGGAGGGCTACAACGAAGCCGAACAGAACTATCTCATTGCACTGGGGGACAAGATGCTGGAAACCTTCGGCAACCACCCCTCGTTTGTGATGTTCTCGCTGGGGAACGAACTGTGGGGCAGTCCGGAACGGCTGGGGGAGATCCTGCGGCACTACAAGGAAAAGGACAGCCGGCATCTGTACACACAGGGCTGCAACAACTTCCAGCACTTCCCGCTGATGGTGCCGGAGGACGACTATTTTGTCGGCGTGCGGCTGAGCAAGGAACGGCTGCTCCGCGGCTCTTTCGGCATGTGTGATGCTCCGCTGGGACACGTCCAGACCGACCGCCCCAGCACCATGCACCAGTATGACGACGTGATCTTTCCCCAGCAGACTGCCGGAGAGGACAGCGGCGACACGGAGGAGATCGAGATCCAGTACGGCACCGGCGTGAAGAAAGTGCAGGTCAGCAAGACTGCCGGCGGACTGATCCCCACCAAGCCGGTCATCACCCACGAGATCGGACAGTACGAGGTCTATCCGGATTTTCGGGAGATTGAGAAGTACACGGGGCCTTTGAAAGCACGGAATTTCGAAGTCTTTCGGGAACGCCTTGCTGCCAGGGGCATGCTGCATCAGGCGAACCGGTTCTTCCGGTGCAGCGGGGCACTGGCGGCTGCCTGCTACAAGGAGGAGATCGAAGCCGCCATGCGTTCCCGCTATATTGCCGGCTTCCAGCTGCTGGACTTGCAGGACTTTTCCGGACAGGGCACGGCTCTGGTGGGCATGCTGGACGCATTTCTGGACAACAAGGGGCTGATCTCGCCGGAGGAATGGCGAATGTTCTGCTCTGACTGCGTACTGCTGGCACAGTTCCCGTCCTACGTGCTGATTACCGGCGAGATGTTTGCGGCAAAGGTTTCTCTGCGGACAGTGCTGCCCCAGTCCGGCACGGCGGAATGGCTGCTGATTCGGGAAAACGGCGACACGCTGGGTGAGGGGAGATTTTCGGTACAGGCGGAATCCGGTCTGACGGAGATCGGCAGCATCTTCTGCCGCATGCCGGAGGAGTTGCAGCGGCCGGAACGAGTGCACCTCATTCTGTCGCTGGCGGACACCGATGTCTGCAACGTCTATGACCTGATGCTCTATCCGGCGATCGCCATGCCGGCACTGGAAGATCAGGGGGAACTGTGTATCACGGAGCAGCTGGAAACGGCACTGGCAGCTCTGGCGGCAGGGAAAAAGACGGTCTTTTTCCCCAGGGAAACGGCGGAGAGCATACAGGGCTTTTACTGTACGGATTTCTGGTGCTATCCCATGTTCCGCGACATCTGCAACTGGATGAAAAAGCCGGTTGCTGTGGGAACCATGGGGCTTTGCATTCAGGACGACCACCCCGCACTGGAACTGTTCCCCACGCAGGAGTACAGCACGCCCCAGTGGTATGACATTGTGACTGCGGCGGACTGCACCATTCTGGACGACACGCCGGCGGGGTTCACGCCCATTGTACAGATGATCGACAACTTCGAACGCAACCACAAGCTGGGCATTCTCTGGGAAGCCAAAGTGGGCAGCGGCAGCCTGCTGGTCTGCACCAGCCGCCTGTCCGAGATCGCCACCCGTCCGGAAGTGCGTTGGCTGGCAAAGAGCCTGCTGCACTACGCGGCATCAGAGGCATTCGCCCCGCAGCAGAGTGTGACGGCGGAACAGCTGCGGAAGTGGTTTGGGGTGTGAGGGATTTTACTGTGAAGCCTGAAGTGGAATGGAAAAGATTTCACGGGGTTACCCCTCCACCAGCTTCGCTGGTCCCCCTCCCCTTTCAGGGGAGGCTATTCTTCCAGCGGGGACACGGTGCAATCTGTCGTTACGATGTGAAAACGATTTACGAGAGAATCCCTCCACCGCCTGCGGCGGTCCCCCTCCCTTTTCAAGGGAGGCTAGTTATTTTAGGCTCCCTTGAAAAGGGAGCTGGCAGCCGTAGGCTGACTGAGGGATTTTACTGTGAAACCTAGCACATCAAGCAAGAGGCTTCACGAGAACCCCTCCACCGCCTAACGGCGTTCCCCCACCCTTTTCAAGGGAAGGCTAATCCGATCTCAAAGGAGTATACACATGGAAAAATTATTACTCATTGCAATTCCCGACACGGACGGCGTGGAGCAGGTCGCACGTCGGCTGCGGCTGCGGACGGTGCTGGTACAGCCGGAACAGTATGCCCGCAGTCTGGGGCAGCTTGCCGGTTATCCTGCTGCCGCGGCAGAGGAAACACCGGCGTTGCCCCTGCCGGAAACGGGGCTGCTGGTGATGTGTGGGCTGAAAAATTCCCACATGGACAAGCTGCTGGCTGCTCTCCGGAACGCCGGCATCGTCATTCCCCACAAGGCGGTGCTGACCCCTACCAACCAGAACTGGAACGTCTACCGGCTGGCACAGGAACTGGAACGGGAACGGCAGGTGATGGGGGAGAAGTGAATGTTCGTTTGAAAATTTTCTGGGCGAGTAGGGCGTGTAGAAGATTTCACGGAAGAACCCCTCCACCGCCTAACGGCGGTTCCCCTCCCCTTTCAGGGGAGGCTCATTTTAGAGGTGACTGAGGGGTTTCCCTCTATCCCCACCAACGCAAAAACACGGCACACCCAAAGCGGGCGGTGCCGTGTTTTTGCATATAATGGAAGTTAAAAAAATGAAATTGGGAAATGTCGTAATTTTACGGGCTTTATGCAGCGTTTCCTTAAGGCAACACCGCACAAAGCCCGCCTGATGGCTTTGCACGCAATCTGCATGCAGATTTTCCGTCATATTGCCCAGAAATCCCTTGCCATACGGCAGTATGCCTGCGGAATTTCTAGGCAATCTGCCGAAAAATCTGACAATGCACCTTACGCACAAGCTTTGTGCGGTATTGCCTTAACCCAGCAGGAACTTCATCAATGTGACAGCGTCCTGAATGTTGAAACTGCCGTCAGCGTTCATGTCAGCACGCTGGAAATTCGGATCAGTTTCCGACGGTACAAGTGCAACTTCTTTGAACAGCATATCCCGCATGATCGCCAGATCGAATCCGTTCAGCATGCCGTCCTCGTTGACATCGCCGCGAATGACATTGCCGACCGGTTCGGTGACAGTGGTAGTGGTGGTAGTTTCCGCAGTGGTTTCTGTGGTGCTTGTAGTGGTGACTACCGGATCCCTGCCCTCTACGATGGCGTAGAACGACGGCTTTGCGGTGTAGTCCTCATTGAACAGCAGCGGGGATTTTGCGGCTCTCCAGCTCTTGTCGTCGGTGGTGCCCCAGAATACCACTGCGGAAATGCTGTCTGCATACTCTACGCATGCGTCCATGATGCCCTTGTACATCTCTGCCTGCTTCTCGAAGCCGGCTTCCGAAGTGTCAGAGGTGGTGATGTCCAACTCGGTGACCTGAATGTCCAGACCGGTTTCGGCAAACTTTGCCAGAGCCTTCTTATAGGTGGAAACGTTAGGGAATCCAACGTCCAGATGGGACTGCATGCCGATACCGTCGATCAGTCCCTTCTCTTTCAGTTCCAGAGCCATTTTGCAGATCGCATCGGTTTTCTGCGGCATGTACTCGTTGAAGTCGTTGTAGTACAGCTTGGTGTTTGCCGGAGCGTACTTTCTGGCATACTCAAATGCCGGTTCGATAAAGGAGTTGTCGCCGAATACCTTGACCCAGCCGGAATAGTTGGAATTCTCGGACTGTCCGCCGCCGGTGCGGGGAACGCCGTTGTCCAGCCATGCTTCGTTGACCACGTCCCATGCGTAGAAGTCTACCGTCGGGTATTCTTCTTCCAGAGCCGCGAAAACGTTTTTGATGTAGTTCTCCATACGCTGGAGCATCACGTCCTTGGATACCCAGTCGCCGTCGTCCTGAAAGCCTTCCTTAAAGAACCAGTCCGGTGTCTGGCTGTGCCATACCAGCACGTGTCCGCGAACCGGAATGTTGTTGTCACGGCAGTAATTCAGAATGGTTCTGGCACTTGCCAGATTGATGACCGGATCGGTGTTGCTGCCGGAAGCGAGGGTAGCGGCTTTGTTCAGAATGGATTCCGGCTTCAGTTCGTTGCCCAGCGTGATGCTGTTGAAATGCTTGGCGATCAGATCCTTGGTGGACTGGGGAGCCAGTTCCTCAGTGGTCACTGCGGTGCCGATCTTGAAATCGTTGGCATATACGTCCTTAAGGGACGGAATGTCGTTCTGAATGGGGTATACCGGAGCCGTGCGTACTTCGAAATCGTCGATGTACATGGTGGCTTTGTCGTTGCACTCAAAGTACAGGTATACCTTGGAAACGTCCTCGGAGAAGCTGAACTTCACGTTGGAGAATGTTGCCCAGTCGCCGTTGCTGGTCTGTGCCTGCAAATTGCTGTAGTGGCGTTCGCCGCTGGCATCGGTGTATTCCATGCTCAGATTGATCGAGTTGTACCACTCGGTCTTTGCTGCGGCACTGACAGTGTACTGCACGCCGGCTTCGCACTTGTCGTCCAGCAGGAACTGCGGGCCGTTCCAGTTTTTCTCTCTGTCGCTGATGCACATGGAGTAAGAGCCGCTGTATGCCTGCGAATCGGTTGCGGTAATGGTTTCTACGCCGCCTCTGCCGGTGAATGCCGAAACATCGCCGTCCTCGAAGCCGCTGCTGTAGATCTCTGTGGTGCCGTCGTCCTCTGCCGCACTGACAATGTCGGCAGAACTGCCGCTGAACGCTGTTGTTACCGGAACTGCTGCACAGAGCATCACGGCACTCAGCACGCCGGCAGTTACACGAGTTCTGATTTCCTTTTTCATGAATGTGTTCCTCCCTGCCACAAAAATATTCTATTTTATTGTAGCATGCGGAGCAGAAAAAGTCAACTAACCACACGGATATTTGTATGAAATCACAAAAAAGCACGCCTTATTTTGTGCAAAAGACGTGCTTTCCGGTTGGGGAAGTGGCGGCTGCCACTTATATATAGGTATTGTAATTTGTTGTTTGACATTTTTTGCAAAGTGTGGTATACTGGATTTCGAGGGCATACCTGAAACGGTAGGCGGTCTTTCCACGCTCCCACAATCTTCTATTTGAATTGATGGGAGGTGATGCATGATGATGGACGTAATTTCCTTTATCGTAAGCATTTTTTGTAATGTCTTTCGTGCAGTTCTTGCATACTTAGCATACAAAAAGAAATAACCGCCCCTAGTCTCCAAACTTAGGCGGTTATTCTAATTCGCTTATGGGAGCAGACCGTCTACTGGTATGCTCTTTCTATCTTTATTATACGTCAGAACGCCCTGTTTGTCAAGGGCTTTTTTGCCGGGAAATGCGGCTAATTTTATGCTGAAAACTATCGTTTGACATTTTTCACAAAGTGTGGTATACTGGACTTTGAGGGCATACCTGAAACGGTAGGCGGTTTGTTTCTGCTCCCACTGCTCATTGGAACAGATGGGAGGTGATTGGTATGATGGATCAATATGTCACCTTTGGTGATTTGCTGAAGATCGGCAGTGTTCTGCTGGATTTGGTCAGCGTGATCTTGTACATTTACTATAATCATAAAAATAGTAGTCAGAATCACCACGGCAAGAAAAAGAAATAACCGCCCCTAAGCGACCAAACTTGCGGCGGTTAAATCTTTTTTAATCTAAAGCAGTGGGAGCAGACCGTCTACTGGTATGCTCTTTCTATTTCTATTATACGTCAGAACGCCCCGTTTGTCAAGGGCTTTTTTGCTGAAAACTGTCGTTTGACATTTTTCGCGTAGTGTGATATAATAAAAAACCGAGGGCATACCTGAAACGGTAGGCGGTCGATTCCTGCTCCCGGAAGGGAGTGAGTAGTATGGAATACGTAACTTGGTCAGATTTGATTCAGTACAGTATCCTGATCGTTGCTATTATAGCATTGATGCACGATATTTTCCATAACAACGACAACAAACGGAAATAACCGCCCCGACTGCTAAACCTGGGCGGTTATTTTGATAATCAACCATGGGAGCAGACCGTCTACTGGTATGCTCTTTCTATCTCTATTATACGTCAGAACACCGCATTTGTCAAGGGCTTTTTTGCCGGGAAATGCGGCTGATTTTATGCTGAAAACTATCGTTTGACATTTTTTGCAAAGTGTGGTATACTGGATTTCGAGGGCATACCTGAAACGGTAGGCGGTTTGTTTCTGCTCCCACTGCTCATTGGAACAGATGGGAGGTGATTGCATTGGATAGTTTTGTTAC
>ENA-UPSY01001237-UPSY01001237.1-human-gut-metagenome-genome-assembly--contig:-NODE-1237-length-27377-cov-7.711172_pt1 | contig 27377 bp, 20 predicted proteins | sample MGYA00250044_ERZ773365 | MGnify/ENA primary metagenome ERZ773365 (study PRJEB29103, sample SAMN06111932) | human gut metagenome | biome: human gut; feature: ankylosing spondylitis patient; material... | reverse complement strand
ATATGAGGCAGAGTTCCCATTCCGAAGAATCCCTCTCCTCCGACACCATTCGCTACGCCCAAGGTTTTACAGTGCATCATTTCGATGGTTATACGGCTGTTGAAGTGAGCGATCCGTGGGACAGCACACGTCTGTTGCAACGGTATCTTTTGGTTGACCGGGAACGGCCTGTTCCCGGAAATCTCCCGAAAGGGACGGTCGTGCAGGTTCCGGCGCAGAATGTCGTGGTTTATACATCGGTGCATGCGGCTATTATCGACCAGTTAGGTGAGACAGGGCGGATCATAGGTGTTTGCGAGCCTCGTTATATGGACACCCCTGCTATCCGGGAAGGGCTGAAAGCCGGACGGATTGCCGATATGGGAGAGGCGACTGCCCCTAATGTGGAACTGATGATTGACAAAGGCGCCGAGCTTGTGATCGTTTCTCCTTTCCAGAATAGCGGTTACGGACCTGTCGAGAAACTGGGAATCCCCATTATCGAAGGGGCCGATTATATGGAGTCGCTACCTTTGGGACGTACCGAATGGATTCGTTTCTACGGGATGTTGTTCGGTAAGGAGGCGTTGGCCGATTCTATTTTCAGGAATACGGAGAAAAACTATCTCGATCTGAAACGGTTGATCACGGCCGATATGCCTCGTCCGACCGTTATCTCCGAAAAGAAGTTCGGCTCTTCCTGGTTTATGCCGGCGGGAGAAAGTTATATCGCCAATCTGTATGCCGATGCCGGAGCCGATTATGTTTTCAAGGAACTCCCCGGAGCCGGAAGTACACCTTTGGCTTTCGAGACAGTGCTCGACCAGGCTATCCATGCCGATATGTGGCTGATTAAATATAATCGGTCCGAAGACATGACCTACGATCCATCGAAAACGCCATGGGGCAGGCGGTGCAGGTGGCCCGCAGCGGCATTATCAGAGATATCGAGGAAAATGTGGCCCTGATGAAGGTGGAACGGGAATAAACTCCACTTCGAGAAAATATTCACAGAAAAGGTGTTGACACACGGCGGTAATTGCCGTATTATCTTTCAGAGCGATACCCGAAAGGAGGGGAATCATCTTATGACGATGGAAGACATCTTCAAGACGATGCAGGATCTGATCGCCGAGCAGTTCGCTATCGATGCCGACGAGATCAGCATGGACAGCTCTTTCGTGGACGACCTGGGTGCCGATTCTGTGGATCTGGTGGAATTGGTCATGGCGATGGAAGAGGAGTTTGACATCGGCGAGATCGACGAAGAAGACCTGGCCGGCCTCAAGACCGTCGGCGACTGCGTCCGCTATCTCAACAGCAAGCTGGGCTGATCCGACTATAACGACAGAAAATACGGCCCGGCAGGGCCGTATTTTTTCAGGAGGTTCCTATGGAAGAACTGGAAAAAAAGCTGGGCTACACCTTCCGCGACCCGGAGCTGCTCCGTGCCGCCCTGTACCACAGCTCCTACGCCAACGAGCACCGCAGCGAGGGCATACGCAGCAACGAGCGCTTGGAATTCCTGGGCGACGCCGTGCTGGGCTTTGTGTCCGCCGAGCACCTGTTCAAGAAGCACCCGGAGCTGCCGGAGGGCGACCTGACCCGTATCCGCGCCGCCCTGGTGTGTGAGGAGAGCCTGCACGAGGTGGCCCAGAGCCTTGAACTGGGGAAATACCTGAAGCTGGGCCACGGCGAAGAACTGGGCGGCGGGCGGCAGCGGCCCTCTATTCTGGCCGATGCCACCGAGTCGGTGTTTGCCGCGGTGTTTCTTGACGGTGGTATGGAGGAGGCCAATGCGCTGATTCACCGGGTTCTGCTGGATAAAGAGCGGGAGGAAGCAGTGGAGGAACGCCGCCGGGACTATAAGACGGAGCTGCAGGAGCTGGTCCAGCGCAGAAGCGGCCAGGTGCTGCACTATGAGCTGACCGGCACCTCTGGCCCCGACCACGCCAAGCAGTTCACCTTCCGGGTGACGCTGAACGGCAGAGAGCTTGGCCAGGGTACCGGCCGCAGCAAGAAGGAGGCGGAGCAGTCCGCCGCCCGCAGCGCCCTAACGCAGTGGAACGAGCAATAAGCAAAAATCAAAACCTCCGGCTTAGCCGGAGGTTTTGATGCATTTATGACTGCTGCTCCGGTGGCTGGGACTCCCGGTCCCGGTTCACATAGCAATATGCCTCGGTGGGCATATTCCGGCGGCGCAGACGCCGGTCCACCAGATACTTTACCAGCACCTGCAAACAGGCAAACACCGGCACGCCCAGGAACATACCCAGCACGCCGCCGAAGCCGCCGCCCACCAGAATGGCCACCACCACCCAGAAGCTGGAGATGCCCGTGGCATCGCCCAGGATCTTGGGGCCCAGGATGTTGCCGTCAAATTGCTGCAAAACGATGACGAAGATCACGAAGATCAGGCACTTCTTGGGGCTGACCAGCAAAATCAGGAAGGCGCTGGGCACCGCGCCCATGAAGGGGCCGAAGAAGGGGATCACGTTGGTAACGCCCACGATCAGGCTCACCAGCGGGGCATAGGGCATGCCCAGAATGGTGCAGCCGATGAGGCACAGAATGCCGATGATGAGAGAGTCCAGCAGCTTTCCGCGAACGAAGCCGCTGAAGATGCCGTCGGCCCGGCGGACGGCCCGGGCGATCCAGCGGGCGTGGGCCTCCTTGCACACGCCGTACAGCAGCTTGCAGCAGCGGGCCAGGCTCTGCTCCTTCATGGCCAGCATATACACCGACACGATGATGCCCACCAGGAAGTCCATGGCGAAGCTCACCAGCCCCCAGATGCCGGAGATCACGCCGCCGGTGATGGTGGTGAGCATCTGCTGGGCGCCGGGCAGCACCTTGTTGGTCAGCAGGTCCAGCAGATTCTGGTAATAGGTCTCCAGATTCTCGTTGACCCAGTCCTCCACCTTGGGGTTCTTATCCAGCAGGTTCGTGATCCAGCCGTAAATCTTGTTGTAATACGTTTCGGCGTTGTTGATGAGCATCACCACGCTGTCGATGAGCTGGGGGATCACCACGCTGAACATCAGATACAGCAGCAGCAGCACAATGGCCCAGGTCAGCAGAATGCTGACGGCCCGCAGCCACCCGGCGGCGTGGGGGATGGTCTTCCCTTCCAGCCCCTTGATCCGGTGCAGGCCCGAAAGAATGAGCTTTTCAAACCAGTTGACGATGGGGGCCAGCAGATAGGCCATCACCAGGCCCACCAGCACCGGCGACAGAATGGACGCCAGCTTGGACAGCAGCCGCTGCAGTGCGCCGCTCATATAGAACGTGTCGTAAAACACCAGAATGGCGCAGACGGTGAGAAAGATCGTCAGACCCCATTTCAGGTAGCCGCTCTTACCCTTCATATTGTTTTCTCCTTTGTTGGCCCGGTCGGGCCTGACTTACTACTTTACATGATAGCGTAAAAGGCCGTGGTTTGCAATGCCGGGGACGTGAACGTTTTGTTAAAAATCGGCATCCCAGGGAAAAAGCGCCGGGACGGGGGTCCGCGTCCCGGCCTGTCCCGGGGAAAAATCGGGACAAAACCCGGTTTTTGCGGGATGTCCCGCCGGAAACCGGGACAATTTTGGCCAAAACCGGCGGAAATCCAAAATTTATTCTTTACAACCGGCGCATTTTGTGCTATCGTATCAGAGTACGCTGTGTGCGTGCCATGCCCCTTGCCTTAGTCCCGTGGATGCTCTGCCTGTCCCGGCACTCAGGATGCGGGCGCAATAAAAGAAAGGTGGAAACACAACTATGATGCTGAAAGATCAGAAGACCTCCATCATCGAGGCCAACCGCACCCACGAGACCGACACCGGTTCCCCCGAGGTCCAGGTCGCTATCCTCACCGAGCGCATCAACCAGCTCACCGCGCACCTGAAGGTTCATCCCCATGACTTCCACAGCCGCCGCGGCATGCAGATGATGATCGGTAAGCGCCGCCGTCTGCTGGACTATCTGGCCAAGAAGGACATCGAGCGTTATCGTGCCCTGATCGCCAAGCTGGGCCTGCGTAAGTAAGCTGAAAACAGGGTGGTGTGCCCCGTGCGCACCACCCTTCTTTCACACCATCCCTGCCCGTGTGCGGAGCCGATCAAAGCCTTTAGCAGTTGAAAAAACGCCGGAATTCCGGATTTTCCGGCACTTTTTCAAGTGCTAAACGGCCCCGGCTCCCATACGGAAAAATCCAAATGAAAAGGAGCCAAACCATGTCTACCATCATCACCCACCGGCAGTTCCCCCATTACCACAAGTATACCATGGACCTGGCGGGCCGCCCCCTGACCCTGGAGGTGGGCAAGCTGGCCGAGCTGGCCAACGCCGCCGTTATGGTCACCTATGGCGAGACCAGCGTGCTGTGCTGCGTCACCGCCGCGCCCCGTCCCCGGGACGGCATCGACTTCTTCCCCCTGAGCGTGGACTTTGAGGAGAAGCTGTATGCCGTGGGCCGCATTCCCGGCAGCTTCAACCGCCGCGAGGGCCGCCCCGGCGAGAAGGGCATCCTCACCAGCCGCGTCATCGACCGGCCCATCCGCCCCCTGTTCCCTCACGACTTCCGCAACGATGTGTCCGTGATGTGCACCGTTATGAGCGTGGACCACGACTGCTCCCCGGAGATTTGCGGCCTGATCGGCACCTCCGCCGCCCTGGCCATTTCCGACATCCCCTGGAACGGCCCCGTGGGCGCTCTGAAGGTGGGCCTGGTGGACGGGAAGCTGGTGTTCAATCCCACCAGCGAGCAGCGCAAGGTCAGCGATCTGGACGTGACGGTGGTGTCCACCGGCAAGAAGGTGGTCATGATCGAGGCCGGGGCCAACCAGGTGCCCAACGACGTGATGTTCGAGGCCATCCGCATGGCCCATGAGGAGAACCAGAAGCAGATCGCCCTGATCGGCCAGATGGTGGCCGAGATCGGCAAGCCCAAGTTCGACTATCCCCACGCGGACTTCGACGAAGAGCTGTTTGAGAAGATCGTGGATGCCACCATGGACCAGGCCAAGGCCGCCATGGACACCGACGACAAGAACGTTCGCGAGGCCCGCTGGAACCAGCTCATCGAAAAGTGGCATGAGCTGTTCCTGGAGGACTATCCCGAGATGGACAAGTATCTGGATGAGATCACCTATAAGTTCCAGAAGAAGATCGTCAAGGCCTGGCTGCTGGAGGGCCACCGGGTGGACGGCCGCCAGAAGAACGAGATCCGGCCCCTTTCCGCCGAGGTGGGCGTGCTGCCCCGGGTCCACGGCTCCGGCCTGTTTACCCGCGGCCAGACCCAGGTGCTGTCCGTCGCCACCCTGGATACCCTGTCCGCCAACCAGAAGCTGGACACCATCTGGGAGGAGACCGAAAAGCGGTATATGCACCACTATAACTTCCCCGGCTACTCCGTGGGTGAGGCCAAGCCCGCCCGCAGCCCCGGCCGCCGGGAGATCGGCCACGGCGCTCTGGCCGAGCGGGCCCTGCTGCCGGTGATCCCCCCGGTGGAGGAGTTCCCCTATGCCATCCGGGTGGTGTCTGAGGTGGTGTCCTCCAACGGCTCCACCTCCCAGGGCTCCATCTGCGGCAGCACCCTGGCCCTGATGGACGCCGGTGTGCCCATTTCCGCCCCGGTGGCCGGTATCTCCTGCGGCCTGATCCAGGACGACGACGGCTCCTTCACCACCTTCATCGACATCCAGGGCGTGGAGGACTTCCACGGCGAGATGGACTTCAAGGTGGCCGGTACCAAGAAGGGCATCACCGCCATTCAGATGGACCTGAAGAACGACGGCCTGACCATGGAGATCATCAAGAACGCCCTGGACATCACCTATGACGCCCGGTGCCAGATCCTGGACCAGATCATGCTGCCCTGCATCGCCGAGCCCCGGCCCGAGGTCAGCAAGTACGCCCCCAAGATGATCACCATGCACATTGACCCCGACAAGATCCGGGAGGTCATCGGCAAGGGCGGCAGCGTCATCCAGAAGATCGTGGCCGAGTCCGGCGCCAAGATCGACATCGACGACGACGGCACCATCCACATTGCCTCCCCCGACGCCGAAAGCTGCGCCACCGCCAAGAAGTGCATCGACGACATCGTGTTCGTGCCCGAGGTGGGCCAGCTGTATTACGGCCGCGTGGTGCGCCTGATGACCTTCGGCGCCTTCGTGGAGCTGGCTCCCGGCAAGGACGGCCTGGTGCACATCTCCAAGCTGGCGGACAAGCGCATCGAGAAGGTGGAGGACGCCTGCAAGGTGGGCGACATGATGTGGGTCAAGGTCACCGAGATCGACGAGAAGGGCCGGGTGAACCTGAGCCACAAGGACGCCATGAAGGAGATCCGGGCCAAGGAAGCCGCCGGCGAGATCATCAAGTAAATAACCGCCGACAGACAGTAGATTCATATGTATATACACCCGCCGATTCCGCGCAACGGAATCGGCGGGTGCTGTCATATACTGGAAACAGACGACACAAGGAGAAAACCTGTCCGTATAGCACGGACAGCCGCATGGCATGCGTACCACAATATATGGTCATATCGACAGAAATCTGCACCATATATCACAGAAAAACAATTTCTAAAATTTTTGTGTCGCCCATTGAAAAACAATAAAAGATATGTTAAAATACTAACTTAACAGGTAGGAAGCCCTAACCTTAATGTAGTATAGCTTTGTTGCTAATATACAATATTATACTCTGTCAGGATGGAAAAATCGTTCAAACGGTTGTAAAGGAGGACGCTATGCCGAGAGGAGCACAGCCCAAGGTCGCCGAAAGAGAGAATCGGATGACCTATGCAGCCATCAGGCTGTTTTTGGAAAACGGATATGAACGGACCACCACCGCCGCCATCGCGCAGGCAGCGGGTATGTCCCCGTCCGCGTTTTTTGCAGTATTTGCCAACAAGGAGGCGCTGCTGCTGAAGCTGACCAAGTGGATGTACGAAAAGCAGTTCGCCGTTACGCACGAGCTGCTGGGGAAGGACTATGACCCGGTGATGTTCTACGCCGTGGAGCCTGCCATCCAGCTGTATATTGCCGAAAAGACCGAGGGACTGCGGGAGCTGTATGTCTCCTCGTACTCCTATGCGGCCACCGCCAACTATATACATCAGGTGGTGACGGACAAGCTGGTGGAGCTGTTCGGGAAGGAGCATCCCGGCTATACCCGGCAGGACTTTTATGAGCTGGAGCTGGCTACCTCCGGCATGCTGCGCAGCTTCATGGCCCGCAAGTGCGACCGGAGCTTCACCATGGAGCAGAAGCTGCGTCGGTTCCTGTCCTGCGGCATGACCATCTACGGCGTGGACCAGGAAAAGCAGCAGGAGGTCATTGACCGGGTGCTGAAGATGGACCTGAAGTCCGTGGCCGATCAGCTGCTGGCCCAGGCCATGGCCCAGTCCCAGGAGGAGTTCCGGGAGGCCGAGCGCAAGGGCAAGGCCCCTGGAAGCTGCCAGACGTGGCTGATTTTTCCTATATCGTTCTGGACCTGGAGTGGAACCAGCCGTTGAATCCGGACAGCGCCATACGGGAGCCGTTTTTCTTCGACTCGGAGATCATCGAGATCGGGGCCCTGCGGCTGGATGAGCGGTTCCGGGAGACCGGCAGCTTCAAGACCTTCATCCGCCCCCGGTTTTATCCCCACATGAACGGTGATGTGGTGCAGCTGACGAAGATCCGGGCACAGGACCTGGAAAAAGCCCCGGAATTTCCCCGGGCCTATGCCGATTTCATGGAATGGTGCGGGGAGAATTGCTGCCTGTGTACCTGGGGGCCGGACGACATTCCGGTGCTGATGGACAACCTGCTGATGCACGGAATGGACGCGGAAATGCCCTGCTGCTACGATTTGCAGCGGATCTTCGGCCACGAGATCATGCGGGATGACCGGCAATGCTCCCTGGAGCGGGCGATGGAGCTGCTGAAGCTGACTCCGGACCGGGCCCACGACGCCCTGAACGATGCGCGGAATACCGTGCAGATCTGCGGGCGGATGGACCTGGACGGGTGCATGGACGAATACGGCCTGCGGTATGTGCAGTATCCCCAGGACCGGGCGGCCGGACTGGTGCAGGGGCGGGTGTATGCCTCCCTGGCCCAGGGCCAGGAGGACCCGGCCATGACGGAGGTGCAGTGCCCCTACTGCGGGGAGACGGTGACCCTGGGCCAGTGGGCCAGGAAGGACCCCCGGACCCTGCTGGCCTATGGCCGGTGCAGTCAGGAGGATGAGCTGTGCGGCATTTATCGCCACACCCGGACGGCGGCGGGCCTGCGCCTGGGCCGCATGGTGCTGGAGATGAACGACGACCTGTGGGACACCTATCAGACCTGCCTGGAGCGGCAGGGGTAATTGTTGGAATGTGAAAACCGGCTCCGGCGCGTCGCGCCGGAGCCGGTTTTGTTTACTTGCCCAGTCTGCGCTGGATGAGCTTCACCAGCTCCACAATGGGGATCACCAGCACCGCCAGGGCCAGGGCGATGCCGTACTCCGTCCAGCTGACGGGGGTGAAGCCGAAGGCGTTGGCGATGGGCGGCACCTCCAGCACCACGGTGGTCAGCACCAGGGAGCCCAGCATAGCGGCCCAGAGGACCTTGTTGTGGCCCCGGAGGGTGAACACACTGCGCCGCTGGGAGCGCATATTGAAGCTGTGGAAAATCTCGCACATGCTCATGGTCAAAAAGGCCATGGTCATGCCGTGGGGGGAGACGCCCCGGGGCATTTCAAAGCATCCCGCCTCCATGCAGTGGCCGATGATGTAGGAGGCCATGGTGATGACGGTGATAAGGATGCCCTGATAGGCGATGTCGAAGCCCAGGCCGCCGGAGAAGATGCCGTCCTTGGCGGAGCGGGGCGGGCGGCGCATGATGTCCGGCTCCGGGCGCTCCATGCCCAGGGCCAGGGCCGGGAAGCAGTCGGTGATGAGGTTGATGAACAGCAGGTGGACGGGGTTGAGGAGGGTGAAGCCCAGCAGGGCGGAGAAGAACACCCCCAGCACCTCGCTCATGTTGCTGGCCAGCAGGAAGCCGATGGCCTTGCGGATGTTGTCGTAAATCCGGCGGCCCTCGGCCACGGCGCCCACGATGGTGGCGAAGTTGTCGTCGGAGAGGACCATGTCCGCCACGTTTTTGGTGACGTCGGTGCCGGTGATGCCCATGCCGATGCCGATATCAGCGGACTTGATGGAGGGGGCGTCGTTGACGCCGTCGCCGGTCATGGCGGTGACGGCTCCCCGGCGGCGCCAGGCGCTGACGATGCGGACCTTGTGCTCCGGCTGGACCCGGGCATAGACGCTGTAGCGGTCCACGTTTTGAGTAAGCTCCTCATCGCTGAGGGCGTCCAGCGCCGCGCCGGTGATGGCCTGGGAGGGGTCGGAGAGAATGCCCAGCTGGCGGGCGATGGCCACGGCGGTGTCCTGGTGGTCGCCGGTGATCATCACCGGGCGGATGCCCGCCTGGCGGCACTCCTCAATGGCGGGCTTCACCTGGGGCCGCACCGGGTCGATCATGCCGGTAAGGCCGATGAAGCAGAGGGCCTGCTCTAAGTGCGCGGGGGACTGATCCTGGGGCGCACCATCGGGCCAGGGGCGGCTGGCGGCGGCCAGCACCCGCAGGGCCTGGGCGGCCATGCGGTGGTTATCCGCCAGAATTTCCCGGCGGCGGTCGTCGGTCATGGGCAGGGCTTGTCCGCCCTCCCAATAGTGGGTGCAGCGGGCCAGCACCTGATCCGGCGCGCCCTTGGTATACTGCACCACGCCCTGGGGGGTCCGGTGAATGGTGGACATCATCTTGCGGCCGGAGTCGAAGGGGGCCTCGCCGATGCGGGGACGCTCCTGCTCCAATTGGGGCTTGGGCAGTTGATTTTCTGCGGCGAAGGATACCAGGGCCGCCTCCGTAGGCTCTCCCTGGACGGAGCCGTCGGGGTTCAGGACGGCGTCACTGCACAGGGCCATGGCGGAGGCCAGCAGGGCGGTGTCCCCGGTGTGGTCCACCACGGTCATCTTGTTCTGGGTCAGGGTGCCGGTTTTGTCGGAACAGATCACCTGGGTACAGCCCAGGGTCTCCACCGCCGTCAGGCGGCGGATCACGGCATTGCGGCGGCTCATGCGGGTGACGCCGATGCTGAGCACCACCGTTACCACCGTGGCCAGGCCCTCGGGAATGGCGGCCACCGCCAGGGACACGGCCACCATGAAGGTCTCCAGGATGCCGGACAGGGAGAAGTCCCCGGCCACGATCAGGTCAAACACGAAAATGAACACGCAGATGCCCAGCACCAGCCAGGACAGGGTTTTCCCCAGCTGGGTCAGCTTCTTTTGCAGCGGCGTCTCCTCCTGCTCCGTCCGGGCCAGGACACCGGCGATCTTGCCCATCTCCGTGTCCATGCCGGTGGCGGTGACCACCATGCGGCCCCGGCCGTAGGCCACGGTGGAGCCCATATAGGCCATGTTGCGGCGGTCGCCCAGGGTCACCTCGCCGGTAAGGGCCTCCGGGGATTTGGCGGAGGGGACGCTTTCGCCGGTGAGGGCGGCCTCCTCAATTTGCAGGGAGGCACAGGCCAGCAGCCGTCCGTCGGCGGGGACCGCGTCCCCGGCCTCCAGCAGGACGATGTCGCCGGGTACCAGGCGGCTGCTTTCCAGCTCCGTGACGGAGCCGTCCCGCAGGACCTTGCTGGTGGCGGCGGTCATGGATTGCAGAGCCTCGATGGCGGCCTCGGCCTTGCTCTCCTGGACCACGCCCAGGACGGCGTTCAGCAGCACCACCGCCAGGATGATCAGCACCTCGGTAAAGGGCTCGTGGGACAGGTAGTTGGTGACGGCGGACACGGCCGCGGCGGCCATGAGGATCAGCAGCATGGGGTCCCGCAGCTGCTGCAGAAACCGCTGGAGCAGGGTGGCCTTGGGGGCCTCCCGCAGGCGGTTGGGGCCGTATTCCGCCAGACGGCCCTCCGCCTGGGCGGCGGACAGGCCCTCCGGGCCGCTTTGCAGGTCCGACAGGACCTGATCGGCGGTCTGGGCATATTCCTTGTGCATACGATCACTCCTCTTAATGATTCTGCCCACCTGGGGAAATAAAAAGACTCATGCACAGGCCAAAGCCTATGCATGAGTCTCATTCTTTCAAAGCAGTCCGGGCGCGGGCGCGCCGTTCTGACGAAGCTGCCTAACCCCGAAGCCGGGGTGGAATTACTCCCTCACGGTGGTATCAACTGAAAGTATTATACCAGGCCCGGCCCCCTGCGTCAAGTAAAAGATTTGTAAAGTATGGGGAGCACAGGGGTGGGGGACACCTTTTTGATAAAATCTTTGCGTCCTGGCTTGCCTTTTCGCCGGGAATATGATATGATGCATTGCCAATAGCCCTTCAAAAATGCACGGATGGCTTTTGAAAACGATAACAAAGGAGTATTTACCCATGAAAAAGTTTCTCACTATGCTGCTGGCCCTGGTGATGGTCCTGTCCCTGGCGGCCTGCTCCTCCCAGAAGGGCGGCGACGTCAACGGCGGCTTCCCCGCCAGCGCCGTGGACCTGCTGACCGCCGTGTGGAACGCCTATCCCGAAAGCGAGAAGTTCTCCGTGGTGGGCGGCAGCCTGGATAACCCCGTAGACAACGCCCCCGGCGCTTTCCCGGTGGACGATGCCGGCAATCTGGACTATATGCTGCACTTCCCCGCCGACAAATCCGATCTCATTGACGACGCCGCGTCGCTGACCCACATGATGAACGCCAACAGCTTTACCTGCGGCGCGTTCCATGTGAAAAACAGCGGCGACGTCTCCGCTGTGGCCGACGCTCTGCGCCAGAATGTCCAGAACACCCAGTGGATGTGCGGCTTCCCTGACAAGCTGGTGGTCCTCACCTACGGCGAGTATGTAGTGGCGCTGTTCGGCGCCGACGACCTGGTGGACGACTTTGTCAACACCATGACCGCCACCTACACCGGCGTTCAGACCGCCTGCGACGAGCCCCTCCAGTAATCCGCCGCAGCCATGCTGTTTTCCAGTCTGCCGTTTCTCTTCTATTTTCTTCCCTGCACCCTGGGACTGTATTTCTTAGTCCCAAGGCGGCTGAAAAACGCCGCGCTGCTGCTGTGCAGTCTGGTGTTCTACGCCTGGGGCGAGCCCCGGTTCGTGGGGTTCATGGCCGCCGCCATTTTACAGGGCTATGCCGCCGCCCGGCTCATGGAGCGGTATCCCACCCGCAGGCGGCTGCTGCTGACCCTGTCCGCCGTGCTGAGCCTGGGGATGCTGGCCTACTGCAAGTATGCCGACTTCCTGATCTCCGGCTTCAACGCCGTCACCGGGCTGTCGGTGCCTCTGCTGCGGATGGCCCTGCCCATCGGCATCAGCTTCTATACCTTCCAGATCCTCAGCTATGTCATCGACGTGTACCGGGGGGACGCCCCGGCCCAGCGGAACCTCATTGACCTGGCGGCGTATATCGCCATGTACCCCCAGCTGGTGGCGGGCCCCATCGTCCGCTACGCCGACGTGGCCCCCCAGCTGCGAAGCCGCACCCACACGGTGCAGGACGCGGCTCTGGGGGCCCGCCGCTTTGTGCTGGGCCTGGGGAAAAAGGTACTGCTTGCCAACGTCCTGTATGAGCTGGTGACGGTGTATCAGCAGAGCGGGCAGAAAACGGTGCTGCTGACCTGGCTGTACGCCGCGGCGTATATGCTCCATGTGTACTTCGACTTCTCCGGCTACAGCGACATGGCCATCGGCCTGGGCCGCATCATGGGCTTCCGCTTTGCCGAGAACTTCCGCTATCCCTTTGTGTCCGGCAGTCTCACGGAATTCTGGCGGCGCTGGCACATCTCCCTGGGCTCCTGGTTCCGGGACTATGTGTATATCCCCCTGGGCGGCAACCGGGTGGGTAAGGCCCGCTGGGTGCGGAACCTGGTGATCGTGTGGGGCCTGACGGGCCTGTGGCACGGGGCCGCCTGGAACTTCGTGGCCTGGGGCCTGTATTTTGCCGCGTTCCTGCTGCTGGAAAAGCTGTTTCTGGGCCGGTGGCTGAAGCGTGTCCCGGTGCTGGGCCATGTGTATGTGCTGCTGGCGGCGCTTTTCAGCTTCGTGCTGTTTGACGCCGCGTCTGTCCCCGCCGCCCTGGGGACCGCCGGGGGCCTGCTGGGCCTGGGGGGCCTGCCCCTGTGGGACAGCGGCGCCCTCTACTATCTGCGCAGCTATGCCCCGGTGCTGGCGCTGGCCGCCGTGGGGTCCACGCCGCTGCCCGCCGCCCTGTGCCGCCGGATCGCCGCCGGACGGGCCGGGCGGGTGCTGGACGCGCTGGAGCCTGCGGCGCTGCTGGCCCTGCTGGCGGTGTGCACGGCGTTTCTGGTCAGCGGCTCCGCCAATCCCTTCCTGTATTTCCGGTTCTGAGGAGGCTGCCATGAAAGCAAAGCATCTTGTGACCCTGTGCCTGCTGGCGGGCTTTCTGGCGGGCTTCGGCCTGTGGGGCCTGCTGCGGACCCCGGGGGATGTGTCCCAGGCGGAGCGCCGCCCCTTGGCCCAGTGGCCGGAGCTTACCGTCTCCGGCTTCCTGTCCGGCCAGTATGCCGGCAAGCTGGAGCACGCCGCCGCCGACCAGTTCCCCCTGCGGGAGCAGTTCCGTACCCTGCGCTCCCTGGTGTCCTATGACCTGCTGGGCCAGCGGGACGTGGACGGGGTGTATCTCTCCGGGGGCTATGCCGCCAAGCTGGACTTCCCCCTGAACACCGGTTCCGTGGACCGGGCCGCCCAGCGCTTCCGGTATGTGTACGACACCTATCTGGCCGGGACGGAGGCCAACGTCTATCTCTCCGTGATCCCGGACAAGGGGTATTTCCTGGCCCCGGCCTCCGGCCGCCCGGCCATGGACTATGACGCCCTGGTGTCCCGGCTGCGGGAGGGCACGCCGGAGATGACGTATATCGACCTGTTTGACCGGCTGACCCTGGAGGACTATTACCGCACCGACGCCCACTGGCGGCAGGAGCGGCTTTCTGCCGTGGCCCGGTATCTGGCCGGGGCCATGGGGGCGGACGCCGCCGCAGATTACACGGAGGTGACCCTGGACCGCCCCTTCTATGGGGTGTATTCCGGGTACGCGGCCCTGCCCCTGGCCGGGGAGACCCTGCGCTATCTCACCAACGACACCATCGCCGCCTGCCGGGTCACCAATTATGAGACCGGCGGGGAAGGCCCGGTGTACGACCTGGAGAAGGCCCGGGGCAGCGACCCGTATGAGCTGTTTCTGTCCGGGTCCGTGTCCCTGCTGACGGTGGAGAGTCCCAACGCCCGGACGGACCGGGAGCTGGTGATCTTCCGGGATTCCTTCGCCTCCAGCCTGGCTCCGTTGCTGCTGGAGGGCTACAGCAGGGTCACTCTGGTGGATATCCGCTATCTGTCTCCCACCCAGCTGGGCCGTTATCTGACCTTCACCGATCAGGACGTGCTGTTTCTTTACAGCACCGGTGTGCTGAACAACAGCAGTACCCTGAAATAATTCTCAGCTTGTCAAAAAAGCCTTTTTGACAAGCTGAGTGCGGTTTTTCAGAACTTAAAAAGTTCTGAAAAACCTGTGATTGCAAACGAAAGACACCCCTGATGGGTTTCTTTCGTAACTATCTTCCTTTCCGATGGCGGAAGATTTCCGAGTTTTTCGACAGTCTCAAATAATTCTCTGGGAGGTATTTGCCATGTCCCTTGAAACCAATCCCGCCCTGCGCCGCAGCGTGATCTATGAGCTGTACGTCCGCAGCCACACGCCCCAGGGCACCTTCCGGGCCGTGGAGCCGGATCTGCCCCGGATCCGGGCCCTGGGCACGGATATCCTGTGGCTGATGCCCATCCACCCCATCGGGGAAGCCAACCGCAAGGGCAGCATGGGCTGCCCCTATGCCAACCGGGACTACCGTACGGTGAACCCGGAGTACGGCACCCTGGAGGACTTCCTCCACCTGGTGGACGCCATTCACGATAATGGCATGAAGTGCATCATCGACGTGGTGTATAACCACACCTCCCCGGACGCCACCCTGGTGGCCCTGCACCCGGAGTATTACTATCACAAGCCCGACGGCAGCCGGGGCAACAAGGTGGGGGACTGGACCGATGTGGTGGACCTGGACTACGCCGTTCCCGGCCTGTGGGATTATCAGATCGAGTCCCTGTGCTATTGGGCCCAGTATGTGGACGGCTTCCGATGCGACGTGGCCAGCACCGTGCCGGTGGCGTTCTGGCGCAAGGCCCGGCAGGCGGTGGAACGGGTGCGCCCCGGGGCCATCTGGCTGGGGGAGAGCGTCCACCTGGACCACATCCTGGCCTTCCGCCGCCAGGGCTTTTACGCCGCCACGGACAACGAGCTGTTTGACGTGTTCGACATTCTGTACCCCTACGACATCTGGCCCCTGTATGAGGGGGCCGCCGGCGGGACCATGCCCCTGAGCCGGTATTTTGCCGCCCTGAGCTATCAGGAGCTGAGCTTCCCCACCTGGTACAACAAGCTCAGCTGCCTGGAAAATCACGACCAGCGCCGGGCGGCGGACCGCTTCCCCAACCGGGACAGCCTGCTGGCCTGGACGGCCCTGAGCTGTTTCCAGAAGGGGACCACCCTGCTCTATGCCGGGCAGGAGGTCTCTGCCGTCCATACGCCCTCCCTGTTTGAGCGGGAGCCCATCGACTGGACCGGGGAGGACCTGTCTCCCCTGCTGCGGAAGCTGTACGACATCAAAAAGCGCCTGCCCACGGACGCCGCCTTCCATGTGGAGGCCGACGACGCGCAGGGCCTGGCCGTGGCCGATTATCAGGACAGCCAACACCTGGCGGTGGGCGTGTTCCCTCTGGCGGGCCGACCGGGGACGGCCGCCGTCCCCCTGGCCAACGGTGACTATGAAAACGCCCTGACCGGCGAGTCCGTCACCGTCCGGGAGGGCCGTCTGACCGCCGCCGGGCCGGTGATCATCCTGTAAGCGAAAAAATAAGCGCAAAAAAGCAGCCTCGCGGCTGCTTTTTTGCGCTTATTTTTCACATATCCAGGAGCTTCAGCTCCTCCTCGTCCACCTTCCGCAGGTCCCGGCGGCTGAGAATGTCGTACATACACGGCACCACCAGCAGGGTCATCAGCGTGGCATACAGCAGGCCGCCGATGCACACCAGGGCCACCGGCTGCATCAGCGCCGTGCCCACGTTGTTGCCGAAGGCCATGACGATCAGGCCCAGAATGGTGGTCAGGGACGTCATGAGAATGGGCCGCAGACGGGTGACGCCGGCCTCGATGATGGCCTCCCGGCGGCCCATGCCCTCCAGCCGCAGCTGGTTGATATAGTCCACCAGGACGATGCCGTTGTTGACAATGACGCCCACCAGCATCACAAAGCCGATCAGGGAGATGACGCTGACCTCCACCCCTGCCAGCAGCAGGGCCAGGAAGCCGCCGGTGAAGGCCAGGGGAATGGTAAACATGACGATCAGCGGCGAGCGCAGGGACTGGAACTGGGCCACCATCACCAGATACACCAGCACGATGCCCAGCAGCAGCATCAGCAGCAGCTGCCGGATGGCGTCCATGATGGCCTCGTTCTCCCCCTGGAAGGCGGCGGTGACGCCCTGGGGCAGCTCCGCCTGGCCGATGACCTTTTCGGCGGCGGAGGTGACCTTGGTGACGTTATAGCCGTCGGCCACGTCGGCGGACACGGTGATATACCGCCGCTGCTGGTCCCGGTTGATGGTGTTCAGGCTGACAGTCTCCTCTAACTGGGCGATATCCCCCAGGCGGACGGACTCGCCGCTCCGGGTGCTGCCGGAGGCACTTGCGCTGCTCATGCCGCTCATACTAGACATGCCGCTCATACTAGACATGCCGCTCATACTTCCCATGGAGCTGCCGGAGGAGGCGCTGCTCATCATGCTGCTCATGGCGGAGGCGGAGGAGGGGTCAATTTCCAGATCCAGGAGCTTCTCCCGGGTCATGCGGCTCTCCTCCGGGGACTGGATGGACACGCTGACGTCCAGCCCGTCCAGGGTCAGGGACAGGGAGCTGTCGGTGTCCGTCAGGGCGGAGGCCACGGCCATGTACACCTGGGCCACGGTGAGGCCCTTCTCCATGGCGGCGTTGCGGTCCACGGACAGGTGCAGGGCGGCGGCCGCCTGCTCCAGGCCGTCGGACACGTTCTCCGTGCCGGGGACGGTGGCCAGCTTTGCCGCCAGGTCACGGGCGGCGGACTGCATCTGCTCCATGTCGTCACCATAGACGTTCAGGGTGATGCCGCTGCCGGTGAGGTAGGACATATAGGTGTCCATGGCGCCGGAGGCGGTGACGGTGCAGTCCATACCGGCGCAGGCGGCCTCCATCTGCTTGCCGGCCTCCGCGCCGGAGGCCCCCTCCGGCAGGGTGATGTAGGCGGTGACGTCGTATTCCCCGCCGCCGGCGGTCATCATACTGGTCATGTCCATGCTCCCGGCGCCGGAGGCGGAGGACATCATCGCGCCCACGGTTTCCACGTTGTCCACGGCGGCGATGCGCTGCAGGGCCTCGTCCGCCAGGGCCACCGCCTGCTCCCGGGTGCAGCCCTCGGGCATGGAGATGGTCAGGTTCACGGTGTTCATGTCGATATTGGGCATAAAGGCGAAGCCCCGGGCCAGGGCGGCTCCGGCGGAGCCCACCAGCAGCAGCAGGGACACCCCCAGCACCACCAGCTTGTGGTGGATGGACCAGGACACCGCCTTGCGATAGGCGGGGTAGACCTTATCCAGCAGTCCCGGCTTCTGGGGCTTCTCCTTGCGGAGCATACCGGCGGCCATGGCGGGTACCAGGGTCAGGGCCACAATGAGGCTGGCCAGCAGGGAATAGGTCATGGTCAGGGCCAGGTCCGTGAACAGCTGCTTGGTGATGCCCTCCACGAATACGATGGGCAGGAACACGCACACGGTGGTCAGGGTGGAGGCCACGATGGCGCCCAGCACCTGCCGGGCCCCGGATACCGCCGCCTGGATGACGGTGGCCCCCTTGGAGCGCAGTCGATAGATATTCTCGATGACCACCACGGAGTTATCCACCAGCATGCCCACCGCCACGGCCAGGCCCGACAGGGAGATCATGTTGATGGTAACGCCGGAGAAGTACATCAGCACCACGGCGAAGATCACGCTGATGGGGATGGAGCACAGGGTGATCACCGTGGGCCGCAGGTCCCGCAGGAACAGATACAGGATCAGCACCGCGAACAGCGCGCCCCAGCCCAGAGACGACAGAATGGAGTTGATGATAAGGTATATGTAGTCCCCCTGGTCCATCAGGGGTACGAAGGAAAGCCCCTCGTACTCCGCCTCCAGCTCCCGGAAGCGGCTGTTGATGTTGTCGGACACCTCCGCCGTGGCGTAGGTGGACTGCTTGTTGAGGGAGACGATGACGCCGTCCTTGCCGTTGAGCTTGTCGTAGATCTCCGAGGAGTTGTCGGTGATGGCCACGTCGGCCACGTCCTTCATGCGGATGGGGTCGATGCCGTCCATTCCCAGGTCAAAGAGCACCAGGTCCTCCAGGTCCTGCCGGGTGTCGATGGAATCGCCCACGGAGACCATGTAGTTGACGCCGTCCTCCTTCAGATATCCGGCGGGCATGGAGAAGTTCTGGGCCGTCAGCAGGGCGGTGATGGTGGGTAGGCTCAGGCTGGAGGACAGGTCCGCCTGGCTCAGGGCGGTGGAGCGGGATTCCTCCAGGGTCTGGAGTCCCTGGTCGATCTGGCTCAGGGCGCTGTCCAGCTGGATGTTGGCGGAGATGATCTGGTTCACGGCGTCGGTCATGGTCAGGACCCCGGCGGATACCTGGTCCGCCAGCTTGGCCACACCCTCGTCGGTCTCCAGGTCCCGCAGCTGCTTTTCCAGCTCCTCCAGCTGCTTCTGCCACTCCTTGGCCCGCTGGACGGCCTCGTCCCACTTGACGCCCAGGGCCGCCATGCGCAGGTCCAGCGCCGCCAGCTCCGCCTGGATGCGGACGTATTCGGGGTCACTTTCGATTTCGGCGATGGCCGCCTGCTTTTCCTCCTCCGTCATGGAGGGGTTCTGGCGGATGGCCTCGATCTTCGCCTGATACGGGGCGTTTTCCGCCTCCAGCCGGGCCTTCTCCCGCTGAATGTCCGCCAGCTCCCGGAGGTTGTCCTGGAGCTGGTCCCGGCTGTCCCGCATGGTTTTCAGACTGTCCTGAATGGTGGTAAGGGCCTGGGTCACGGCGTCCCGGACGGCGGATTCCTCGGCGCTGCGGATAGCAGCCTTGGCGCTGTTGACCTGGCCCCGGGCGGAGGCCAGCTGCCCTGCCGCGTCGTCCAGCTGCTTCGCAATGGCATTGGACAGCCGCTGGGACAGAGCATCCAGCTTCTTTTGGCTGAGGATCACATGGAGCTGACGCTCCACCGTGCCGCTGACGGTGACGCTGGCCACGCCGGTGATGCCCTCCAGCTTGGGGGACAGGGTGTCGTTGACGAAGTCCGACAGCTGGGTGATGTCCTTGCCGTCATAGGACAGGGCCGCCACCTGCACCGGCAGCATGGAGGGGTTCATTTTCAGCACATAGGGGTCGCCCACGGTGTCGGACCAGGAGCCCTTCAGCTGGTTGATCTTCTGCTGGATATCCACGCTGACGGTGTCCATATTCACCCCGTCCTCAAACTCCAGCACCACCATGGACACGCTGTCCATGGAGCTGGAGGTGACATTCTTGATGCGGTCGAGGGTGGCCATGGACTGCTCCAGGGGCTTGGTGATGTCGGCCTCCACAGTTTCGGGGCTGGCCCCGGGGTCGGTGGTCACCAGGATCACATAGGGGAAGTCCATGTTGGGCATCAGGTCGGGGGTCATCTTCAGATAGGCCACCACACCCAGCACCACAATGGCCAGCACCGCCACGAACACCGTCAGCGGCTTCTTTACGCTGAATTTGGGCATAATCGTATCGCTCCTTGCGCATTATAAGTCAGTTGTTACACGACTGTAAAAAACATTTTAAAGAATTTTAACATTCTAAAGCGCCGCGCGCAAGAGGGGCGGGCAATTATTAACGAAACTGTTACAAAATCCCGTCTTTTCCTTAGCCTAACGAAAAAAATATTAAAAGCCTCGCAGAGTTTGCCGCCCGCAGGCGGCAAATAAATTGCAATTATTTTTTGGCCGGGGCGTGTACCTGAACAAGAATTCTTCTCAGGCTTTCGCACGCACGGCGTGTGAAAGCGCGATGTGACGTCTCATGAAAAACGAAAGCACCTTCGGCACTATAAAAAGCCTTTCAAGCTTTTTAACAGGTTTTGGTATAAGACAGGTAAAATCTCGCATTACAGGGGCAACACAGTTGACTCAAGTTATAGATAAACTTTCAGTTGCCGCAGAAATCGTTTGCAAACCTATTTTTTCGGGCATCTTTTCGTTCGAGGGGTATGATGGGATATTAAACCGAAATGTAAATCAACAAGTGCGCTCTACGCTAATTAGAGGTAATGGAAAAGTAAACCATCTATGTATAGGTGAGAATTGCTTTATAAAATACTGGCCCGAGTATACTCCTAAACAAGAGAATGTAAGACCACATTATAGCTTTTATGAAATAAATGATTTGTCATTTGGATACTTCATATCAAACTTGGTTGAAGACGTGTATATAGCAACAGTGGGGACGAATCTGCCGGGGACTTTGACATCTATGTTCTATCCAATTGAAAACACCAAAGAGGCCCACAAATTAACTGAAGTTTCAATGGAAATGTAGATTATCTGTTGCCCGTTGATTGGGAGGTATAGTTATGACCTCCTTTTCCCATAAAAACTGATCACACCTGTTTCCCGTTGTCCGTGGGGAAACGTGAAAGGACGGCACAAAAGCGCCGTCCTTTGACCTTGCCCCACCTCTGGCCACGATGACCAGAAGCAGCGGGACAGTTGTTTTCCGTTTCAATCCACAAAAGAGGGAGCCGCCGCGCCGGAATGGTTTGGGCTGTCATAAGACAGAAAGACCCGGTTGGACGGCTCCCTGTATGATTGTTGTGTGCCGTATTTGCCACGCATCCCCGGCACGGGGAGTATTCCAGACCGCCGATGGCTTCGGCTGCATAGCCCCACAGTACCGCTGCCCGTGGAGGGCTGGCGCATACCGCAGGGACTCCCCCTCAAGTCTGTGGGAGGGCGTGAGCAAGTTTCATTATCCTCCGCGCTGTCCTCGCGCCCGGTTTGCCAGCACCGGGTCAAAGGCTGCGTTGATCGCTCGGCCAGCTTGTCCATCACCTCCTGAACTGGCTGTCGTGGCGGCGCACCTTACGTCGCTATCACGCGGATTTCGTATCGGGAATACTGTCTATTCAGTTTTCAAGGCGAGGAAGAAAACTCCTCTCACCTATCAGGAGGTTTCGGGGGCAAATGTACTCCCTCTTACAGAGATTTTTTCAAAATATTTTTCATAGCGGCCAGCCCGCGCTCAATGGAGCAGCAGATGCGGCTCCGGCCAACGCCCTCGGCTGCCGCGATCTCGGCCTTGCTCATGCCGAGAAGATAGTGCTGGTACACACGCCGGGCCTGCGTGGGCGGGAGCTGGGTCAGCGCGTCATAGAGGGCAAACGTGGTTTCCCGCGCCTCAATGTACTCGTCCGGGGTCATGGGCTGGCGGAGCACGTCGGCCTCAAAGCCGGGATCGGTGTCCAGCGAGCACTCGCCATTTCTGCGCTTCTGCCGCTTGTAGCTGTCGCACAGGCGGCCTCCCATAGAGAGGGTGGCGGCGATCTCGTCCGAAACTTCCAGCATCACATTTTCGGTCATATAGGGGTAATACCGTTTCAGGTTGATAGTCGTCATAATTGTCCTCCATTTCAAAAGGTGGTTGGTGAGTGCGGATTGAAATGGAGAACAGGAGGCCCCCGGCACCTTGGAGCCTCTGGCCACCGTGACCAGAAGCAGGGGCATATAAAAACGCCCGCATAGCATGACGCTATACGGACGCAAGCAAATAACTTTCTTGTTACATGATGTTTAATTTCACTTTCAAAGCCGGACTGCTCCGATGGAGGGGCTACGCTTTTTTTAGCTGGTGCAGATCATGAACGCTATGGAAAAGTAAAATGGACACGGCAGATTAACCTCCAATCGGCTACCGTGTCCCTGCAAGTCGTCATCAGTTTGTGCAAGCGCAAAGAAACGGCGGCTCTGAAATTCAAAGCCGCCGTTTCATATAGGCGTGTTGATGGGACTGCTGCATGACGGCTTTTTTTCTTTTGCCGTCGTGCAGCAGATTTGGCAGAGTTAGTGCAACGCTTTATTACAGGTTATAGTTAATTTATTCATACTTCTTTCCAACCACATATATTGGCAACAGCACACCGCAAAGGAACATAGCCAAGAAAACATATTTCCCTATGTTTTCCCATACATCTGCTACAATGCTGCCCGCCACGATGTTGATAATCGGGAACAGTATCATACACAGGCACAAACTCAAGCGGAGAGTTCTCACAATATGTGGCCAGTTGCGATTATTGAATTTTACTCCCGGCACATTCATGCGGAATGGGCCATCATAAAAAATGTTTACACTGTTTTCATCATAAAAGCTTGATAACTTAGTGCGGACGAAGCAGCAAAAGTACGCGCCGAATACCGCACTTAGAAGCACAAGCGTTTCCAAGGTCTCCATGCAGGGCTGCGCCGTTGTATAGTTCAGAAATGTACCGATACAACAAATCAAAAGGGAAAATCCGTAAAAGACAATCCACTTGCTCTTTACATGATATGCCCTTTCAGGGCTTTCGTCCGCATAAGTGATTGCCGTCTTAACAATATCCTCAACTTTATCAGGTTTTAGTACATCATCGTTCGGCAATCTCTCACACATCAAAAGTTCCGTAACGGAAACATCCAACAGATTTGCCAGCGGGATCAATAGAACGGTATCGGGCAAGCTAACTCCCGTTTCCCATTTGCTTACAGCCTTATCAGATATACAGAGTTGTTCTGACAACTCTTTTTGAGTGATTCCTTTTTCTTTGCGAAGTGCGGCGACAAATGCGCCAAATTTCTTCTTGTCAATATTGAACATTGATTTTGACCTCCTGTGATTGCTAAGAGCATTATCGCTCTAACGCTGCCATTTAGCAACCGAATGGCAAGCGAGTATATCATTTTGGATGTTGAATGATAGTAGAGTTGTGATATTTCTTTCGTGAAAGGTACACTATTGTTTATTTTATCATTACAGTATCACAAGTTCAACTGTGTACATGAAATGAAAAATGAGTACGAATGAAATGTAGCACCGTTCAAATACTATCGCCCGAAATGTAAAATTACATTAGGTGGTGATGACATGAAGAACGAAAAAAGCGAACGCAAATTTGATTTTCGTCCGATGGGGCTTGCAATCAAGAAAGCCTGCGAGAAGAAAGGCATGACACAGGAGCAACTGGCCGACATCATCGGGCGGGACACTCGTACTGTCATGTACCACGAAAACGACGGTCAACATCCGAGCTTAGATATTTTCTATCAACTGGCAACCATGTTCGACCTGTCAGTAGATGAATACTTCTACCCCGATATGAGCGCCGATGAAGCCGCAAAGAAGCGAATCAATATTCTGCTTAATTCCCTCAGCGAGAGCGAGCTGCGGCTCGTCGAGGGTATTATCAATGCAATCATAGAAAACCGTGGAACGGAGGGAGCGTAAGAAACGGCGCTGCCTCCGTTTTTTCGTGGGGTTTCCGGGGTACGCACTAACGGCAAGCAGGGCAAGTGTAGCCACACTTGCTATTTTTGCATCCCGGCGGGCTGCAAAAACGCTTGTTGGGGAGCCTCCCCAAACCCGGCTTTGGGACATTTTGTCCCAAAGTAATTTGTCTGCGTCACCGTGCGCTATCGCTCCTGTTCCTTTTTGCGCTGGCCGTCCGTGACACCCAGCAGATGGTCAATGTTGGCCTTGACCGCCACGGCCTGCCGCATTTCCTCCTGCGCCGAGCGGTACTCGGTATAGAGCGCCTTTTTCCGCGCCGCCAGTTGGCGGCGTTTTTCTTTTAGCTCTGCCATCTTGGGCAGCTTCTCACCGCCCAGCAGCTCTCCCATCGTGGCCTTGGCTGCCCGGTAGTCCGCCAGCTCCGCCTCATGCTCGGCAAGGTATTTCCGGCTGTACTTTGTAGCCTTGTACCCGTCAAAGACGGGGCGGGTCTTGGCGTACCGCACTACGGCTCCCATCAGCTCGGAGGTTGCGGACAGGTCAGCCTCCGTCCGCCGGAGCTGTTCGGTCAAAGCGTGAAAACGGGAAACGGAATCTTCGGCCTTGGCGGAGAGCTGGTCATACTCGGTGATATTCTGCTCCTGCATGAATTGAAGTGCCGCCGCCATCTGTTTAAGGTTATAGACCTTTGCCCACCGTGCATAGGCCGCACCCTTGCCGGAGCGCAGCCGCTCCCGTATATCCACGATCAGATTGACACGGCGAGGGGCAGCAGGCACGGGAACAGGCTGCTCCGGGATCGGGCGCTCCCCGGCGATGACGGCCTTGATGTCCTCGGGATCGTAACCGTCCCCGAGGGTGGACGCCCGCAGCCGGGTTGCCCGCTCCTGTCCCGGAACAAGAAAAGAAATCGCACCGCCGCGCCCATGCTTGACCGTGAAGCCGGACGCCTCCATGAGCCGGAGGAAAGCGTCAAAATCGGCGGGGCGTTTTGCAAGAGCTTCATTGATGGCAAGCCGTAGCTGCTCCTTGTATGGGGGCTGCCGCTCCGTCCCCAGCCATGCCCCGTAATGGAGAAATCGTCCCTTGCTGTGCAGTTTGGGGTTGGTGATGACGGACAGATCATTTTCAAGGCAAATGCGGTCAGAGAGCCGCCGCACCGCACGGCCAGAGCCGATGAAGTCCCGGAACTTCCGGGTGCAGTCCAGCGAGGTCGAATTGTAATAAATGTGATTGTGGATGTGCGCCTTGTCCGTGTGGGTGGCAATGAAAAAGGCGTATTTGCCCTTTGTCCAGCGCATCGCCGTTTCATAGCCGATGCGGTTGGCCTCCTCCGGCGTGATCTCCCCGGGCTTGAATGACTGGCGGATCTGATAGCACAGCACATCCGCGTCCCGCCGCTGCTCCCGGCCTGTGGCGGCTTTGTACTTTGCTTTGCTTAAAAGGAACTCGGCATCGGCGGTCATGTGGTCGCAGCCGTAGGACGAGATCAATTCGCCGCCCTCGGTCTTGTCCGGGTTTTGCCCGTAGTCAAACCGCTCTTTCAAGGACTGCGCGATGGTTTCGCCCTTGCTGATTTTGTGCTTCTTGTAGTAGGTCGTGGCCGTAGGCAGCCCTCCTTCCGATATGACAAACGGCGGCTGTGGTCAGCCGCCGTCGTTTCAGCTTTGGGACATTTTGTCCCGAAGTATCAGCCGGTGATGAAATCCCGCAGGGCAAACTTGGCCGAGTGCAGCTTGTCCACCAGCCACTCAGCGATGGCGGGAACGCCAAAGGGAGAAACGAGGAACGCAAGGACGAGGAACACGATCCCGCCCACCGTCTGCCCGCCGATGAACAGGATCAGGGAGAGCAGCGTCAGCACGATGCAGCCCAGCTCACACACGGCGGACGCCACGCAGAATAGAAATGTGACCATAGCGGCCAGCAGGGACAGCGCCACCATCACGGGGGCGGCAAGGATTTTGAGAACGATCATAGCAGCTACCTCCATTAAAAAATCGGGTTAGTTTGTCCTTCTACCCATATTATACCGCTGGGGAAATAGGCACACAAGGATGTCTCCGCTCGATACCGAGATATTATGAAAAGCAGGGCGCAGTTGTTTATTAGTTACTGCACCCCGCCTCAATTCACTTTAACTCGCCTGTTTTTTTCGCAACAAACTTTTCAAATATCTTTTCTTTAGATTTCCGTTCTTTTTCAGCCAATAAAGAATCGAGTATCAATTCGATACCTGCCTTTATGTATGGGAACATCTCTCGACACTCTTCCTCACTCAACTCATGTATTCCCTTACTAACAATACCATATATGTTTTTATTAGCGACTAATACCTCTGGCAAATAGGGTTTTAGCACCTCAATCTTTTCATCGAACTTTAGGTGCATGAATTCTGTATTTGAGATTTCAAGATTTTCTGAAACCTCATTGTACTTATCAAAAACTAAGTTTTCTATAATTCGCCGGAGATAAACAAATGAGCCAATTCCAATTCCGTGAGCAAATAAACCTATCGCCTTACTAAATTCGCGATACTGTGTGCCTAAAACGGGTTTGTATTTTGCAATTTCAGGTATTACCAAATCGGCGACGGACGGATATTGACCAATTTTGATTATCTTATCATCGGTGGTAATCAAATCGAAGATTATAAAATGTTGCCTATCTCGAGTGCAACGATAAGTCATCGCATACCGTTTGTTCAGATACCTTCTGAATTGTTCTTCTCGTTTTGGACGACGAACTTTCTGGTTTCCGTCATCAAAAACACTTATTCGCATTATTCCGGTATCTTCATGTACTTCGCTATTTGTATACTCAAAAACACGATTAGTTGCACAATGAACGCAAAAGCAGTCTATCGTATTTCCTGCATATTCGTCCTTAGTTAGACACTTCTCAATTTCATCTAAATCATCTACGGTAATATCTACGATATCATAGAGGCCCTTGTTAACCAACAGTTCTTCAATTTTCCCCATTTCGCCTACCTCCTACGCCAATAAACTACTGTAATTGTAGCATAATTGTATAAACAAATCCACAAAAACATTGCATAATCGAGCTTTCACTGCTTGGGGACAAAATGTCCCGAAGTCGTGAAAGCCGGGGAACGGCACAAGGCCGCTCCCCGACAGGTCATAGGCTCACCACAGCCGACAGCTTTTTCAGCAGCTCGGACAGCGGCTCCCAAAGGTCGGCATAGTCCTTTTGGAGCGCCGCGATCTCCGAGGGATAGATGCCGTAGGTGTTGGCATGGACGGCCACTTGGTTTAGGTTGTTGGCACACCGCCGCTGCAAGGCCACCAGCTCCCGGATGTCCGAGAGGTCAACATGGAGGACATAGCCGTTGAGCGCCATTTTCCGCATATAGGCTCCCATGTTGGAGATCCCGGCCTCGGCCATGCGGTCAGCGATCAATGCCTGTTCCTCCGGCGTCACCATCACATGAAGATGGACAGAGCGCCGCCGCTTTTTTGTCAACGCTCCTCACGCTCCCGGCTGCGGCGCTTGGGCGGGTGTTCCCGCACCTTGTCCAGCGGCTTTTCTGCCGTGGGCGGTACAGGCAGATTATTGATGATACCGTCGATCTGATTATAGTTCTGCTCCATCGAAAGCTCGGCGGTTTTATTGGGATTGCGTTCCTGATCCATAAATGTCCTCCTATCTGTCGCCCCGGTCAGGGGCATTTTTCTTTGGGGCGGATTGCCCCCGGTCAGCCTCGG
>ENA-UPSY01001230-UPSY01001230.1-human-gut-metagenome-genome-assembly--contig:-NODE-1230-length-27450-cov-7.033391_pt1 | contig 27450 bp, 28 predicted proteins | sample MGYA00250044_ERZ773365 | MGnify/ENA primary metagenome ERZ773365 (study PRJEB29103, sample SAMN06111932) | human gut metagenome | biome: human gut; feature: ankylosing spondylitis patient; material... | reverse complement strand
CGCAACTCTTTGGAGTCAGTGGCGCTGTTCTCGTTGAAGCAGGAAGCTCCCGCCTCTATAGGCGGGAGTACGTTCACTTTGGTTGTCTAGGAGCTGTTATCGATAGGTGTGCGGAGTTGATTGCCCAATTGGTCGCGGAGCCGGAAAATCTTATCAGCGATGGCATTGTATGGCTCTGATGTGGCGGTTGATGGAGTAAATATATTTCTCTATCAGCCGTTTTTTTGCTTATAAGCATTGACATATCGTGAAATATGGATATAATAAATGTATGGATAAGATTGAAATTTTTAAAGCACTATCAAATGAAACCCGGCTCAATATTATTGAGTGGTTGAAGGAACCGGAGAAAAACTTTCCGCCGCAGGGAGGACATTTTGATGATATGGTGGATCTGAAAGGCGGTGTGTGTGTTGGAAGCATCCGCGACAAAGCCGGGATATCACAGTCAACCGTATCTCATTACCTAGATATGCTGCAAAAAGCAGGCTTGCTTCTTTCCGAAAGGCACGGAAAGTGGACATATTACAGACGGAATGAAGAGACCCTCGCTGCGCTGGCAGACTACTTCGGTCACGAAATTTAAGGTGTGCATAGATTAGACGGGATGAAGATCCCGTTTAATTTAAACCATTACATATCGACAAAGTGAGACATAAGGATATATAGAAATGAGGAGGAATTCGTATGCATTTTTCATGTGGAATCGTCAGACCGCCTTATGAGGCTGGTTCCTGTTTTTTACAAGTAACGTCGGGGTGTTCGCATAATAAGTGCCGCTTTTGCACCTTTTACAAGGAAGCACCTTTTTCCGTATCTCCGGAGAGTGAGATACGGGAAGATCTTCAGGAGATCCGGGATTCCGGATGGGAGGTAAAGCGGATTTTTCTGCAGGGGGCAGATCCGTTCCTGCTGAGCTACGACAGGCTTAAAAGAATCATGGACCTGATAAAAGAATACCTGCCCTGGGGTGTTTCCGTTGGTGGATATGGCCGGGTTGACAGCGTAAAGAACAAGTCTGTGGAGCAGCTTAAGTCACTGAAAGAAATGGGATATGACATGATCGTATTCGGGATCGAGTCGGGCGATGATGCTGCCCTCGATAAGATGAACAAGGGCTATCATGCCAGTGATATCGTAGAGCAGCTCTCCAAGCTGGATGAAGCAGGAATGCATTATTCTGTCATCTTCTTATACGGACTGGGAGGCCATGAGTATGGTATGGGGCATGCCATTAAGACGGCAGAAGTGTTGAACCATCTGTCGCCCGTCAGGGTGCTGGCTTCCGGACTCTCCATCTTCCCTGACACACCGCTTATGGAGGAAGTAAGAAGAGGTGAGTTCGTAGAGGCTACAGAGACAGAGAAGATACAGGAACTGTATACCTTTGTGAAGACGCTTGATATCCACACGCTGCTGGATGCGACGAATGTCTCCAACATGATGCCGGTATATGGACATCTTCCGGAGGACAAAGAGAAGATACTGGCGATGCTCAAACAGGGTGCAGACGAACAGGGAGAAGAGCGATTGCGGATGCGAAGAGACAGCATGAGAAGCCTGTGACCAGGATAAAAAGGCGGTATTTAGCACATCCGGAATTGGAAGTAACGGCGTTATTATAACTTCAAACTCAAAAAGCGCTGTCTTCATGCGACAGCGCTTTTTTCGGACTCAAATGCGGCGTTTCGCGCGCCGTTCGTCATAAATTCCGGCTGTGCATAGGATTCACACGGGGCAGAAAGGCTTTGGGCGTCCCCTATGAAATCGCATACTGGTGATGGAAAAGAACGCAGATTTCAAAAAAACGGCCATATAAGAATATTTCTATGTTGCAAATACGACGGATGACCTTGCCGCTATCTGTTATACTCAAGATGTTCCAAGAAACCAACGCATGAAAATAGATTATGCAAGAAAAGGAAGCGATACTATGATTACGAAAGACATGACTTTAGCTGACGTTGTAAAAGCTCATCCGAATACGATTGGATTCCTGAATGGATTGCATCTTGATTACTGCTGCGGCGGACATGATCCTATTGCCATGGCTGTCCGTGAAAAGGGTCTGGACGTGGATAAATTCCTGGCCGAACTCAATCAGGCAGCTGCCAAAAAGGCGACGCAGCGGGACGTCCATGATGATATTGAAGCGTTCAAGACGCTTAAAGTCACGGAGATGCTTGATGATTTGGAAGCGACGCATCACGTGACAGATCGCAGACTTATGGCTGAAACAGAAGAACTCCTCAACAAGATCCTCATTGTCCATTATCCGCATCATGGTAAAATGCTCACGCGCCTCCATCATCTCTATGCCGGCCTGAAAGCAGAACTGGAAGAACATTTTGCCAAGGAAGAACAGCTCGTGTTCCCGCTGATGCGCCAGCATCCGCATCCAGACAGCCAGACGCTGTCACTTATCCAGGACCTGGAAACGGAGCACACCGGTGCCGGCGACGTCATCAAAGAAATCCAGGAACTGACGGATAACTTCACGCCGCCAGCAGATGCTTGCCCGACCTTCCGCCACACGTATGTTGTCATGGAACAGCTCTTTGACGACATCTTCATCCATATCTTCAAGGAAAACTCCATCGCCTTCCCTGAATACGCCGAACAAGTCTAACGATAAGAAAAAATCACCTGTTCCAACGGTCTGATTCGGATCTTTGAGACAGGTGATTTTTGTATTTTAGAAAGACTGAGCTCAAGCAGTGGAATGACAGGCCTTTGTCAAAGAGGGTGACTGAAATACGACTATTTTGTCTTCTTTTTCTGGGAATATCACTTATTTGTCTTATATATCATTTTCATACTGTCATTGCCGGCTGGTTAATGATATAATTTACCTAAGTCCAGACTGACAGCTGTTGACGTGCATATATGAATGTTGATCCGCTCATTTTCTGTGGAATTACCGGTTTTTTTGGAATGTAAGTGGTATCATGACGGCGATGGTTGTCTTACGTAAGTCATAGATTCTTTAGAAAGGAACGTGCTTATGACGATTACCTTGTCCAAAGAAGACCGTGTAAAAAAGATGGTACGGAGCATCATGCAAGACTATACGAATGCGACGAGTATCGCCTGCATTTTTGTCGATATTCAAGGGAAAGAACGGTCTTCGAAATATAATTTTACGAAGTTTTGTCATTTCATGCGCAGTGTCCCGGAATTTCGCAGCAAATGTTACCAATGTGATTTATGCGGCGGTTTGGAAACGTTCAAGAACCGTGCTTGCTGCCCATACCGCTGTCATGCGGGATTGGTGGATTTCTCCATTCCTGTCGTCTACGAAAACCAGCTCCATGGGTTCATCGTGTCGGGGCAGATGGTATCGGATGATATGCGCATCCCAAATTTGCAGGAACAGACGCCGTGGCAGACGGACAGCCAGGCTTTCAAATATTTCCGGTCTGCCCCGCAGTACCGCTATGAGGAAATCATGAGCGCGTCCCGCGTCCTCAATACGCTGACGGCCTGCTATTTTCCCTATGCCCAGGACGGCGGTTCCCTGAGCTATGAAACGCCGGTCATTGGCGGGGAAGCCCATCCGGATGATGGGGAGTTGTCCCGCATCACGCGGCCAGAGATCCGCAAGACAATTACTTTTATCAAAGAGCATTTGAGCTGCAATTTATCCTTGCGGACCATTGCCGAAGAAGTCTTTCTCAGTGAATCGTATTTATCGAAGCTTTTCAAACAGGAAATGAACATGAACCTGATGCAGTATATTAACCAGTGCCGTGTCCGGGAAGCGGAAAAAATCCTGGCTTCGTCCCATGAATCGGTCGATGCTATCGGCCGCCGTCTGGGGTATCACCGCACCAGTTATTTCTGCAAGATTTTTAAACAATATACGGGAGAAACGCCGCACGCTTATCGCAAGAAATATAATTTATAGGCCGGTACGTGCCGACGGGTCTCCTTTAGGAGGAAATGACATGGGAAACTGCCATTACACGTATTTGACATCGGAAGCCGTGACCGAAGGCCATCCCGATAAGATTTGTGACCAGATTTCCGACGCCATCGTCGATGCTTACCTGACCCAGGACACGGCTTCTCATGTGGCTGTCGAAGCCTTTGTTTCCGGCAATGTCCTGACCTTGGCCGGTGAGGTTTCGTCGTCGGCGACCGTCGATGTGACGGCCCTGGCCCGAAAAGTCATTGCCGACATCGGCTATACCGATCCGGCGCTGGGATTCACAGCCGATGCCTGCCTGGTCTTCACCAATATCCATCAGCAGTCGAATGACATCAAACAGGGCGTGACCCAGGCTGAAGGGGACCGCATCGTCGGCAGTGGCGACCAGGGCATCATGTATGGCTATGCGACGAATGAGACGGTCAATTACATGCCCTTGACGGTCAACCTGGCTCAGGGGCTGGTCCGCCGTCTGGACCGGGTACGCCATGACACAGCATTGGGGCGGTTCCTGCGGCCTGACGGGAAATCGCAGGTCACGATGCGCTTCGATGACGAAGGGCATCCTGTCGGTATCCATAGCCTGATCCTGTCGGCCCAGCACAGCGAGGCCATCGGGCAGGACGACTTGCGTCAGCTTTTGCAAAAGACGGTCATCGAACCGGTCTGCAGTTCCTGGATACGCCCGGATACGGCTATCCGCATCAATGAGACAGGCCGTTTCGTCATCGGCGGCCCTGTGGGTGATACGGGCCTGACAGGCCGGAAAATCATGGTCGATACCTATGGGACCCTGGCCAAACACGGCGGCGGGGCCTTTTCGGGAAAAGATGCGACCAAAGTCGACCGCAGCGCCGCCTATATGGCCCGCTATGTGGCCAAGAACGTCGTGGCTGCCGGCTTCTGCGACCGCTGCGAAGTGTCCATTGCCTATGCCATCAGCGGCATCTATCCGGAAGCCGTCCAGATTCAGACTTTCTGCTCGGAACACATCGACCGGAAGCTCATCGACCAGGCCGTCGCCAAGACCTTTTCCTTTGCCGTCGGTGACATCATCCGTGACTTGGACCTGCGGCGCCCGCAGTTCCGCAAGACCGCTGTCTACGGCCACTTCGGCCGGGAAGACCAGGGCTTTGCCTGGGAACGGACGGATAAAGCCCAGGCCCTGCGCCAAGCCATCCGCTAACCCCTTTAATGGAACTGTCGCACGAAGGTTTATTCCGTCGACTTTAAACTCAAAAAAAGCACTGTCTTCATGCGACAGTGCTTTTTTTTGGCACTTTTTTATCCATGACTTATCGAAATAGTATTATTTTGGAAGCCTCATGATAAATATGTTGCATCAGCCGATGATATAATTTAGGCGAAACATCGAATTGCAACTTATACATGCTGTCACCTGGCGATTTGATGGAATGTACAGGAAATTACAAAAAGAAATCATTTTTTGAGGAGGTTTGTCTTATGGACGTATTAGGAAAAGGCTTTACGAAACCGACTGCCCGGATTCAGGCATTGCGCGATGCGATTTACGATGCGACGCCGACGGTTGAAGCGGACCGTGCAGAATTGGTCACGGCTTCGTATAAAGAAACGGAAGGCTTGCCGGTCATCTTGCGCCGGGCTAAGGCCGTCGAAAAAATCTTGACGGAAATCCCGATTGCCATCCGCGACCATGAACTCATTGCCGGTTCCCTGACGGTCAGTATCCATGGCTGCCAGATTTATCCGGAATATTCTTTCGACTGGGTCGAAAAGGAATTTGATACCATGGCGACGCGCATGGCCGATCCCTTTGAAATTCCTAAGGATACAGCAAAACGCCTGCACGACGCGTTCTTATACTGGCCGGGCAAGACGACGAGCGATTTGGCTACGAGTTACATGTCCCAGTCCTGCCTCGATGCCCAGGCCAATGGCGTCTTCACTGTTGGCAACTACTATTTCAACGGTGTCGGTCATGTCTGCGTCGATTATGGAAAAGTCCTGCGTGAAGGCTTTGGCGGAATCATCCGTGAAGCGGAAGCGCAGAAAGCGAAATTGAGCGGTGCTTCGCCGGAAGATATGAAGAAACGTGATTTCTACGATGCCGTCATCATTGCGTATAAAGCGGCTATTACCTACGCCCATCGGTATGCGGACTTGTGCGAACAGCTGGCCAGCCGCGAAGGTGACCAGACGCGGCAGGCCGAACTGCTCAAGATGGCTGCCAACTGCCGCCGCGTACCGGAACAGCCGGCTACGACCTGGTGGGAAGCACTCCAGTCCTTCTGGTTCGTCCAGCTCATCTTGCAGATTGAATCGAGCGGCCATTCCATTTCGCCGGGCCGTTTCGACCAGTATATGTATCCATACCTGGAAGGGGATAAGAACATCAGCCGCGATTTCGCTCAGGAATTGCTGGATAACATCTGGATCAAGTTCAATGACCTCAACAAGACCCGTGATGCCGTTTCTGACCAGGCCTTTGCAGGCTATGCGATTTTCCAGAATATCCAGTGCGGCGGCCAGGATGAAGATGGCGTCGATGCGACGAATCCCTTATCGTACATGATGATCGACGCAGCGGCGCACGTCGCCATGGCAGCTCCGTCGTTCTCTATCCGTTATTCCAACCGGACACCGGATGAATTTCTCTACCGGGCTTGCGAACTCGTCCGTTTAGGCCTGGGCTATCCGGCTATGTACAACGATGAAGTTATCATCCCGGCCATGATGAACCGAGGCATCCCTTTGAAAGATGCCCGCAGTTATTGCATCATCGGCTGCGTCGAACCGCAGGTCCCGCATAAGACCGAAGGCTGGCACGACGCGGCGTTCTTCAACATCGCGAAAGTCCTGGATATTACCCTGCACAACGGCCGCAACGGTCAGGTCCAGCTCGGGCCCAAGACAGGGGAAATGAAAGATTTCCAGAATCTCGGCGACTTGATGCAGGCCTATAAGACGCAGATGGAATACTTCGTCAAACTCCTGGTCGAAGCGGATAATGCCGTCGATTATGCTCATGCTGAACGGGCTCCGCTGCCCTTTGAATCGGCCCTCGTCGACGATTGCTTAGGCCGCGGCAAGTCCATGCAGGAAGGCGGTGCCATTTATAATTTCACCGGTCCTCAAGCCTTCGGCGTAGCCGATAACGGCGACTCCTTCATGGCAATCCAGAAGCACGTCTTTGAAAAAGGTGAAGTCACCATGGGAGAATTACAGGAAGCCATGGATCACAACTTTGGCTATCCCGATGAAACGGGGAAACTCGCGACCTGGTTCGGTACAGGCTGCTGCGCAGCGGCTGGTTCGACGCCGCTTGAAGGCATGGATGAACGCCAGATTTATGAAGCGGTCAAACGCATCTTATCGGCTAAAGGCAGCATCGACATCAATGAATTGCAGAAAGATTTGCAGCAAGGTTCGGCTCCGGCTGCGGCAGCCGCCAGCCGCAGCGATGTAGGCCGCTACCAGGAAATCAAGCGGATCATGGAAAATACGACGTGGTTCGGCAATGACGATGACGTCGTCGATATCATCACTCGTGAAGCCGGCCAGATTTATGCCCGGGAAGTCCAGAAATACAAGAACCCCCGCGGCGGCCAGTTCCAGGCGGGCTGCTATCCCGTATCGGCGAATGTCCTCTTTGGCAAGGACGTCGCACCTCTTCCCGATGGCCGTCTGGCCTGGACGCCGCTGGCAGACGGCGTATCGCCCCGCCCCGGCTGCGACACCAACGGGCCGACGGCGGCCGCTATGTCCGTCGCTAAGCTGGAACATGAAACGTTCTCCAACGGTACCTTGTACAACCAGAAATTCAATCCCGCTGCTTTAGCGGGCGACGAAGGCCTGAAGCGTTTCGCTGCCCTGTGCCGTGCTTATTTTGAAAATAAGGGCATGCACGTCCAGTTCAACGTCATCGATAAGGCGACCCTCATCGAAGCTCAGAAACATCCGGAACAGCATAAAGACTTGGTCGTCCGCGTCGCCGGTTATTCGGCCCAGTTCATTTCCCTGGCGAAAGAAGTACAGGATAACATTATCGACCGTACGGAATTTGAATTTTGATGTAGCCTGCCAGAGAAAGGGGACGGATGATGTCGAAAATTACCATTGATTATCAGGCAGAAGGAGACATCTTCGATATCCAGCGCTTTTCCCTGAATGACGGACCGGGTATCCGGACCATCGTCTTCCTCAAGGGCTGCCCCTTGTCGTGTTGGTGGTGCAGTAACCCGGAATCACAGCGGCGTCGGCCTGTCGTCATGTACAATGCGGCTGATTGTGTGCGCTGCCGGCGTTGTGAAAGCGCCTGCCAGCGCCACGCCGTCACTTTTATGGATGATGGACGGCGGCACTTCGACTACCAGGCCTGTACGGGCAACGGCGATTGTGCAGCTGTCTGCCCGACAGGGGCCCTGGTCATGAAGGGAAGGTCCATCCGCGTCGGCGAGCTCATTGAAATCCTCAAGAAGGACCGGTCGACCTTCCGCCATTCTGGCGGCGGCGTCACTTTGTCCGGCGGCGATCCGCTCATGCAGCCGGATTTTGCCGGGGAATTGCTCAAAGCCTGCAAGGCCCAGGGATGGAACACAGCCATCGAGACCGAAGGCTGCGCTGAAACGGAAATCTATCTCCGCCTCGTACCCTATATCGATACGATCCTCATGGATATCAAGCACATGGATCCGGAAAAACACCGCTTGTTCACGGGCGTGTCCAATGAACTCATCTTGAACAATGCCCGCCGGGTCAGTGCTTTTGCGCCGCTGACGATCCGCGTGCCCGTCATTCCCAAGTTCAATGAGTCTGAAGAAGAAATCCGGGCCATTGCTGAATTTGCCGCATCCTTAGGGAAGGTCCGCTATGTCCATTTGCTCCCGTATCATTCGTTGGGAGAAAATAAGTATCGCATGATGGGAATCGAATATAAAATGAATCGTCTTTCTGCCAAGTCACTCAGCAATAAAGAACTAGAAAAATATCGTCCTATTGTCGAACAGGCCGGCGTGTCCTGCCGCATAGGCGATGAGTCATAAGGAGGTTTATCATGGATCAGGAATTATTAGAAAAAGTCATGAACCAGGTCAAAGCAGAACTGGGTGCGGCTGCCACGCCAGCTGCCACCGTGGCTCCCGCTGCGTCCGCTCCAGCGGCGGCTCCGTCGATGAAAGGGGATGCTACGGGCATCAGCAAGGCCTTGGGGCGGACGGAATTTGTCGGCACGTCCATTGGCGATACTATAGGCTTGGTCATTGCCAGCGTCGACCCGATGCTCAAAGATGCCATGAAGTTAGGGAAATTCCGCTCTATCGGTATCATTGGCGGCCGTACCGGTGCCGGTCCGCAGATCATGGCTGTCGACGATGCCGTCAAAGCAACGAATACGGAAATCATTTCCGTCGAATTGCCGCGTGATACCAAAGGTGGTGCCGGCCACGGCTCGCTCATCCTCATCGGCGCCGAAGATGTATCTGACGCCCGCCGGGCTGTCGAAACGGCGCTGCAGGTTCTGCCGAAATATTTCGGCGATGTCTACGGCAATGATGTCGGCCATCTGGAATTTCAGTATTCTGCCCGCGCCAGCTATTGCCTGGAAAAGGCACTGGGTGCGAAATTCGGCAAAGCCTTCGGCATGACTTGTGCCGGCCCGGCTGCAATCGGCGTCGTCCTGGCCGATACGGCTGTGAAAGCAGCCAATGTCGAAGTCGTTGGCTATTCATCGCCGGGCAACGGCGGCACGAGTTTCTCCAACGAAGTCATCTTGTGCTTCAGTGGCGATTCCGGTGCAGTCCGTCAGGCCGTCAAAGCGGCTATCGAAGTTGGCAAGAAACTGTTAGGGGCTCTCGGCGATGAACCGAAGTCGACGACGACACCGTACATTTAACCGTCATAAGAAATGGAGGGTATTACAATGACAAACGAAGCATTAGGCATGGTTGAAACAAAAGGTCTGGTCGGCTCTATCGAAGCGGCTGATGCGATGGTCAAAGCGGCCAACGTAACACTTATCGGATATGAAAAAATCGGCTCCGGCCTGGTCACGGTCATGGTCCGCGGCGACGTCGGTGCCGTCAAGGCGGCCGTCGACGCCGGTGCGGCTTCGGCGAAAGTCGTCGGTGAAGTCGTTTCGGTCCACGTCATCCCCCGTCCTCATACGGATGTGGAAAAAATCCTTCCTCATCTGGATTAATGAGTAAGCAGGCGATCGTATGGCATATGATACGGAAAAGAAGCTGGAAGACCTGATCCTGCGGGCTGTCCGCCAGGTCCTGGCAGAACAATCACAGGCGAAACGGCGTCTCTACGTCGTCTTTGCCGACGCCTTCGATTGCCGCTGTGTCAACTTTTTGCGATCCTTGTCGCCAGCTGATGACGTCACGGTCCTCGTTGACGAGATACAGGCGGAACAGGTACGCTGCGATATTGAACAGGCCTGCCCCTTTGCGTCTGTCGTCAGTACCTCGCAGGCCCGTTCCTTGCCGTTAACAGACAGTCTGACCGTCTATCCGGTGGCTTCACGGGATTTCGTCGTCAAGGCAGCCCTGGGACTGGCTGATACATTCGCTGCCCGATGGCTGGCGCGCTGCTTTGCAGCGGGTTCTGCCGTTCATCTGCAGTTATCCGGACTGGCCCGGTTCACGGGCCGTGAACCGGCAGCCTATGTCGGTCAGATTTTAGGATATTATCGCAAGCTCCTGGAATATGGCATTACCATCGGCCCTCAGCTTCCAGACCGGAAGACTGGGGAACAGCCGGTTCCGCAAGCGGCGCCAGTGAAGGGAACGACGCCTGTCGTGGCTTGTCAGGATAAGGTCCTGACGGCAGCGGATCTGTACCCTTATGATAAAGGGACGGTCCTGCTCGTCGGAGAACATACCGTAGTGACATCTTTTGCCCGCGAAGCGGCTTTGAGCCGGGGCATTGAGATTCGTAGAACATGAGGAAAGGCAGGGGAAGACCTGTGGAAAAATCATTAGGGCTCGTCGAAGTCCGGGGCCTGAGCTGTGCCATTGAAGTGGCAGACGCCATGGTCAAAGCGGCGAATGTCGTCCTCGATGAACTCGAAGCGGCCCGCGGCAACGGCATGATAACCGTCAAAGTCCGCGGTGATGTCGGGGCCGTCCGGGCAGCTGTCGAAGCGGGGAAGGTGACGGCCTCATCCTATGGGGCACTGGTATCGGCCCATGTCATCGCCCGTCCCCATGAAATGACGGGAACGTGTTTCGTCCATCATGAGAGCCAAAAGCAGGGGCCTGCTCACGATGCGGTCTGCCAGGAAGGCAAAGAAACCGGGGAGACGGAAAAGCCGGAACCGGCAGCTTCTCAGCCCGTCCCGCCTCCTAAGAAGGCCCGGCGGACACGGCGGCTGCGGACGGCTGGGAAAGCGAAGCAAAGCGTAACGCCTGCAGCGGAAGGACCGGCTCCGGATACGACCGGATCCGAAACGCCTTCCGGACACAGCAGCGAAGAAACATAGAAGGTATGGCTTATGAAAATAGCAAAAGTAACGGGTTCCATCGTCTCGACGAAGAAAGAAGACGGCCTGGTCGGCAGCAAGCTGATGATCGTCCGCTTTGAATCGAGTGATGGCGTACCCTATGGAAATGAAGAAGTCGCCGTCGATTATGTCGGTGCCGGTATTGGGGAACTCGTCCTCGTCGCCAGCGGTTCGGCTACGCGTACGACGGAAACGATGAGGCTCAAACCTATCGACCTGGCTATCGTAGGCATCATTGATAATTTGAATTAAGGAGTGTCCATTATGGCAAACGAAGCATTAGGAATGGTAGAAACCAGAGGCCTCGTCGGTTCCATCGAAGCCGCCGATGCCATGGTCAAAGCAGCCAATGTATCCCTCATTGGTTATGAAAAAATCGGGTCCGGTCTGGTCACGGTCATGGTCCGTGGTGACGTCGGCGCCGTCAAAGCCGCTGTCGATGCCGGCGCAGCTTCGGCGAAAATCGTCGGTGAAGTCGTTTCGGTCCACGTCATTCCCCGTCCTCATACGGATGTGGAAAAGATCCTGCCTCAGCTGGCTCCGGCTGCTGCCCCGTCTGCAGAATAAAGAAATCTGAGGAGGGGATGAGCCATGAGTCAGGAAATGGCAGCGATGTTGACAGAACGGATAGTAGAAAGCGTCCGTCATTATGAAAATTTTAAGATTCCCATCGGCGTATCCAATCGGCACGTCCACGTCAGCCGGGCCGATCTGGATATCCTCTATGGCAAGGACTATGCCCTGACCCATAAGGGCGAGCTCGGTCAGCCCGGGCAGTTCGCCGCTAATGAAACGGTGACGCTGAAAGGACCGAAAGGGACTTTTGAACATGTCCGCATCCTCGGCCCGGTCCGCTCGCAGAGCCAGGTCGAAATCAGCAAGACCGACAGTTTCCGCCTGGGCGTCAAGGCTCCCATTACCTTGTCCGGTCATCTCCAGGGGACGCCGGGTATCACCCTCGTCGGTCCCAGGGGAACGGTCGAATTGCCTTGCGGCGTCATCATTGCCAAGCGGCATATCCACATGACGCCGGCCCAGGCGGCTGCCCGCCATTTGCAAGATGGCCAGATCGTCCATGTCGAGACCTTTGGCGAACGCCAGGGCATCCTGGGCGACGTCGTCGTCCGCGTGTCGGATACGGCCGGCCTGGAAATGCACATCGACGTCGATGAAGCCAATGCTTGTTCTTTGAGCAATCGCGATTATGTCATGATTTGTCCTGTCTGATAAGGAGGGGCCGCCATGCTTGTAGAAAATCAAAAACTGGCCGAATTTGCGGCGCTCGTTTCATCGGGGGACGTGCGGCCCTTTGAAGGACCGCTCAAAGTCGGCGTCGACCTGGGAACGGCGAATATCGTCATGGCCGTGACGGATCAGGACAATCGGCCTGTCGCCGGTATGACGACCCATTCGACCGTCGTCCGCGATGGTATCGTCGTCGACTACGTCGGGGCGGTCCGGGCCGTGCGGACCATGAAAGCGGCCTTAGAAGAAAAATTGGGCGTCGCCCTGACCAAGGCGGCGACGGCTATCCCACCGGGCATCCTCGATGGCAACGTCCGCTGTATCGCCAATTGTGTCGAAGGGGCGGACCTGGAAGTCATCAAAGTTATGGATGAACCGACGGCCGCTGCGGCTGTCCTGGGCATCCGCGACGGCGCCGTCGTCGACGTCGGCGGCGGTACGACGGGCATCAGCATCCTGCGCGATGGCAAGGTCGTCTATACGGCTGATGAAGCGACCGGCGGGACTCATATGACCTTGGTCCTGTCAGGCTACTACGATATCGGCCGGGATGAAGCGGAAAAGATGAAACTCGACGCTTCTCAGGAACAGGCCGTCTTTCCCATCGTCTATCCCGTCGTCGAAAAGATGGCGTCCATCGTCAAGCGCTTTGTAGACGGCCGTCAGGTGAAGGACCTTTACGTCGTCGGCGGCGCTTGTTGTTTCAGTGAATTTGAAAGTGTTTTTGAAAAAATCCTGCATATCCCGACGCACAAACCGAATGACTGCCTGTTTGTCACGCCACTGGGCATTGCAGTGAACCAATAAACGGAGGTACAGCATAATGAGTACAACCATTGACCCCGTCGTCCTGCAGCAGTTAGTCGCCCAGGCCGTACGGCAATTACAGAAAGAAGGAACCCAGGCAGCAGCACCGGCTGTTCAGGCAGCATGCGATGAGTACGGTGTCTTTACGACCATGGCCGATGCCATCGATGCGTCGGCTGCGGCTCAGCATACGCTGCTCTTCCAGTCGCCGTCGCAGCGGCAGCAGTGGATCGACGTCATCCGGCAGACCTGCCTGGATAAGAACAACATGCAGATGATGTCGCGCATGGCCGTCGAAGAAACGGAAATCGGCCGCTACGAAGATAAAGTCATCAAGAATACAGCCGCTGCCCGCTATACGCCGGGCATTGAAGATCTGAAGACCGACGCCCGTACGGGGGAACACGGCCTGGTCTTGTTTGAATACTGCCCTTTCGGTGTCATCGGGGCCATTACGCCGACGACGAATCCGACAGAAACGATTATCAATAACTCCATCTGCATGATTGCCGGCGGTAATACCGTCGTCTTCAGCCCTCATCCGCGGGCCAAGAAGACGTCGATTTTCCTGGTACAGCTCCTGAACAAGGCCTTGTATGAAGCCGGGGCCCCGCTCAATTTGATTACCATGGTCCGGGAACCGTCCATCGAAGCTACCGACGAAATGATCAGTAATCCCAAAGTACGCCTGGTCGTCGCAACGGGCGGCCCGGGCATCGTCAAGAAAGTCCTTTCTTCGGGCAAGAAAGCCATCGGTGCCGGCCCTGGCAATCCGCCTGTCGTCGTCGACGAAACGGCGAACATCGAAAAGGCCGCCAAGGATATCGTCGATGGCAGCTCTTTCGACAATAACGTGCCGTGCATTGCGGAAAAAGAAGTCTTTGCCGTCGATTCTATCTTCGATTACCTGCGCATCAACATGAAAGGAGCCGGTGCCTATGAAATCACCGACACCGATACGATTGAACGCCTGTGGAAGCTCGTGGCCAATGAAAAGGGGACCGGGCCGAAAGTTGAATTTGTCGGCAAGTCGGCTAAATACATCCTCCATCAGCTGGGCATCGAAGTGGAAGATACGAAGAAACTCATCATCATGGAAGTGGCCAAGGACCATCCCTTCGTCCAGACGGAAATGCTCATGCCCATCCTGCCCCTCGTCCGCTGCGATAACGTCGACCAGGCTATCGAATGGGCGTATGAAGCCGAACACGGCAACCGCCACAGTGCCATGATGCATTCGACGAATGTTGCGAAATTGAGCAAGATGGCCAAGCTCATGGAAACGACGATTTTTGTCAAGAATGGCCCGTCTTATGCCGGCCTGGGCATTGGCGGCCAGGGCTACCCGACCTTTACCATTGCCGGTCCGACCGGCGAAGGCCTGACCAGTCCCAAGTCCTTCTGCCGTCTCCGTGAATGTGTCCTCAAGGATATGTTCAATATCCGCTAAGGGGAGGGATGGCTCATGGATATTTGTCAGATTGCGACGAAAGTCATCTCCGGAGAGCAGGCATTGGCCGCTTTCCGCGTCTATCGGACGGAACGGATCTTTATCTTGTGCGATAGCTTTTTGACCCAGTCCGGGGCCATCGACTTGCTGACCCGTCAGATTGCCCCGACGAATCAGGTGCAGGTTTTTGATGATGTTGTGCCTGACCCGAATCTCAGCGGTGTCGCCCGGGCGATGGCTGCGGCTGTCGATTTCCAGCCGACGGTCCTCGTCGCCTTTGGCGGCGGCGCTGCCATCGATACGGCCAAGGGCCTCGTCTATTTTGCCAGTGGCGCCCATGCCTTTTCGCGGCCGCCGGTCTTCATCGTCATTCCCACGACGAGCGGGACCGGTTCGGAAATGACATCTTTTGCCGTCATCACCGATGCCGAAGAGAAACGGAAAATCGCTCTCATCGACGATGTCATGTATGCCGATGTGGCGATCTTGGATCCGCAGCTGACGGTTTCGGTTCCGCCGGCCATTACGGCCAATACGGGATTCGACGTCTTGACCCATGCCATCGAAGCTTATGTGGCCAAAGGCGCGACGGACTTTACTGATGCCATGGCCTGCAAAGCCGTAGAACTGGTCTTAGAGTACCTGCCCCGGTGCTATCACTACGGAGCGAATCTGAAAGCGCGGGAAGCCATGTCCAATGCTTCCAATATGGCCGGAGTCGCCTTTAATCTCGGTGGCTTAGGGATGGTCCACAGCATGGCCCATCAGCTGGGAGGCATGTACCATGTCCCGCATGGCTTAGCCTGTGCGTTGGCCCTGCCCGCCGGTATTTCCTATAACAGCCACGATGAAAAGGCGGCTGCTAAATACGCCGATTTGACGTATAAATTAGGTCTGGCACCACGGTCTTTGCCGGTGCCCCAGGCGGTCTGCCTCCTTCAGGGCGTCCTCAAGGCCCTCATGTCCGATATGGCCATGCCTCAACGCATAGGCGAATTGCCGAAAGGACCGAATCGCAAGTCCTATGTACAGACTATCCCTGCCATGGCCGCCCACGCCATGGAAGACCGCTGTCTGCCAGGCAATCCGCGTCCTGTCGATGAAAGGACCTTTGAAGACCTCTTTGCATCACTTTATTAAAAAAGGCGCTGTCGCCATCTTCGATATCGCTACCATGACCTATCGCCTGATCGGTCCCGTCGTAGGCCAAGCCTTCCATGACGGACTGAAATTGAAAGGCTGAGCCTGAGAGTCATTATTGGGACTGGATTTTGTGTTGGTTGCTAGCAAGCCTTGTAAAGAAAGTATTTTGACAAACGCTTAAAATTTTGGTTAAATAAGAGTAACCTGTCGCGAGCCTAAATAGAATAAGGCTATTCGCGCACAAGACTACTATTAACTGCCGTGTAGGCAGCTTAGAAATTATGCAGGATATTTTTTCGCGTTGTATTGACATTAACTGCCGTGTAGGCAGCTTAGAAAAACAGGGACAGTCGCACAAAGGTTTATGCCATCATGCGGTTGTCCCTATTTCTTTATCGTTTACAGATAAAACTTTTAAATTTTAAGCAATCACTAAAAACTACAAACTGAAAACTTAACACTCAAAAAAGGACTTGTCGTCATGCAACAAGCCCTTTTTTTGCTGCTTCTCGTGTTTCTGTAACGCGTTACCTGTAAAGAAAAGAAGAAAAAAGAAAGAGAAAAAGAAGAGAAAAACGTACATAAAAATTTAAAGTATACGCTTAAAAAAAGGTGACACATGTCCGCAGCTTTTTCTCTTATAGGGGTGTAAAGGGCAAAAGCCCAAACACGAACGGAAATGAGGTGCTGACAATGAGAAAGCTGCAATGGCTGAAAACCAGGACGGGACTTTTTTCGGACCCCCGTATGCTATGTCTGATGAATCAGGCTAACGGCGATTCGTACATCGTTCTCTGGTTTTTCCTGAAAGACATGGCCGGAACGGTTAATGACAACGGCCTTGTCTACGTATCGGGCCGGGAAGCCATGACGACGCAGCTCATTGCTAAGTGCCTGCACCGTCGCCGGCCTTTTATCGAAAAAGGACTGGCCCTACTGGAAAAACTGGAACTCATCGAACGTGACGAAAACGGACTCATCCGCATTGCCATCTGGGATGAATTACAGGATTTCCAACGCGACGAAAAACGGCGGGAACAGACGCGCGAACGGGTACAGCGCTATCGCGAGAGGCAGCGCCAGTCTCAGCCGGAAGATAACCCAATGGATGCGGCGCCTGTCGTGACGGAAACGATGAATCCGCCGGAAAAATCGGAAACATCCGACGGCAATCCCCCTGCGGCAGAAGAAGCGCCAGCCTATGATGGCGAACCCGTGACGACGCCAAAAACGATGCGTGACTACGCTTCGGTCCAGAAATACCAGGAGATTTTCGGCCCCATGCAGGGCGAATTTGCTCAGGAACTCATTGAGTTAGAGAAAATGTGGGGCAGCGAAGCAACCTGTATCGCTATCGAGCTGGCCCATGAAAATAACGTCAATAACATTCGGTATATTCAGGCCATTTTGAAGAACAGTAATGGCCGTCCCATGAAGGGAAAGAAGAAGGAGGATGAATTCCATGGCTATGCAAACTTTGCTGACTACGTTGCGGGCGTGCTACGGGGAGAACCAGAATACAAACCCGATCTTCATCGAAGCACTGAAAGACAATCTACCCTCCGGCATGTTAGCGACCCAGGCTAAGACCCTGGCCCAGCGTATCGTTGCGACGCATAAATTCGTCCCATCCATCGCTGAAATCCTTGAAGAATGGCGGCAGATGCGGCGCGATATGAACCGCCATGTCTACACGTCCCCCGTATTTATCGGGAAAATGAGTCCGGAAGCGGCTCAGAAAATACGGGAAGCCAAGCAGCGTATCCATGAAAATCAGTCTGCCGGTATCGGGCCGGTCAGCCCGGAACTTGTGCAGTTTGCCCGGCAGTTTTTTCCGGAAATCAGTGAAACGACGGTTCAGCGGAACCGGTTGGAAATCATGAACTGTAAAAGCGACAGGGAAAAAGAACTGGCCGAAAACAGTAAATTCAGGACTACCATGGCTTTGACAGCCAAGGGAGATATAACCTTATTTATCCGAAAAATCATTTGAAAGGAGTGTGTTATGAACCGGATACTACGATTTTTGAGGAACCTCGACAAGAGGAAATTGATCTTCATCTTGCAGAGAGCCAGTGCTGTATTGTTACCCATTAGGCCCTATCCGGAATGTGGACGCAGCGGGTACTGCCCTTGTCCGGCCGTGAAACACAGTCCCATGCAGGGTATCGCCATCGGAGGAACGACCGCCAGCGTTCATATGAAGCAGTAAGGGGAAAGCCATATTTATCGAAAGGAGTGCTATGAAAGTATATCTCAATGCCGGGCACGACCGGCAGCTTGATTCGGGCGCCGTCAATCGCCGCCTGAATCTGCGTGAATGTGATGCAGCCTATGAATTAGCCCTGGGCGTCCAGCAATATTTAGAACGAAATGGAATAGCCGTCGTCTTTGGTCAGGACGATGACCTCTATCATATTTGCGACCAGGCCAATCAAGCGGAATGTGATCTCTTTGTATCCATTCACTTCAATGCCTATAATGGCAGGGCCAGCGGTACGGAAACGCTTATTTCCGGGTCCACCGGCAGCCTCATGTTGGGGCATTGTATCCAGACCAACTTGAAGGCCGTCCTCAACTTGCCCAACCGGGGACTCAAAGAACGGCCAGGACTCTTTGTCCTGCGAAATACGGTCATGCCAGCCGTCCTCGTCGAAGTCTGCTTCATCGACAACGACTTCGATTGGCGCCGCTACGACGCCCATCGCGACGAAGCGGCCCGGGCCATCGCGACAGGCATCATGCAGTATCCGTATCAGATTCAGGGCGCCCAGGCGGCGTAAAAGAGAACGCAGGCCGCCTCGGACTCAGATGCGGCGTTCCGCCGCGACAGACTCAAATTGACAACGACGCTTCGGGAAGCCCTTAACTTGTAAAAATAGCCCCGACTGGGGCTGCGTAGGGGCCGACCTGGGAAGCCTTTTTGGCCCGTCAGGTGCCGACCAGCGGAAGGCGCAGGACGGTTGCCAAAACGGACAGCTGTGGCTGGCGGCCCGCTGCGAGATTCCATCACGGCCCATTCTGACATAATGGTAGGCTTTTACGAGCCATTCGTCATACATTCCGGATATGCACAGGATTCACGAGGGACGCCTTGTCCAGGACGTCCCCTACGGTATCGCATGCAGGCGATGAATAAATGAACGCAGTTCGCAGGTGGCCGGCCGCAGGTCGCCGCGGTCCTGCGGACCGTAAAAGAAACACGGCCAACGGCTGTATGCGTAGGGGCTGTCCCAAAGGGCAGCCCGTTAGAGCGATTTAACCACAGCCCATCCTGGTATAATGGTGGGTTTTTACGAACCACGAACAACGAGCTACGGCTCTTTCCTCGGACTCAGATGTGACGTTCCGCCGCGACAGACTCAAACTAACAACGACGCTTCGGGAAGCCCTCAGCGCGTAGCGGGCGCCCCACGTGGCGCCCCTACGGATGCGGTTTTGCCGCGACAGATTCATGATTATATTACGACCATGTGCCGTTCGTCATAAATTCCGGCTATTCACAGCGGTACGCCCTTTGGGCGTCCCCTACGGTATCGCATACAGGCGATAAAAAAATAATCACGAGCCATGAAGGCTCTTCACATACAAAAAGAAAGGAGGAATGAACTATGGCAGCAGAACGCAAAGCGATTTCCGGCAAGTTAAAGTTGGTCATCAGCTACAACGACGAAAATGATAATTTGTGCGAAAAATCCGTACAGATGCGTAACCTCGTCACCGGCGTCGAACCGGCCAACGTCATCACGGCCGTCAACGCCATCGGTACGCTGTACGAAGATCCCATCACGGGCATCCACGAAATCGTCGAAAACGAAATCACGGCGTAAGGGAAGAACCTCTCAGTCAGCTTCGCTGACAGCTCCCCTATGATGGGAGCCATTGCCTCCCTTGATAGGGGAGGTGGCCCGAAGGGCCGGAGAGGTTGCTCTTCTCACCATACCAAAGAAAGGAGGAATTACCATGGCCATCAAATCGGAAACGAAAACGTTACAGCTTACCTTTGTTGATGGAATCAGCAAAAACGTCAGCTACTCTATTTCCAATCCGAAATCTGACCTGACCAAGGAAACCGTCGATACTGCCGCAAAAGCCATCGTCGACAGCAAAATCTTTGCTACGACGGAAGGCGGTAATCTGACAGGACTCAAGTCGAGCCAGATTGTAACTCGTAAAGTCGAAACGCTTGAATAAGCGTAACCGAATAGAGATGCCTTGGGCAGCTTGTCTGCCCAGGGTATTTTCTCGTTTTTTCAAAGATTAGAATTTGCTAAGATAAATGAGGAAAAGAGGTCTTAATTTGATTTTAATGTAAGGAGAGGATTACGTGACAATATCATTGAGACATTGTGTGCGTGAAGCACAACACGGAAACCACGAAGCTGTTTTGTTCTTATTGAGTGAATTTGAACCCTTAATCCGTAAATATGTAAAAAAATATTATATGTATTATGAATCGCTTGAAGAAGCTATCTCAACAGCTGACCATGCTATCGTCGATTGTATTTTCACTTTTGACCTGAACAAACAAGACAATCCGAAAGACTACAAGACGAACAACGTACAACGGCGACTGCTGGCGGCTGTACATAATGCTTTTGAATATGAAAGTTACCGAAAGCAATGTTATCTGAAACGCGTCCAAAAAAATATCATCGAATCAGATATCGTCACCGATTTCCCCTATAATTGGGCTGCGCCGGAAGAAGAAACGCCGGAACACTGTCTGCTAAAAAAAGACCGGAAAGAACAGGTGTGGAAAGCCCTGAACAAACTGAATGAAACACAGCGGACGCTCATCGTCGCGCATTACATACACAACCAGACCTACGATTACATTTCGAAAAAATACGACATCGAAAAAAGCAAAGTCCGCCGCATCATCAAGCGGGGACTGAATGTATTGCGATGTCTGCTGGAATAGAGAAATAAAGAAAAAAGTGCTGCCGCACAGAGCTTTGGCTTTGTGCGGCAGTTTTTTTGTTTGAGTTGTCTATTTTGTGTCTTACGTGAATTTTCTTGTTGAAATAAAGAAAGTTTGATATAATGATTTATACCCTGATAAAAACATGATTTAAAATGGAGGAAATATGGCTGGTAATTGTAAAGCTGGGCGTCCAAGAGGACGAAAAAAAATCTCAAAAATTGAAGTTTCTATCGAACCGTCGATTAAAGAAGAATTTATGGCTTTACTTTCTGATGAAGGTAAGACAGCTTCTGGTCAGATTTGTGATTGGATTAGAGCGTATATTAAGAAACATAAAGCGGAGGAATTTTAATGAAAGTAGTATCTTTATTTAGTGGTATTGGAGGCCTGGATAAGGGGTTTATAGATGCTGGCTTTGAAATAGTTTGGGCCAATGATTTTGACAAGTATGCTGTTCAGACTTATAATGCCAATTATTCGTGTCCAGCAACTTTAGCAGATATTACGACTTATCCGTTTGAAAAAATACCAGATTTTGATGTTTTAATTGGAGGATTTCCTTGTCAGCCATTTAGCATTATGGGCTCACAATTAGGATTTGATGATACGAGGGGAACACTCTTTTTTAGGATTGCAGAGTTGATTGATTATCAGATAAAAATAAGAAAACATAAGCCTCGGGCATTAATATTAGAAAATGTTCGGGCATTACGCACTCATGATAATGGACATACTTTTACTAGAATAAAAGAAATTTTAAAAGATAATTTAGGCTATCAAGTATTTGATATGAACTTAAATTCAGCAGATTATGGTATTCCACAAACACGGAACAGAACTTATATCATTTGCTTTGCAAATGATAAGATTAAGGAGTTTAATCCGCCGCCGAAAAAAAAGCTTACATACTATGTACAAGATTTATTAGAGAAAAATGTTCCGGATAAATACTTTTTGTCAGAAAAAATCAAAAAGACGGTTCTTTCTAATGGAAGCGGAGGTTGGCAGGCAAAAGCTGAAACTGATTTGAGCATTGCCAGACCTTTATGTGCTACTATGGCCAAAATGCACAGGGCCAGCCAGGATAACTATGTGACCCAGGAAAAAGGGCTTCGTCGTTTAACCCCGCGTGAATGTGCACGGTTACAGGGATTTGATAAACCGGATACATCTGACTTTAAAATTCCGGTATCAGATTCGCAAGCATATAAACAATTTGGAAATGCTGTTACTGTTGATGTATCAAGAGCAGTAGCAGAATCGGTTCGGGATAAACTTATAGAAATTGGAGAGTGGATTGACAATGGCAAAGCAGAATGATGAAGTATTGGAAATCCGGCAATTTATTGAAGCGTTTCAGCTTCCGGGGAATTCCGAAAATGCTGATGTTTGTGTAAAAAGACTGACGGCTTCTATTGATGAAGATTTTTTAATGAAAAGGGCTGAAAAAATCAGTGAGGCTTATTTAGGTGATAAAGATATGAAAAATTGCCTTGAGAAATTGGCAAGTATTTGTAATGAGAAAATAAAGAAATGTAAAGCATGCCCGGTTAATAAATATTGTAATACCTTTATAACAGAAGCCAGAAATCGCGTTAATGCTGATTCTTTACAGATGGTAGATCTTTTTTGCGGAGCGGGCGGATTGTCGCTGGGATTTACACAAGAAGGATTTGTGACTTGTCTTGCTAATGACATCCAGGATGTTTGTGTAGATACTTATGCCCATAACCATCCGGAAACGCCGCGTAATCGTATTATTCTTGGAGATATAAAACAAGTAGTAGATGATATTGATATTTTACTAAAAGGGAAAAAAGTAGATGTAATCGTGGGAGGTCCTCCATGTCAAGGATTTAGTATGGCCAATCGGCAGCGATTAATTGATGACCCTCGTAATAAGCTGTATAAGAATTTTGTAGAAATAGTAAAAAAAGTTAATCCTACCTTTTTTGTCATGGAAAATGTTAAAGGAATGATGTCTGTAAAAGACCAAGTGATAGAAGACTTTGCTGCAATAGGATACAGCACTCAAGCACAAATTTTAAATGCCAAAAGTTATAGCGTGCCACAAAATCGCGAACGTTTAATTTATATTGGAAATAATGCAGGTATAGATAATTCAGAGATTTTTTCTAAAATTATTGAATCTAGTCAGCATATACCACAGACGTGTTTAGCTGATGCCTTATTTGGGTTGCGGGAACTAAAGGCACTTCGGATAAAAAATGCAACGGATTTAGATACTGAAGAATCTGGCAGGCGTATTGATCATGACTATATCCAAAAGCAGAATCGTTATATTCAATATATAAATCAAGGGAAAAAATATCCTGCTGTCTTAAACCATAAAGCAAGGTATAATAATGATCGTGATATTGAAATCTTTAGCAGATTGCATCCTGGTGATAAATCTACAGATCCTAAAATTGCTGATATAATGCCGTATGCTAGGAGAAACGACATTTTTAAGGATAAATATTTTAAGTTGGAACCCGATAAAGTTTGTAAAACTATTACAGCCCATATGAAATTCGATTGTAATATGTATATTCATCCTTTTCAAGCAAGAGGATTAACTCCGCGAGAAGCTGCAAGAGTGCAATCATATCCGGATGATTATTTTTTTCGAGGGGCATATACGAAAACGTATATGCAGATTGGCAATTCGGTTCCGCCTTTATTAGGAAGAGCGATTGCATCAATTTTAAAATTGTATATAATAAAAATTAGGAAATTAAATTTACGCATTTAATCATATAGAATTGAATTCATTAATAAATGGGGGAAGAAACCGTGGATTTTGCTTCAGCATTAGAAAGCATAAAAAAAGTATTACAAAATATAGGCTCTGATATAAAGGAACATGACTATGATGGGATTATTGTTAAAGAACTTAAGGCTTCAAATACTTTAGACGAGAATAGACGCACTAACCAATCTCATATTGCGATTACAGGCCCACAAATGGACATGTTTCCATATATCAGAGCCGATGGATATTTTGATTGTGATTACAATAAGAGAGATGAAAGCCTAAAACAATATTTTGTTGCACAGATTCCTGTGTATCTGCATAGAGAGAATGTCAATTATCTTGATAAAAAAGCTGATTTTATTACCGAGGATTATCATCTTGTTCATGTGAGTATCGTTCGGTCACGGAGAGATGGGGCTGCCGATCAGATTCAGATGTCCATGATTAAAATAGATTCAGTTGAATATGTACAATACAGGAAAATACTCCATGCTGGCGATTATATGATTCTTTTAAAGAGAAAAAAAGAACTTATCTATGATTTATATACGGTAAAGGCAAATGATGCTGGAGAGTTACTTAAACCGTTAAATGGTCAATTTTACAAGTTGAATGAAAGAAATTTGAAAACCCCTGTTAAAACTGATGAACTCGTTAATGAGGGAAATTATAAATACGGTACTTATGATGAACTAAAAAAATGTAACTTTTCTACAGGATTCCACTCCCCTTTTTCCCGTAATCGCATTCTTTTTGGAGCGCCAGGAACGGGAAAGAGCTCTCAAATTAATAAGGAGGTAAAGGAACTTATTGCAAATGGGGGAGCTTATGAGAGGGTTACTTTTCATCCGGATTATTCCTATGCTAATTTTGTAGGAACTTATAAACCCGTTCCCTATATACGAAAGGATGGAGAAAAAGGAATTACCTATGAATATGTTCCGGGTCCATTTACACGGGTGTTAACCAAGGCTTTAAAAAATGGTATGTCCGAAGAATCCACAAAGCCATATATCTTGATTGTAGAAGAAATAAATCGAGCCAATATGGCTGCTGTTTTTGGAGATGTTTTCCAGTTATTGGATAGAGACGCTAGTCATGTCAGTGAATATTCGATTCATACATCCGAAGATATGCGAAAATATTTGGCAAAAGAATTAGGCGGAACCGAAAAGAATTATGAAAAAATAAAAATTCCGGATAATATGTTTATCTGGGCAACGATGAATAGTGCTGACCAGGGCGTTTTCCCAATGGATACAGCTTTTAAGCGGCGTTGGGACTTTACCTATCTTGGGATTAATAATAAAGAAAAAGAGATTGCTAATTATATTATTACACTCGGAGTGGGATCTTATGCTCGTTCTGTTTGTTGGAACGATCTGCGCAAGGCAATCAATGATGAGCTTCTGACGTTTAATGTTAATGAAGATAAACTTATGGGTACTTTCTTTATATCGCTGAATGTCTTGAACACAATTCTTGATGATGGGGGAGAAAAATTCAGACAAGTATTTAAGGATAAAGTATTGATGTATTTGTTTAATGATGCTGCGAAAAGAAAGACTACACAATTATTCAGTGGTTGCACTAAGAGTAATCTGTATTCTGAAATTGTAAGAGAATTTGATATTAAAGGTGTCAGTATCTTTGATAGTTCTATTCGAGATCAAGTTTATAGCAACTCTGATTCGAGCAATGGAGCTGATAAAACATGATTTCCATTTTTATACGTGAAATGCGCCGTTATTCCTTTGATGAGTTACAGACTTTATTGAATGGCAGCCATTATAATACTCGGGAGATACTGAAGTCACTAAAATTAAAAGGAATAGTGAAAAATGTAAGAAGGAATCCAGAAGAAGCTGATTTAAGTGAGCTTACAGACGAAGAGGAAATCTATTATGATGTGCCAGAAAAGATTTTTTATGTCTTTAAGTATGTTGGAATCATTGCGGTAAAAGATGTAATATTGAAATGTTATCCTAAATACTTGAAGAAAACTACTAATTATGCTCCGTTACTAAAACAAGTACTCCGGGTTATTGAAAAATATGATTCGCGGAGTCAAAAAATTAATCTATATGCTGATTTTGGTGAAAAAACAACATTTAACAGAATTGCTGTCATGATTTTTCTGTTGCGGGATTATTATGACTATGGATTGTATTCTGATTCACGGGAGGTTATTGAAGAAAACGGCAGAGGAGAAATATTATGGGACAAAACAATCAATAATACTTATGCGGTATTAAATGATGATGAACCCTGTTATCCTTATCTGTATACGCGGCACCATATTTTAGATGAACAAAATTTTTTTCGTCGTCTTCATGCTTGTGTATTGTCCAGAATTTCAAGAGAAATGGAAGAAGCTGGGTTACTTGAACTTTTTGATATTACTGAGATACCGCAGGCTGAAGAAGAATTAGAAGATTTGGGAGATGAAGATTACCTTATCTATCGTCTTGAACAGGAGCTTGATGTACAGTTTAATACGAGAAAACAGGTGTTACTTCGAACCATATCATCCTATATTGCGAATAAACAAATTGCCACAGATGACTATGAATCCATTTGCCTGTTTGGAACTACAAGTTTTCATTCAGTATGGGAGAATATCTGTAATGCAGTATTCGAAGATCAACGGGCTACTCCTATGGGGGCTTTACAACTTCCTGGGAATCTCAGTCAAAATTACGACGGGTCAAAGTCACTTGAATCTGTCATAGCACATCCTATTTGGCATGGAAAGAAAGATGATGGAACTTATTTTGCCAAAAAAGCCAAAACACTGAATCCAGATTTCCTGGCAGTACGAAAGATAGATGGAGAATATAAATTTATAATACTTGACGCTAAGTACTATACTCCGCAACTTGCAGAGAACAAGAAATTAACCGGACAACCAGAACTAGAATCAATTACGAAACAATATTTATATGAACTGGCGTATCGCGATTTTATTGAAAGTAATGGCATCAAATCTGTGGTTAATTGTTTTCTATTTCCAACGGAAGAAGACTTTGTTCGAGATGGAGGATATGTAGGATTTTCAATTTTTGCGAGGACGAAATTGCAAAATATAGCCATACGGTTCCTGCCAGCAAAAAAAGTGTTTGATGATTATTTAGCCGGACGAAAAATTGATATTGAAATTCTGAATTTGTGAATAAAGGACGATGCCGGATGGATGTCTTAACCCAGGAACAACGACATAAGAATATGAGTCATATCCGAGGTAAAAACACCAAGCCGGAAATCCTTCTTCGTAAGGCACTCTGGCATCGTGGCTTGCGCTATCGGAAAAACTACAAGATGCTTCCTGGTTCCCCTGACATTGTCATCACTCGTTATCACATTGCTGTCTTTGTCGATGGTGATTTCTGGCATGCTAAAGGACACCAGGAATGTCCAGGAGAACAGATTGAATCTAATAAAGACTTTTGGCAGAAAAAGCTGAAGCGGAATGTGGAACGGGATAAGGAAGTAAATGATACACTAACCGATATGGGATGGCTCGTCCTGCGGTTCTGGGAAAGCGACATTAAGAAAGACTTGCAGAAGTGTGTGGATACTATTTGTAAATATTGCGGAAGGTAACTAATAGCACTCCCACTTTGTTAGTAAGCGGAAAATAAATCAGTGTATAGAAAAAGCCTCAGACTTATGCTATCCTTTCTTCATAAGTCTGAGGCTTTGA
>ENA-UPSY01001218-UPSY01001218.1-human-gut-metagenome-genome-assembly--contig:-NODE-1218-length-27649-cov-61.117692_pt1 | contig 27649 bp, 22 predicted proteins | sample MGYA00250044_ERZ773365 | MGnify/ENA primary metagenome ERZ773365 (study PRJEB29103, sample SAMN06111932) | human gut metagenome | biome: human gut; feature: ankylosing spondylitis patient; material... | reverse complement strand
CGACTCCACGTCGCGGCGCAGGCCATCGTTAAGCGCCAACGATCAGAAGCGATAATCCACGGCCATAAAGTAGCGACGGCCCTCTTCGGTATAGCTGTAGTCGTCCCGGTTGAGATCTTTATCGCCCACGTTCTGCACCCCGGAGCGCAGTTTCACGTTTTTGGTGACCTGCCACGCCGCGCCGACGTCAAACAGGGTATAGCCGCCCGGCGTTTTGCCGGTGGCGCTCACCGCGCGCTGCTGGCCGGTATAGTTGGCCGTCACGTAGAAGGACCAGTCGTCCAGCGGTTTCCAGTCAAGCGTGCCGTTGGCGGTATGGAACGGCAGCGTCTGCAGCGGTTTGTCGCCGCCGTTGCTCAGATCGCGACCATCGTTGTAGGTGTAGTTCACCGTCAGCTTCCACTCATCGCCGAACGGGATCTTCACCTCGGTCTCCACCCCTTTGATGCGGGCTTTGTTGACGTTGAAATAGCGGAAGATCGGCACGCGCTTACCGTTGACGGTTTTCCAGCCGACAAAGTTCGGGTAGCCCGGCTCTTCGCTGGCGCTGGAGGTGCGCAGAACATCAATCATATCGTCGACATTGTTCTGGAAGGTGGTGATGCTGCCTTCAACATCCTGCAGCCAGCCCTCTTCCCCACGATAGTAGAGACCAAGCTCGAAGCTTTCGCTGGTTTCCGGCTTCAGATCCGGGTTACCGATGATGCTGCACGAGCCGCGGCAGGAGTTGGTGGTCCAGTCGGGGTTAAGCTGCAGCAGCGACGGGGCTTTAAACGCCGTCGCCCAGCCGCCTTTGACGGTGACGGTATCGGTGGCGTTATACACCAGATAGGCGCGCGGGCTCCAGTGATCGCCATAGGTCTGATGGTCGTCCATACGAATGCCGGTGGTCAGCGCCAGCGGCTCGATGATGCGCCATTCGTCTTCAATAAACAGGGCGTACTGGCTGGCGGAGGTCGACTGGCCGCCGCTGCTCAGGTTGACCGGATCTTTCAGCTTGTCGTGGCGCCATTCGCCGCCGAAGGTCACCAGCTGGTTAATCATGTCCAGCGGCAGGACATACTTGCCGTCGATGGCATTGCTTTCCGAGGTGATGGTGCCGTTCTGCCCCGGATTTTTGTTATCCACCTTTTCGCCGTAAAACTTGAGCTCGCTGTTGCCCATCTCCCAACGGCCGTTATGGCTCAGGGAGTAGTTCTCACGCTCAAGGCGGTTGCGGTCAAGGGAATCGGAGTCGCGATCCTGGCGGTCAAAGCCATAGCCCGCGGTGAAATCGTGGTTGTCGTTCGGCGTCCAGGCGAATTCAACATTGCCATCGCGGCTGGTGAAGCCCTCGATGCGCGGCGTTTCGCCGGTGGCATTGCTGGAAGACTGCGGATCGTCCTTGGCGCGCTTCGCCAGGCTGCCGTAGGCCTTCATCCCGAGCACGCCGTCGATCAGCGGGCCGCTGGTGAAGAACTGGCCGTTCCAGGTATCGCCGCGGTCGCGGTGTTCCTGAATGGTGGTATCGGCGCTCAGCGTCCCGGTCCATTTCTGGCCGATTTTTTTGGTAATAATGTTGACCACGCCGCCGAGCGCATCGGAGCCGTACAGGGAGGACATCGGGCCGCGCACCACCTCGATACGTTCGATGGCATCCACCGGGATCCAGTTCAGGTCGAAGTCATTGTGGCGGAAGACGGCGTTCCGGGAGTTGACGCGTTTCCCGTCGACAAGGATCAGGGTATAGCTGCTGCTCAGACCGCGAATGCTGACGCCCTTGCGGTTATCCCCTTCGTTGGTGAGCTGGACCCCGGGCACATCGCGCAGTACGTCTTTCAGGTTCTGCACCGGCTTGCGCTGCAAATCCTGCTGGGTGATGACGCTGATGCTCGCCGGTGCGTCTTTGACGCTCTGTTCAGTGGCCGAGGCGGTCACCACCAGCGTTTCTTCATTCACATCGGCCAGGGCCGGAAACGCCAACGATACGACGGACGCAGACAATCCCGCCCGGATAAAAGGGTTTAACCTGAACATTCCAAATCTCCATGAGGTGTACAACCAAACAAACAAAAAGGTGCTGCTCACACGCGCTGGCGGCCTGCCGCTCTGTCGGCGGTAGACTCGCGCTGTTTTCTCGTCGATGTGGCTGGTCGCCCGATGTCAGTCTGTACACATGGCAGAGACGGGGGAGTGGCTTCATCCGTAATGGTCGGAAATGATAAAGATAATGATTTCTATTATCAATCTAATTATGAAGAATTGTGTCAGGCTGTAACCGTGTGGACATAAAAAAAGCCCTCTTTTCAGAGGGCTTTTATCGCACAATAGCGAAGATTAACGCTTAAAGCGGTCCGGGAAGGTCATTTCGCTGTAGCGAACGAAGCGGGTGCCTTTCGCCAGTTTGTACCCAAACCAGATGACGAGGAACAGCGGAATACCGATGTAGGTCGCCGCCACGCCGCCCCAGTCAATGGTGTCCTTGAGGAACGCTTCGTAGTTCTGTCCGAGGGTGATGATCAGGCACAGCACGAAGGCGAAGATCGGCCCCAGCGGGAAGAACCCGGAACGATACGGCAGATTATTAATATCGTTACCCTGCAGGACGAAGCCACGACGGAAACGATAGTGGCTGATGGCAATCCCCAGCCAGGCGATAAAGCCCGTCATCCCCGAGGTGTTCAGCAGCCACAGGTACACCGTCTGGTTACCGAACATCGAAGTCAGGAAGCACAGCGCCGCGATAACGGTGGTCGCATACAGGGCGTTGCGCGGTACGCCGCCACGCGACAGCTTCGAGAAAATGCGCGGCGCTTTGCCGTCGCAGGCCAGGGTATACAGCATACGCGTAGAGGCGTACATCCCCGAGTTACCCGCCGACAGAACGGCCGTCAGGATAACGGCGTTCATGATCGCCGCCGCCGACAGCAGACCGGCGTGCTGGAAGACCAGCGTGAACGGGCTGACGGAGATATCTTTAACGTCGTTGCGCAGCAGGCTCGGATCGGTATACGGAATGATCAGGCTGATAATCAGGATCGCGAAGACATAGAACAGCAGGATACGCCAGAAGACCTGGCGCACCGCGCGCGGAATGTTCTTTTCCGGGTTCTCAGACTCACCGGCGGCAATACCGATAAGCTCGGTGCCCTGGAAGGAGAAGCCGACAATCATCGCCACGCCGATCATCGCCGAGAAGCCGCCGGCAAACGGCGCATCCGCGATCCCCCAGTTGCTCCAGCCGGCAGGCTGCGCCCCTTTGAAGATGCCGACAATCATCATCACGCCGACGATGATAAAGATAATGACGGTGGCCACTTTGATCAGCGAGAACCAGTATTCCGCCTCGCCAAAGCCGCGCACCGAGATCCAGTTCAGCAGGAACATAATGCCGAGGAACAAGGCGCTCCAGATCCAGCCTGGGGTGTCAGGGAACCAGTAGCTCATCACCAGCTGCGAGGCCACGAGGTCAACGGCGATCGTTACCGCCCAGTTGTACCAGTAGTTCCAGCCCAGCGCGAAGCCGAAGCCCTCTTCAACATAATTCTGCCCGTAGGTGGCGAAAGAACCGGACACCGGCATAAACGCCGCCAGTTCGCCCAGGCTGGTCATCAGGAAATAGACCATCAGACCGATCAGAATATAAGACAGCAGCGCCCCGCCGGGACCTGCTTGCGAAATCGTTGCGCCAGAGGCAACAAAAAGACCCGTACCGATGGAACCGCCGATGGCGATCATGGTCAAGTGGCGCGCCTTTAGTTCACGACGTAGCGTGGGCGCTTCTGTGGTTTTAGTTTCCGAAACCATGTGATAATGCTATCCATCCAAAAAATGAGGCGCGATTGTAGCAGACGATCGGGGTTCCATCCGGTACAAATGCAAAGTTATAAGAGAGCTTCATGATCGACCGCAAATTATTAGTAAAGCACTAACCTGCGGAATTGCCAGCAAATTCCCCCCCTCTATCAGGCGATAAAGCCGGATCGCTACACCTGGCAATACTGCAGAAAACGTTGTAATGCTTTGGAAATATGCTTCTGCCGGTGGTGGATCCGCCACAGCGTGCGCGTCAGCCGGGGCAGCGGCACTTTCAGCTCCGCCAGCGTGCCGGAGGCCAGCTGTTCGGCAATCACCCGCCGCGATAAGCAGCTGATCCCCAGCCCATGGCGCACAGCGTGTTTGATCGCCTCCGAGTTGCCCAGCTCCATCCCCAGATGAAACGCCGGCAGATGCGACAGTAGAACGTAATCGACAATCTCCCGGGTGCCAGACCCATGCTCGCGCAGGATCCACGGCGCCTCGGCCAGCTGCTGCAGGGTCACCTCCCCCGCCAGCAGCGGCGAGTCAGGCGCGGCAAACACCACCAGCTCATCTTCCAGCCACGGCTCGGCGATAATATCGGCGGCATGGCACGGCCCCTCGATCAGACCGAAATCCACCCGCAGGTCGGCAACGGCGTTGATCACGTCCAGGCTGTTGCCCACGCTCAGCTCAACCGGCAGATCCGGGAAGTCATGGCGATAGCGGGCAATGATCTCCGGCATAATATAGTTGCCGATGGTGCTGCTGGCGTAGACCCGAATCGCCCCGTTGTCGCCGCGAAACAGCTGCTCGATCTCCAGGGCCCGCTCCAGCAACGCCAGGGCGCGCGGATAGAGCAGCCGTCCATGCTCATTGACCACCAGTCGCTTGCCGACGCGGTCGAACAGCTGTACACCAAGCTGCCCTTCCAGATCGGTAAGTGCGGCGCTGACCGCCGATTGCGAAAGCGCCAGCATCTGTGACGCCTGAGTGGTCGACCCACTCTTATGGACTTCGGCGAACACTTCCAGCTGCCGCAGCGTAATATGCATAACCCACCCGTTTAGTAATCCAGTCTGAATAACCTTCCTTACTATGGTGACACAAATCGAGGCGGCTGACGGAAGGAAAATCCCCTTACGTCACAAAATCATCGTCTTGCTGACAAGAGCAGCTCGCTTGCGCGCCTCACTCCCCTGCCCCGTTGTCGCCGGCGAAGCGGCCATTAACCACTTATTACGATTGATTATAAACATATAATCAATTTTATATTTAATCCCGCGCGGCGTAACCTTTAGGCAGACAAAGGAGAAGGTTATGACAGCACTCACTTTACCCACCAAACATCGTTCCCTGTGGCATTTTGTCCCAGGCCTGGCGCTGACCGCCGCCCTGACCGGCGCCGCCCTGTGGGCCGGTAGCTTCCCGGCCATCGCCGGGGCGGGCTTCAGCGCCCTGACCCTCGCTATTCTGTTCGGGATGGTCGTCGGTAACACGGTCTATCCGAAAATCTGGCAGCCCTGCGACGGCGGGGTGATCTTCGCCAAACAGTATCTGCTGCGCCTGGGGATCATCCTCTACGGCTTCCGCCTGACGTTCGCCCAGATTGCCGACGTCGGCGTGAGCGGTATTTTGATTGACGTTCTGACGCTCTCCAGCACCTTTTTCATCGCCTGCTTCCTGGGCCAGAAAGTGTTTGGGCTCGATAAGCACACCAGCTGGCTGATCGGCGCCGGCAGCAGCATCTGCGGCGCGGCGGCAGTGCTTGCCAGCGAGCCGGTGGTCAAAGCCGAAGCCAGTAAAGTGACCGTCGCCGTCGCCACGGTGGTGATCTTCGGTACCATCGCCATCTTCCTCTACCCGGCGATGTACCCGCTGCTGGCGCACTGGTTTACCCCGGAGACCTACGGGATCTATATGGGTTCCACCATGCATGAAGTGGCGCAGGTCGTCGCCGCCGGCCATGCGGTCAGCCCGGATGCGGAGAACGCCGCGGTTATCGCTAAAATGCTGCGCGTGATGATGCTGGCCCCGTTCCTGCTGTTCCTGGCGGCGCGTGTTAAACAGCTAACCCCAGCAGGTAACGGCGAGAAAAGCAAAATCACCATTCCGTGGTTTGCCATTATGTTCATCCTGGTGGCGGTGTTTAACTCCTTCCATCTGCTGCCGAAAGCGGTCGTGGAGATGCTGGTGACGCTGGATACCGTCCTGCTGGCGATGGCGATGGCCGCTCTTGGGGTGACCACTCACGTCAGCGCCCTGAAAAAAGCCGGGGCGAAACCGCTGCTGATGGCGCTGATGCTGTTCGTCTGGTTGATTGTCGGCGGCGGGGCCATTAACGTCGCCATCCACAGCCTGATGGCATAAAGCACTACATCTTTCTCCAGTTAAGCCGCTATCATTACCCACCCCCCAGCGGCTTTAACTGGAGTTTTTTTATGAAATACGTAGGAGCGCACGTGAGCGCCTCAGGTGGACTGGCCAATGCCGCCATTCGCGCCGCCGAAATCGAAGCAACCGCATTCGCCCTCTTCACCAAAAATCAGCGCCAGTGGCGCGCCGCGCCGCTCAGCGACCAGACCATCGCCGAATTCAAAGCCGCCTGTGAAAAGTATCACTTTGGCCCCGGACAGATCCTGCCGCACGACAGCTACCTGATTAACCTCGGCCACCCGGTGGAAGAGGCGCTGGAAAAATCCCGTGACGCCTTCATCGATGAGATGACCCGCTGTCAGCAGCTGGGGCTGACGCTGCTCAACTTCCACCCCGGCAGCCATCTGCAGCAGATCCCGGAGGAAGAGTGTCTGGCGCGCATCGCCGAATCGATCAATATCGCGCTGGCGAAGACCGAAGGCGTCACCGCGGTTATCGAAAATACCGCCGGCCAGGGCAGCAACCTGGGCTTTAAGTTCGAGCACCTCGCGGCCATCATCGACGGCGTGGAAGATAAAACCCGCGTCGGCGTCTGCATCGATACCTGCCACGCCTTCGCCGCCGGCTATGACCTGCGCAGCGCCGAAGCCTGCGAGAAGACCTTTGCCGACTTCGACCGTATCGTCGGCTTTCAGTATCTGCGCGGCATGCATCTCAACGATGCCAAGAGCGCCTTCGGCAGCCGGGTCGACCGTCACCATAGTCTGGGGGAAGGCAACATCGGCCACGATTGCTTCAGCTGGATCATGCAGGACAACCGCTTCGACGGCATTCCGCTGATTCTGGAAACCATCAACCCGGATATCTGGGCGGAAGAGATTGCCTGGCTGCGGGCGCAGCAGATCGCCGAAGTGGCGTAAATAGAGACATAAAAAAAGGGCCGACTGTTCGGCCCTTTTTTATTGCGGAGAAATTATGCCGCTTTTTCGACTTCCGCTACCTGCGCTTCCGGGCGTTTCAGCACCGCGTAGGAGAGGCCCGCCACCAGCGTCCCGGCAACAATCGCCAGCAGGTAGCCCAGCACTGGCGTAATCGCCCCCGGGATCAGCAGAACAAACAGCCCGCCGTGCGGCGCCATCAGTTTCGCGCCAATCGCCATCGAGATAGCGCCGGTTACCGCACCGCCGACGATACAGCAAGGCAGCACGCGCATCGGGTCACGGGCGGCAAAAGGAATCGCCCCTTCAGAGATAAAGCACAGGCCGAGAACCAGCGCGGCTTTCCCCCCTTCCCGCTGCCCTTTGTCGAACTTATTGCGGGCAACCAGCGTCGCGATACCCATCGCCAGCGGAGGCACCATACCGGCCGCCATGATCGCCGCCATCGGCGCGTAGGTCTGGGTACTCAGCAGGCCAACGCCGAAGGCATAGGCCGCTTTGTTCACCGGGCCGCCCATGTCGGTACACATCATCGCGCCGAGGATCGCGCCCAGCAGAACCGCGTTGGCGGTGCCCATGGTTTGCAGCCAGTGGGTCAGCCAGGCGAGGATACCGGCGACCGGTTTACCAATCAGGTAGATCATCGCCAGGCCCACGATCAGGCTGGAGACCAGCGGAATGATCAGGATCGGCTTCAGCGCTTCCATACTCTGCGGCAGTTTCAGCTTAGTGCTGATGGCTTTCGCCACGTAACCGGCAAGGAAACCGGCAATGATCCCGCCGATAAAGCCGGAGCCGCCGCTGACCGCCAGCATACCGCCGATAAGACCCGGGGTCAGACCCGGACGGTCGGCAATGGAGAAGGCGATAAAGCCCGCCAGCACCGGCACCATCAGCGCGAAGGCCGAGCCGCCGCCGATTTGCATCAGCGCCGCCGCAAGGGTGTCTTTCACTTCAAACGCTTTGATCCCGAAGGCAAAGGAGAGCGCGATACACAGGCCGCCCGCCACCACCATCGGCAGCATGTAGGAGACGCCGGTCAGCAGGTGGCGGTAGGCGCCCGCCGACTCTTTTTTACCTTCGCCAGCAGCCTGAGGTTTACCGGAAGGCTGGTACGGTTTGGCTTCAGCCACCGCTTTGTCCAGCTCCTGGGCGGTTTTCTTCAGCGCCAGACCGGTGGTGGTGCGATACATCGGCTTGCCGGCGAATTTCGCCAGGTCGACTTCGATATCGGCGGCGACGATCACCAGATCCGCCTCGGCCACCTCTTCCGGGGTGATAGCATTGCCCGCGCCCACGGAGCCGCGGGTTTCCACTTTCACCCACCAGCCGCGTTTTTTCGCTTCGGTTTCAATGGCTTCTGCCGCCATAAAGGTATGAGCAACGCCGGTCGGACAGGCGGTGACCGCGACAATACGTTTCGGTCCGCCGGTGGCCGCCGGGACTGCCGCGGCGGCAGGCGCCGCGTACGGCGTCGCGTGGCCTTTGGCTTCGCTGAGGAACAGCTCCGGGTGCGCCACGGCGCGATTAATATCGCCGAGGAAAACCTGTTTGCCGTTCAGCGCGCTGTCAGTGGGCAGCGCCGACCCGAGAACAATCACCAGTTCGGCGTCGTTCGGATTATCAATCAGTTCAAGGTGCGCTTTTGGCGCTGCGGCACCCAGCAGGGTTTTCGCCATATAGGCGCGCGCCTGTCCGAGTCCGGCATCAATAATCAGCAGCGTTTTCATTATGCCTCTCCTGCTGTCAATTAAAGGGTTGTAAGTCGACGCGCGCCATCATCGCGGCCAACTGGGTACGGTCGGTGATCCCGACGTTGCTCTGGCTGACGGCCAGGGCAGCGACGGCGGTCGCCAGGCGCAGGGTATGCTCGCTGGATTCACGCATCAGCAGGCCGTAAATCAGGCCGCCGACCATCGAATCGCCGGCGCCAACGGTGCTGACCACTTCGACTGAAGGCGGTTTGGCAATCCACTCGCCGGAGGCGTTCACCCACAGCGCGCCCTCTTCGCCCAGGGAAATCACCACGTGGGCAATCCCCTGCTCGCGCAGCGCATGGGCGGCGTCGATAACGTCTTTCATCTCCGGCAGCTTACGGCCAGCCCAGATCTCCAGCTCGCGACGGTTCGGTTTCACCAGCCACGGCGCCGCTTTCAGTCCGGCAACCAGCGCTTCGCGGCTGCTGTCGAAAATGATGCACGGGCACTGGCTGCGCAGACGGGTCATCCAGTCGGTAAAGGCTTCCGGGCTGACGCCGGACGGCAGGCTGCCGCTGACGCAGACCATATCGAACTGCCCCAGCCAGCTCAGGGAGTCGTTGACGAAGCGTTCCCAGTCGCCTGGGGTCACTTCAAAGCCGGAGAAGTTGAAATCGGTCACTTCGCCATCTTTTTCCGTCAGCTTAACGTTGATGCGGGTCCGGCCCTGCACCACCTGGAAACGGTTGGCGATCCCCAGCTCGCTGAACAGCTGCTGAAAGCCATCCTGGTTGTCTTTCCCCAGGAAGCCGCCGACGGTGACGTCAATGCCAAGATCTTTCAGCACTTTCGCCACGTTGATGCCTTTGCCGGCGGCGTGCAGGCCGGTGGTACGCACCAGGTTCACTTCACCGCGCTCGATCTCCGGGGTGAAGCCCACCAGATCGTACGCCGGGTTTAAAGTAATGGTTGCTACACGTCTGCTCATTTATGCGCCCTCCCCAAGGCCTGCGGCGATCGCTTCGCCAATCGCATCCAGCGCTTGTTGCGCATCCTCACCCTGCGCGGTAAAGCGCAGACGGTGACCTTTTTTCACACCCAGCGCCACGACCTTCATCAGGCTGCGGCCGTTGGCCGGCTTGCCGGAACCGTCGAGGTTAGTGACGGTGACGTCGCTGGAAAATTGTTTAATGGTGTTGACCAGCATGGTGCCCGGACGGGCATGCAGGCCGTGCTCATTGCGCACCACGAATTCGGCGCTCAGCACATCTTCGGCAATCGCGTCGTCGCTGGTCAGCAGCGCCAGCACGGTGGCGGCGTCGGCTTTCAGCAGATGGTCAGCTTTCTTGTCCAGCAGCAGCTTGCTCAGGCGGTTCAGCAGCGCGGTTGGCTGATCGTCGGTCATCGCCACCGTAATCAGCAGGGAAACCGGCTGGTCGTCGCGGGTGAAGGCGGTGGCGGCGCGGCTGACCGCCACGGCGCTGCGAAGATTGCCTTCGGCGCTGTCGTTCAGCCAGATGCCCTGACCGAGGTTCAGCGGCGTATCGTTAATGACGTGGCTAACGAAGGCGGAATCCACAGCGCCTGCTTCTTTCAGACGCGCGGCGTTCAGCGCCTGCAGGGTCAGTAGATCGCTGGCCGCGACGTCGAGGCTCAGGGTCTCGTTGTCCAGCTTCAGCGCTTCGCTCTGCTTCTCCCCCATCAGCAGCGCCCGCAGCTCTTCCGCGGTGGTGGCGGACTGCAGCTGGGCGGCGACCGCGTCATCGCTCAGCACATGGGTCAGCTGACGCAGCAGGCCGAGGTGTTCATCTGAGCTGGCGGCAATCCCGATCGCCACATAGGCGGTCTGCCCTTCGCCCCAGGTGACGCCCTGCGGGAACTGAAACACCTGAACGCCGGTCTTCAGCACCTGGTCACGCGTATCCGTCGTGCCGTGCGGGATCGCGATCCCGTTGCCGAGGAAGGTGGAGGTCTGCTGCTCGCGCGCCAGCATGCCGTTCACGTAGCCATCGGCCACGTTGCCGGCGCTGACCAGCGCGGCGGCGACCTGCCGGATGGCCTCTTCTTTATTACCGGCCTGCTGGCCGGGATGAATATCCTGCACAGATAACTGGAACATGGTTCTCCTCTCCTGCTGAATTGAATCGTTTCAGCTAACTTGAGAAAAAAGGCGCCATCTGACGGTGAACGATATGCCGAATGACGCTGAAACGTTTCAAGAATTTTGTACCTTTCTTGCTCAACGCGCAAGGTACGTCAGCGACTTGATTGCAGAACTTAGAGGTACTGCACACTTTTGCTGAAGCCCTGGCGCCTGGCCGCGGTAAACGTCAGCTTTTTGCTGAACCCTCTATTTTGAAACGCCTTTTTAATAATTCGTGCCATACTACTGTTTATTTTCAGCCAGCAGGCGTAAACTCCGCGCCGTCTCCTGAAACTACAGAAAACCAAACACATGGAAAACCGAAGCGCCGCCCTTCCCCGACGCGGGTTCGATGTCACCTCTTCCGCCTTCCTGATCGTCGCCTTTCTGACGGGCATTGCCGGGGCGTTGCAGACGCCGACCCTGAGCCTGTTTCTGACCAATGAAGTGCATGTCCGCCCGGCGATGGTGGGTTTCTTTTTTACCGGCAGCGCCGTCATCGGCATTCTGGTCAGCCAGTTCCTCGCCGGACGTTCTGACCGTCAGGGCGATCGCAAGCAGCTGATTGTCGTCTGCTGCCTGCTGGGGGTGCTGGCCTGCGTGCTGTTTGCCTGGAACCGGAACTATTTCATTTTGCTGTTCATCGGCGTATTCCTTAGCAGCTTTGGTTCGACCGCCAACCCGCAGATGTTCGCCCTCGCGCGCGAGCATGCCGACAAAACCGGCCGCGAAGCGGTGATGTTCAGCTCCATTTTGCGCGCCCAGGTCTCCCTGGCATGGGTGATTGGTCCCCCGCTGGCCTATGCCCTGGCGATGGGATTTGGCTTTACCGCGATGTACCTCAGCGCCGCGGCGGCGTTTATCGTCTGCGGGATCATGGTCTGGCTGTTCTTGCCCAGCATGCGCAAAGCCAAGGCGGTGGCGACTGGCCGGCTGGAAGCCCCGCGCACGCACCGCCGCGATGCGCTGCTGCTGTTCAGCATCTGCACGCTGATGTGGGGCACCAACAGCCTGTACATCATTAATATGCCGCTGTTTATCATTAACGAGCTGCATCTGCCGGAGAAGCTGGCCGGCCTGATGATGGGGACCGCCGCCGGGCTGGAAATTCCCACCATGCTGATTGCCGGTTACTACGCCCGGCGCTTCGGTAAACGCTTTCTGATGCGCCTTTCCGCGGTGGCTGGGGTGCTGTTTTATGTGGGCATGCTGACGGTGCATACGCCGGCGCTGCTGCTGGCGATGCAGGTGCTGAACGCCATCTATATCGGGATCCTCGCCGGGATTGGCATGCTTTATTTCCAGGATTTGATGCCCGGGCAGGCGGGCGCGGCCACCACCCTCTACACCAATACCACCCGCGTCGGCTGGATCATCGCCGGCTCACTGGCGGGCGTGGTGGCAGAGATCTGGAGCTATCATGCGGTGTTCTGGATAGCGCTGGTTATGGGGATCGCCACCCAGGCCTGCCTGTGGCGGATCAGGGACGTATAGATAAGGTTGCCCGGCCGGAGCCGGGCAGTGCGGATTAGTGATCCAGATAGAGATAATGCAGCCAGCTGGTCATGCGCAGCAGCACCTTGCGCATAATCGACACATGGGCAAAATAATCGGTATACACATATCAAAAACTGGTCTCATTTGCTGCTTTAAGCTCAGGGCGCGGTGGCCAGCTCAAGCTCCAGCAGCCAGGTGATGGCATCATCACGATGAGTGAAGCACATCTCCGGCGAGGGCTGCAGGCTGGCGCACACCTTCGGACGCAGTGGGGAGCCGAAAATCAGGCACAGATTGTGCTCGGAGAGCTGAATACAGCGGGTATTGGCCGGCTTGCCCTGCGGCATGCCGGGGATCGGCGAGGATATAGAGGGGGCGATGCAACATGCGCCACAATCAGTACGACATTCCACAACCCAGCTCCCAAACGCTCATTTTGCGCCACAGCCTAAACGTTTTGCCAGAAGATAGCAAAACTCGCGAATTCCACTTGCCTGAACGCCCGGGCGCGAGTAGTTTTACGCGATATTTTTGACTCGTTAAGTGACAGGATTACTGCAATGCCAAGAGCGAATGAAATTAAAAAAGGTATGGTGCTGAATTACAACGGCAAGCTGCTGATTGTAAAAAATATCGATATTCAGTCACCCAGCGCCCGCGGTGCTGCGACACTGTATAAAATGCGCTTCTCCGATGTGCGAACCGGCCTGAAAGTAGAAGAGCGCTTCAAAGGCGACGATATCGTCGATACCGTGACCCTGACCCGCCGTTTCGTTGACTTCTCCTATGTCGATGGCAACGAATACGTGTTCATGGATAAAGAAGACTACACCCCTTACACCTTCACGAAAGAGCAGATCGAAGAAGAGCTGCAGTTTATTCCGGAAGGTGGCATGCCGGATATGCAGGTGTTGACCTGGGACGGCCAGCTTCTGGCGCTTGAGCTGCCGCAGACCGTGGACCTGGAAATTATCGAAACCGCGCCGGGTATTAAAGGGGCATCCGCCAGCTCCCGCACCAAGCCCGCCACCATGAGCACCGGCCTGGTGATTCAGGTGCCGGAATACCTGACCACCGGTGAGAAAATCCGCATTCATATCGAAGAGTGCCGCTATATGGGCCGCGCGGATTAATTTTCCGTGACGAGTTTAGCAGAAAAAAGGACAGCCGCTGGCTGTCCTTTTTGTTATCCCCGTTGCCGCGATTACAGCAGTTCAGGGTATTTGGTCATCTTCAGCGCCAGCTCCACGCCACGCACTTCCGCCATCCCCTTGAGACGGCCAATCGCCGAATAGCCTGGGTTGGTTTTCTTGCGCAGATCGTCCAGCATCTGATGACCATGATCCGGACGGAACGGGATCGGGCGCAGATCGCCGGCCTGTTTACGCCGCTGCTCTTCACGCAGAATCGCATCCACCACCGCCACCATATTGACGTCGCCGCTAAGGTGCGCCGCCTCGTGGAAGGTTTTCGGGTTCGCCTCGCGGCAGGTGGCGCGCAGATGGGTAAAGTGGATGCGATCGCCAAAGGTCTCCACCATCTTCACCAGATCGTTATCGGCGCGGACGCCATAGGATCCGGTGCACATGGTAAAGCCATTGTTGATGCTGTCCACTGTCTCTTTCAGCCACTGCATATCTTCGATGGTCGACACGATACGCGGCAGGCCAAGGATCGGCCGCGGCGGATCGTCCGGATGCACTGCCAGTCGGATCCCCACCTCTTCGCACACCGGTACGATGGCCCGCAGGAAATAGGCCATATTTTCGCGCAGCTGCGCTTTATCGATGTGGTCATATTCCGCCAGGCGCGCGCGGAACTGGTCGAGGGTGTAGCCCTCTTCCGCCCCCGGCAGGCCGGCGATGATATTGCGGGTCAGTTTCTCAATGTCCGCTTCGCTCATCGCCTTGTAATACGCCTCGGCCTGGCGCTGCTCTTCTTCGCTGTAATCCGCTTCCGCCCCCGGGCGTTTGAGGATATGCAGTTCAAAGGCGGCGAAGGCGATCTGATCGAAACGCAGCGCCCGGGAGCCGTCCGGCAGCTCATATTCCAGATCGGTGCGCGTCCAGTCGAGGATCGGCATAAAGTTGTAGCATACGGTATCGATGCCGCAGGCCGCGAGGTTGCGGATGCTCTGCTGATAGTTGGCAATCCAGGTCGCATACTGTCCGCTGTGGGTTTTAATATCCTCGTGCACCGGAATGCTTTCGACCACCGACCAGGTCAGCCCTTTCGCCGCTAACAGCGCCTGACGCTCTTTAATCTCGTCGACCGGCCAGACCTGACCGTTTGCAATATGGTGCAGCGCAGTGACGACCCCGGTCGCCCCCGCCTGTCGTACATCATCAAGCGATACCGGATCGTTCGGCCCATACCACCGCCAGGTTTGCTCCATCGCTATGCCCTCACAAAAGTTGTTATACCAATAATGGCGACAATCATGACGACTACCATACATGTTTCTCGTCAGGCTGCAAACAGAGCCGGCGCATTGATTGATCCAGCTCACAGTCAGCGGATAATTTCGGCTTACCAATTTAATTTCCTGTCATATAACTTTAGACTGGCAATGTTAATAAGCAGTTAAACAGGTGTGTAAAGAATGACAACAATTGCAACCGCTACGCTACCGGAAAACGTGCAACGTCCTCAGTACGATCGCAGCCAGCTCCGCTCGCGTATTGTCCATTTCGGCTTTGGCGCGTTTCATCGCGCGCACCAGGCGCTGCTGACCGATCGCGTGCTGAATAACATCGGCGGCGACTGGGGGATCTGCGAAATCAGTCTGTTCAGCGGCGATACGCTGATGAGCCAGCTTCGCGAACAGGACCACCTGTTTACCGTACTGGAAAAAGGCGCCGACGGTAATCAGCCCATTGTTATCGGCGCGGTGCACGAATGCCTGAACGCCAGGCTCGATTCGCTGGCGGCGATTATCGAGAAATTTTGCGAGCCGCAGGTAGCGATTGTCTCGCTGACCATCACGGAAAAAGGCTATTGCATCGATCCGGCGACCGGCAAGCTGGATCCGACGCATCCGCGTATCGTTCACGATCTGGAAAATCCGACGCTGCCGCAGTCGGCTCCCGGTATTTTAGTTGAAGCGCTAGCCCGCCGCCGGGAACGAGGCCTGTCGCCCTTTACCGTGCTCTCCTGCGATAACATTCCCGACAACGGCCACGTGGTGAAAAATGCCGTCCTCGGCATGGCGGAAAAACGCAGTCCGGCGCTGGCGAGTTGGATCGCCGACAACGTTAGCTTCCCGGGCACCATGGTGGATCGCATTGTTCCCGCCGCCACCGCGGAGTCGCTGGCGGAAATCGCCGCCGTGCTGGGGGTGGAAGATCCCTGCGCCATCAGCTGCGAACCCTTCATTCAGTGGGTGGTCGAAGACCACTTTGTCGCCGGGCGCCCCGCCTGGGAGACGGCGGGCGTGCAGATGACCGACGACGTGCTGCCCTGGGAGCAGATGAAGCTGCGGATGCTCAACGGCAGCCACTCTTTCCTCGCCTGGCTTGGCTATCTGGCAGGTCATGCGCACGTCAGCGACTGCATGCAGGATGAGGTCTTCCGCCGCGCCGCCCGCCAGCTGATGCTTGACGAACAGGCCCCGACGCTGACCATTACCGGCGTCGATCTGGCGGCCTATGCCGACAGCCTGATCGCGCGCTTCAGCAACCCGGCGCTCAAACACCGTACCTGGCAAATCGCCATGGACGGCAGCCAGAAGCTGCCCCAGCGTATGCTCGACGGTATTCGCGTGCATCTTGAGCGCGGCAGCCGCTGGCCGCTGCTGGCCCTCGGCGTAGCCGGCTGGATGCGCTACGTCAGCGGTACGGACGATGCCGGTCAGGCCATCGACGTCCGCGATCCGCTGGTGGACAAGATCCAGCAGCGGGTGGCGCAGAGCGATGAGCAGCAGCGCGTTGACGCCCTGCTGGGTCTGGAGGAAATATTTGGCCGCGACCTGCCGCGCAACGCGCAGTTTGTCGCCGGGATCCGCGCCGCCTGGCAGCAGCTGGCGATGCACGGCGCCCGCGAGGCGGTTGCCCGCGCGCTCAATTCTTAACAATATTTGCGCTTATGCGGACAGAATTTCCTTCTGTCCGCCTCAGGACTTCTCTTTTCTCTCTTTTTTCGTCAGGATAGGCGTAACTGTTACAACATTACATTTATCCTGGAGAAAAGAGTGACCAGAACCAATTTGATCACCGGCTTTCTCGGCAGCGGTAAGACGACCTCGATTCTTCATCTGCTGGCGCAGAAGCCTGCGGATGAAAAATGGGCCGTACTGGTTAACGAGTTTGGCGAAGTCGGGATAGACGGCGCCCTGCTGGCCGACAGCGGCGCCCTGCTCAAGGAGATCCCCGGCGGCTGCATGTGCTGTGTCAATGGCCTGCCGATGCAGGTCGGGCTGAATACCCTGCTGCGCCAGGGGAAACCCGATCGTCTGTTGATTGAGCCCACCGGACTTGGCCATCCAAAGCAGATCCTCGATATCCTCACCGCGGCGGTGTATGAACCCTGGATCGATCTGCGCGCGACCCTGTGCATCCTCGATCCGCGTCAGCTACTGGACGAGAAAGCGGTCAACAACGACAACTTTCGCGACCAGCTGGCGGCGGCGGATATCATCGTGGCCAATAAAAGCGATCGGGAAACGCCCGAAAGCGCTCAGGCGTTTGTCGACTGGTGGCAACGCTGGGGCGGCGATCGCCGCCAGGTGTCGGCGACCCAGGGTAATATCGACCTGGCCCTGCTTGATGAACCGCGACGCAACACCGCCCCGCTGCCGGCGAGCGCGGAGCACGCCCACCGCCATCCCCCCACAGCCGGTCTCGCCGCCCTTAGTCTGGCGGAACACCAGCGCTGGCGCCGCCACCTTAACAGCGGCCAGGGCTATCAGGCCTGCGGCTGGATCTTCGACGCGGAAACGGTCTTTGACACCATCGCCCTGCTGGAGTGGGCCCGGCTGGCGCCGGTGGCGCGCGTCAAAGGTGTGCTGCGCATTGCCGAAGGGGCGGTGCGGATCAACCGCCAGGGCGAGGATCTGCATATCGAGACCCTTAGCGTCGCCCCGCCCGATAGCCGCATCGAGCTTATCTCCGCCCATGAAGCCGACTGGAACGCGCTCCAGACCTCATTGTTGAGGCTTCGTTTAAGTTAAGGCGGCTAAGGTTGCCGCCGACTGTCACAAAATCGCAATGGCTATGATGAAAAACCGAATTCCTTTAATCCTGCTGCTTAACATCGCGGGTGTGGCGCTATTTTGCTCCTGGTATCTGCCAGCCAACCACGGCGCGTGGGCGCCGGTAGACGCCGCGATCTTCCATTTCTTTAACCATGGCGTCAGCGTCAGCCACGCTTACGCCTGGCTGCTGGCGATCATCAACAATCGCGCCTTCGACGCCTGCTCGCTGCTGGCGATGGGTTGCCTGATGCTCAGCTACTGGCTCAAGGCGCCGGCGGCAGGCCGTCGTCAGATCGCTATTATGGGCGTGGTAATGCTGCTGGCGGCGGTGATCATCAACCAGCTGGCGCAGCACCTGATGCCGGTTCAGCGCGCCAGTCCGTCGCTGTTTTTTAACGGTGTTACCCGCGTCAGCGACGTCGTTAATTTCCCCACTAAGGATGCTTCCAAAGACAGCTTCCCCGGCGATCATGGGATGATGCTGCTGATCTTCGCGAGCTTTATGTGGCGCTATTTTGGTCGCCGCGCGCTGGCCGTGGCGCTGGTGATATTTGTGGTCTTTGCTTTCCCGCGGGTGATGATTGGCGCCCACTGGTTCAGCGATATTGCCGTGGGCTCTCTGACCGCCGTGCTGATTGGCGCGCCCTGGGTATTGATGACGCCGCTGAGCGATAAACTGATCGCCTTTTTCGATCGCTACTTACCCGGCGGAATATCGGCTAAATAAAGCCGCGGGCCGCCGCCAGAGGCATTATCTATAAGGGGACCTTTTGGGTCCCTTTTTTCAATTGTCCTTTTTTTCAACATCGCGTTCATCTTCTTGTCACATTAATCCCGTGACAAATGAAGGAATTGTCTGTTTTTTGCCCGTAATTGCCGCAATTTTGTCCTTTCCCGATGATTCACTTTTTGTCACCAAAATACTTATAAGAAATCGCGCAAAACCGCTCGCCATGCGGCGTTTGATAGGGTAATCTCGTTCTCGTTTTGCCTTTTCCGCAACATTAATTCAGGCCCTGAATAAAATTGTGCGTGACTGCACAAATTTAAGCTTAAGGAATTGTCTCATTGCGGATGGGTATTTAGGCTCTAACACGTTTGGCATTTTTTATAACGACATTGTCGTTAAGGACAACAAGGGAAAATAAACAGCATGGTCAAATCTCAGCCGATTTTGAGATACATCTTGCGGGTAGCCCCCGCGATTGCAGTAGCGGTTCTGCTTTCCGCGTGTAGTTCAACAAGTACCGCCAGGAATATGCATTCTGAGACGCATGCTGTGGGTAGTGGCGATTTATCATCACTGCAAGCCTCTCAGGATGAATTTGAAACGATGGTCCGTAACCTGGACGTGAAGTCCCGTTTAATGGATCAGTATGCCAGCTGGAAAGGCGTGCGTTACCGCCTCGGCGGCAGCACTCGCAAAGGTATCGACTGCTCGGCGTTCGTGCAGCGCACCTTCCGCGAACAATTTGGTCTGGAACTGCCGCGTTCAACTTCTGAACAGCAGGAAACCGGAAAATCGATTTCCCGTACCCAACTGCGTACTGGCGATCTGGTTCTGTTCCGCGCCGGCTCTACCGGCCGCCATGTCGGGATCTACCTCGGCAACAACCAGTTTGTTCACGCCTCTACCAGCAGCGGAGTGACCATCTCCAGCATGGATGAGCCATACTGGAAAAAGCGCTACAACGAAGCGCGTCGAGTCCTGAGCCGCTCGTAAACTGTCCTCTACCGCCGCCGGTTATCCCTTGGCTGGAAGCGGGATAAAAAACACTGCCCCGGCAGTGTTTTTTTTTGCCACCTGATTCTGAACGACGCAAAATAAGCTATGTCTTTTAAGTGGGAATGAGAAAAACGACGACTGACAACCCGTTGCTGCGCATCAATAACACGGAAAGACTATAGCTATGCTGACTCGCTACTTTTCGCCCCAGCGTAAAACCTGGCTAACCAGCCTGTGCGTGGGCATTATCGTCGCGCTACTGGCTGGCAGCATTCAGTTTATGGTGATTTACCATAACCGGGCCGAGCGTTTCGACGCCATTATCAACAATGTTAATACCTATCTGAAAAGCTATTTTCACGACCTGCGCCAGACCATTGACGGCCTGCAGCCGCTGGTGGAGCAGCCCTGCGAGAATATTGACTCCGGGCTCACCTCCCACGCCGCGTTCAGCCCTAACGTCCGCGCTTTCCTGCTGGTCAAAAACGGCGTGGCCTTTTGCTCCTCGGCAACCGGCGCCATGAATACCCCCCTCACCCAGCTGATCCCGGCCATTGATATCCGCAAACCCCTTGATATGGCGATTTTGCCAGGCACGCCGATGATGCCGAAGAGCGCGGCGCTAGCGCTATGGGTAGGCAAACCCGGTGATGAAAACAGCGGCATTTTCGTGTCGATTAACGCCAATCTCACGCCGTATATCCTCTATTCCGCACGGCAGAATGATTTCAGCGGTATTGCGCTGGTCATCGGCCACACCGCTATCTCCACCTTCAGTAACCGGCTGGTGGATCCGCAAACGCTGCATAACGTGCCGATCCGCGAAGTGCAGATCGACGGTTTCCCCCTCAAGGTCTACCTGTATGCCAACAGCTGGCTGGCGGAAAATACGCAGTTTGCTCTGCTGCTCGGGGTGGTGTGCGGCCTGCTGGCGGGGCTGCTCTGCTATTACGTGCTGTCGATCAAATCCGATCCGCGAAAATCCATTCTGCTGGGGATCAAAAACAACCAGTTCTACGTCGTCTATCAGCCGGTGGTGAATGCCCAGACTCTGCGTATCAGCGGCGTGGAGGTCCTGATGCGCTGGCGCCATCCGGTGGTAGGCGAAATTCCGCCTGACGTCTTTATTAACCTCGCGGAAACCCAGCAGATGATCGTGCCGCTGACCGATCACTTGCTGGCGCTGATCGCCCGCGACGCGCCGGCGCTGAAGCGTATTCTGCCGCACGGCGTCAAGCTGGGGCTCAATATTTCCCCCGCCCATCTGCAGGCCGACAGCTTCCGCGACGATATGCTGCGCTTCGCCGCCGCGCTGCCCGCCGGCCATTTTCACGTGGTGCTGGAGGTCACAGAGCGGGCGATGATTGACAAAGAAAAATCGGTCGCTAACTTCGCCTGGCTGCACCAGCACGGTTTTGAAATCGCGATCGATGATTTTGGCACCGGGCATAGCGCGTTGATCTATCTCGAACGCTATAACTTCGATTATCTGAAGATCGATCGCGGCTTTGTGCAGGCGATCGGTACCGAAACCGTCACCTCGCCAGTGCTGGATGCGGTGCTGACCCTCAGCCGTCGGCTGAAATTGATGACCGTTGCCGAAGGGGTGGAGACCCAGGAGCAGGCGGAGTGGCTCCGCGCTCAGGGAGTGCATTTCCTGCAGGGGTACTGGATCAGCCGGCCGCTGTCGCTGGCGGCGCTGGTGGCCGCGCACGATGAACCCGCGAATTATTTCACAACGCGCTAAGTCTCACTTATGATGCGGGAACAGAAGTCGGCCACGGGGGCCGGCTATGACAGGGTATTCTGCCGCCTATGTATGCGCGACTTTTTCTGCTTCTGCTTGCTCTGTTTAGCCTGAGCGCTAAAGCGCAATCCATTCAGGAAAGCGTCGCCTTCGCGATTATCGGCGAACCGAAATACGCCGCCGGTTTCAGCCATTTTGTTTATGTTAATCCACAGGCGCCGAAAGGCGGCACCCTCACCCTGGCGGCGATCGGCACCTTTGACAACTTCAACCGCTACGCGCTGCGCGGCAATCCCGCGGTACGCACTGAGGCGCTCTACGATCCCCTGTTCACCACCTCGGATGATGAGCCCGGCAGCTACTATCCGCTGATTGCCGAGCGGGCGCGCTACGCCGGGGACTATTCATGGATGGAGATCGCCCTCAACCCGCGCGCCCGTTTTCACGACGGCACGCCAATCACCGCCCGCGATGTCGCTTTTACCTTCAATAAGTTTATGACCGAAGGGGTGCCGCAGTTCCGCCTCTTTTATAAAGGCACCACCGTGAAGGCCATCGCGCCGTTGACCGTGCGTATCGACCTCGGCCAGCCCGGTAAAGAGAACATGCTGAGCCTGCTGAGCCTGCCGGTGATGCCCGAGGCGTTCTGGCGTCATCACAAACTCAGCGACCCGCTGTCAAAGCCGCCGCTGGCCAGCGGGCCCTACCGCATCAGCGCCTGGCGGATGGGACAGTATATTACCTATTCCCGGGTCGCCGACTACTGGGCGGCCGACCTGCCGGTCAACCGCGGTCGCTGGAACTTCGATACGCTGCGCTATGACTATTATCTTGACGACAACGTCGCTTTCGAAGCCTTTAAAGCCGGGGCCGTCGACCGCCGGGAAGAGACGGTCGCCAAAAACTGGGCCACCCGCTACGTCGGCCGCAACTTCAGCCGCGGCTACATCATTAAAGAGGAGTATGCCAACACCTCGGCGCAGGATACCCAGTGGCTGGCGTTCAATATTCAGCGCCCGGTATTCGCCGATCGCCGGGTGCGGGAGGCCATTACCCTGGCGTTTGATTTTGAATGGATGAACAAGGCGCTGTTTTACAGCGCGTATCAGCGCGCCAACAGCTATTTCCAGAACACCGAATATGCCGCCCGCAGCCTGCCCGACGCGGCCGAGCTGGCCCTGCTGACGCCGATGAAAAACGAACTGCCCCCCGAGCTCTTCAGCCAGGTGTACCAGCCGCCGGTCTCCCGCGGCGATGGCTTCGACCGCGCCAACTTACTCCAAGCCGACGCCCTGCTTAACGCGGCGGGCTGGACGGTGAAGAACCAGCGCCGGGTTAACGCCGCCACCGGCAAGCCGCTGCGCTTTGAACTGCTGATGCCGGCCGGAAGCAATGACCGCTGGGTGCTGCCGTTTCAGCACAACCTGCAGCGCCTGGGGATCGTCATGGATATTCGTCAGGTGGATAACTCGCAGTACAGCAACCGCCGCCGCAGCCGCGATTACGACATGATGCCGAGCCTGTGGCGCGCCATGCCCTGGCCGGGGACTGACCTGCAAATCTCCTGGGCGTCGGACTATATTCACTCCAGCTACAACGCGCCGGGGGTGCAAAGTCCGGTGGTGGATAAACTGATTGCGCAGATCCTGCAGTGGCAGGGTAATAAGCAGAAGCTGATCCCGCTTGGCCGGGCGCTGGACCGCGTCCTCACCTGGAACCACTACATGTTGCCGATGTGGTATATGGCGCAGGACCGCACCGCGTGGTGGAATAAATTCTCGTTCCCCCAAACCCGCCCCATTTATTCGTCCGGCCTTGATACCTGGTGGTATGACGCGAACAAAGCGGCCACCCTCCCCGCGGACAGACGCTAAGGACATACCATGGGCAGCTACCTGATCCGCCGTTTGCTGTTAGTGATCCCCACCCTGTGGGCCATCATTACCATTAACTTTTTTATTGTACAGATCGCTCCCGGCGGCCCGGTCGACCAGGCCATCGCCGCCATCGAATTTGGTCAGCACGGCGGAATGCCAGGCGCCGGCGACGGCGGGATGGGCGCCAGCCATGCCCGCACCGGCGCCGGCAATATCAGCGAGGGTCACTATCGCGGGGGGCGCGGCCTCGATCCGGAAGTCATCGCCGAGATCACCCACCGCTACGGCTTCGACAAACCGCTGCACGAACGCTACCTGAAGATGCTGGGCGATTATCTGCGCTTTGATTTTGGCGACAGCCTGTTTCGCAGCGCCTCCGTGCTGCAGCTGATTAAAGACAGCCTGCCGGTCTCGGTGAGCCTCGGGCTGTGGAGCACGCTGATCATCTATCTGGTCTCCATTCCGCTGGGCATCCGCAAAGCCGTCAGCAACGGCAGCCGCTTTGACATCTGGAGCAGTACGCTGATTATCGTTGGCTATGCGATCCCCGCCTTTCTGTTCGCCATCCTGCTGATCGTGATTTTCGCCGGCGGCAGCTATTTCGACCTCTTCCCTCTACGCGGTCTGGTCTCGCCAAACTTCGACACCCTCCCGTGGTATGAAAAGATCCTCGACTATCTGTGGCACATCACCCTGCCGGTGCTGGCGACGGTGATCGGCGGCTTTGCCGCCCTGACCATGCTGACTAAAAACAGCTTCCTTGACGAGATCCGCAAACAGTATGTAGTCACCGCCCGCGCCAAAGGCGTCGGTGAGAAACAGATCCTCTGGGGACACGTGTTCCGCAACGCCATGCTGCTGGTGATCGCCGGTTTCCCGGCCACCTTTATCAGTATGTTCTTTACCGGCTCGCTGCTGATCGAAGTGATGTTCTCCCTGAATGGTCTGGGGCTGCTGGGCTATGAAGCGACGGTCTCCCGCGACTATCCGGTGATGTTCGGCACGCTCTATATTTTCACCCTGATCGGCCTGCTGCTGAATATCGTCAGCGATATCAGCTATACGCTGGTCGACCCGCGTATTGATTTTGAGGGCCGCTAATGTCGTTCTTCAGTCCCGTTAATCAGGCCCGCTGGGCGCGCTTTCGCCACAACCGTCGCGGTTACTGGTCGCTGTGGCTGTTTTTAATCCTCTTCCTCTGCAGCCTGGGGGCTGAGCTGCTGGCCAACGATCGGCCGCTGCTGGTGCAGTACCGGGGCTAGCTGTACGTCCCGGTGTTAAAAAACTATACCGAGCAGACCTTCGGCGGCGCATTCGCCACCGCCGCCGACTATCAGGATCCCTGGCTGCAGCAGCAGCTGGCCAGCCACGGCTGGGCGCTTTGGCCGCCGGTGCGCTTCGGCGCGACGACGATCAATTTTGCCAGCACGGTTCCTTTTCCATCGCCGCCCTCGGCCAGCAACTGGCTCGGCACCGACGCCAACGGCGGCGATGTGCTGGCGCGGATCCTTTATGGGACGCGCATCTCGGTACTGTTTGGTCTGCTGCTGACGCTGTTCTCCAGCGTGCTGGGGGTGCTGGCCGGTGCGATACAAGGTTATTACGGCGGTAAAATCGACCTCTGGGGGCAGCGTTTTATCGAAGTCTGGTCCGGTATGCCGACGCTGTTTTTGATCATCCTGCTCTCCAGCGTCGTGCAGCCGGGCTTCTGGTGGCTGCTGGCGATCACCGTCCTGTTTGGCTGGATGACGCTGGTGGGCGTGGTGCGCGCTGAATTTCTCCGCACCCGCAACTACGACTACATCCGGGCGGCGCAGGCGTTAGGGGTCAGCGACCGGCAGATCATCCTGCGGCATATGCTGCCCAACGCGATGGTGGCGACCCTCACCTTCCTGCCTTTTATTCTCTGCAGCTCTATTACCACCCTGACGTCGCTGGATTTTCTCGGCTTCGGCCTGCCGCTCGGCTCGCCCTCCCTCGGCGAGCTGCTCCTGCAGGGCAAAAACAACCTGCAGGCGCCCTGGCTGGGCATTGCCGCGTTTCTCTCTGTCGCCGTGCTGCTGACGCTGCTGATTTTCATCGGTGAAGCGGTGCGCGACGCCTTTGACCCCAGTAAGGCGGTGTAATATGACCCACCCGCTGTTAGCTATCGACAATCTCTCTATCGCCTTTCGCCAGCAGGGGGAGACGCAGACCGTCGTGCATAATCTGTCGCTCGAGGTGGCGGCCGGCGAAACGCTGGCCCTGGTGGGGGAATCCGGCTCCGGTAAGAGCATCTCCGCCCTGTCGGTGCTGCGGCTGCTCCCTACCCCGCCGGCCAGCTACCCCAGCGGCGATATCCGTTTTCATGGCCAGTCGCTGCTGCATGCGGATGAGGCGACCCTGCGCGGCGTGCGCGGCAACCGGATCGCGATGATCTTTCAGGAGCCGATGGTGTCGCTCAATCCCCTCCATACCCTGGAAAAACAGCTCTACGAGGTGCTGTCGTTACACCGGGGAATGCGCAAAGAGGCGGCGCGCGGGGAGATCCTCGACTGCCTGGAGCGCGTCGGGATCCGTCAGGCGCCGCGGCGGCTGGCGGACTATCCGCACCAGCTCTCGGGCGGCGAGCGCCAGCGGGTGATGATCGCCATGGCGCTGCTGACGCGCCCGGAGCTGTTGATTGCCGACGAGCCGACCACCGCCCTCGATGTGTCAGTGCAGGCGCAAATTCTGCAGCTGCTGCGCGAGCTAAAGCGGGAGCTGAACATGGGGTTGCTGTTTATCACCCATAACCTGAGCATCGTCCGCCAGCTGGCTGACCGGGTGGCGGTGATGCAGAACGGCCGCTGCGTGGAGCACAATCACTGTCGGGCGCTGTTTAGCGCGCCGGCCCATCCTTACACCCAACGCCTGCTGGATAGCGAACCGGACGGCGAGCCGGCGCCGCTGGCCGCCGATGCCCCGGTGCTGCTGCAGGCGGAGGGGTTACAGGTGGCGTTCCCCATTCGTCGGGGGATCCTGCGTCGGGTGGTCGATCACCATCGGGTGGTCAATGATCTCCATTTCCAGCTACGGGCCGGCGAGACGCTGGGTCTGGTGGGAGAATCGGGTTCCGGCAAAAGCACGACCGGTCTGGCGCTGCTGCGCCTGATCCCCTCCGAGGGCAAGATAACCTTTGCCGGCCAGCCGATTCAGGGACGCGGTCGCCGACAGCTGCTGCCGCTGCGCCGACAGATGCAGGTGGTTTTTCAGGATCCGAACTCGTCGCTCAATCCGCGCCTGACGGCGCAGCAGATCATTGAGGAGGGCCTGCGCGTCCACCAGCCGACGCTGACGGCGGCTGAACGCGAACAGGCGGTGATCCTTGCCATGCAGGAGGTCGGCCTCGACCCGGCCAGCCGCCAGCGCTACCCGGCGGCTTTCTCCGGCGGCCAGCGCCAGCGTATCGCCATCGCCAGAGCGTTAATCGTCAAGCCGCAGCTGATCGTCCTCGACGAGCCGACTTCCTCGCTGGATAAAACCGTTCAGGCGCAGATCCTGAATCTGCTGAAAGCGTTACAGCTGAAGCATCAGCTGGCCTATATTTTTATCAGCCATGATTTAGGCGTGGTGCGCGCGCTGTGTCACCAGGTGATGGTGCTGCGGCAGGGAGTGGTGGTCGAACAGGGCGAGTGCCAGTCCGTCTTCAGCGCGCCCCGGCATGAGTATACCCGCCAGCTGCTGGCGCTAAGCTGACGGTCAGAAAGGGTTATTGCCGGAGAAGGGCTCGGCGATCGCCACGCCAAAGTTTTTCAGACGACAGGTGGCGGCAAACTCATCCTGCAGATTAACGAACAGGCAGGGCTCGCCTTCGCACTCCAGAACGGAACAGTCGACTTCGATGTCGCTTAACGCCTGGCTGAGCTTATGCATCACCGGCCAGGCTTTTTCACCGTCCGGACTCAGCAACTTCAGGGCGACGAGACTGTTTTCGTTCTGCGCGCCGTTTTGCGGAATCGGTTCAACTCTGGAACCCGCAAAACCGGCCAGCCAGCGATAGCTCTGCGGCAGACGGTGTACGATAGAGAGTTGTTGTGTATTCACGTGGTTTCCCCGGAAGCAAAAGGCTTCACAATAAATTTACATCAATATTAACACACTGTTGACAAATAGTCCTGCTCAGACGCAGAAAACGTTTACAGCCGCGGCGGCCCAGGGTTAAGCGCTTATATTCCAGCGTGTTATTTTTTAACCCGGCAAGCCGATTGGCGCTATATGTACCCGTTTCTGTGATCCAAAACAACTTTTTTATCGCAACAATGCGACTTTTTACACTAATTGATTTTACATAAAGGAAACAAATCGCAGAACCCTGAAGCCCATTGCGGTTGACGTGCATCAAGAAAGGGGCGATTTCGCCCCTGAAAATGTGACCTAGCGTGCGATTTTTCGCCGGCGGGAAGCGTAAAGGGAGAAGAAAATAGAGCTGGTGGCGCAGAAGGCGATGGAGATCAGCATCGGCCAGGCGGTGGTAAATGTGGCCATCGACAGCAGCGCGCCGATAATCGCCCCGATACCAAAGCGGAAAGTCCCCGCCAGCGACGAAGCGGTGCCCGCCATATGCGGAAACTCATCGAGGATCACCGCCATCGCGTTTGACGATACCATCGATACGCAGCCAACGAAGGCCGCCACGCCGATGACCAGCGACCAGAAGCC
>ENA-UPSY01001187-UPSY01001187.1-human-gut-metagenome-genome-assembly--contig:-NODE-1187-length-28335-cov-4.575908_pt1 | contig 28335 bp, 28 predicted proteins | sample MGYA00250044_ERZ773365 | MGnify/ENA primary metagenome ERZ773365 (study PRJEB29103, sample SAMN06111932) | human gut metagenome | biome: human gut; feature: ankylosing spondylitis patient; material... | reverse complement strand
TGGTGTTCGTGTTCATTGGATGCACCCGTTTGGCGGGCTCCGATTATCCCATGGACACAAAATTTCTGACGCTCTCCTCCGACCCGATGGTTTTGATTTCACCGGCGTTCGCTTCAACACCATGTCCGTTCTTGTCGGGCACTTCAATGTTGATATCCACATTTTGCCCTTCGTCCGCTACCAGCGTCGTGCCTGCCATGAGAGCGGTGGAAGTGAGCGTCAAGGCGGCCGCCGTGACGATTGCCGAGGCCCTCTTCTTCTGTACGGAGCTTGTCAGCTCATTGACGACCATGAGTGCGCCACGGGCTGCGCTGAAAATGACCCTGTATGTTTTGTTCATGAAACTCTCCCAGAATCCAAGTGAAATAGATAAGGGAAATTTATTGGTTTCGAGCGGCTGGGGGGGAGTATTAACCCTAACATGTTGCAGACCAGCAACGCGCGTTCAAACCCATGAATCAGGGCAGTCATTAGCCGCGGCATTCGATCGCTTGAGAACGGCAAATTCTTTAAACCCCCTGTTGTCGCAAGGGTTTTCTTTTCCTGGGAAAAGCTAGACGCCTTTTCGCGCTTTCGCCTGTTAAGATTGATGGCTTGCATAACAACAAGGACACGCCGCCATGACCGACAGCAATCTTCCCTACGTCTCCGAACTGAAGGACAACTTCCTGCGCTACGTCGCCGTTTCGTCCGAAAGCGACCCCAAGACTGGGTGCGTCCCGAGCTCGGAAGGTCAGCGCGAACTCGCCAAACTTCTTGCCGAGGAACTCAAGGCGCTCGGGCTCGTCGAGATCGAACTGAACGAACACGCCATCCTGACGGCGCTTCTGCCCGCCAACGTCGAGGGCGCTCCCGCCGTAGGCTGGGTCGCGCATCTCGACACGGTGCCCGTGAGCCTCTCGCCCGACGTGAAGGCGCAGGTGATTCACTACGAAGGCGGGGACGTTCTCCTCAATGCCCAAAAGGACATTTGGGTGCGTCTCGAGGAGCATCCGGAACTTGCCGCATATGCGGGCCAGGACATCGTCTTTACGGACGGCACGAGCGTGCTCGGTGCCGACAACAAGGCGGCCGTTGCGAACGTGATGACGATGCTCGCCGTCGTGACGAGGGAAAACCGTCCGCACGGCGACATCCGCGTCGCCTTCGTGCCCGACGAGGAGATCGGTCTTTGCGGCTCCAAGCTCCTTGACCTCAAGAAGTTCAAGGTCGACTTCGCCTACACGATCGACTGCTGCGCGCTTGGCGAAATCGTCTGGGAGACCTTCAACGCCTGCTCGGTCTCGATCCGCATCAAGGGCGTGACGGCGCATCCGATGAGCGCCAAGGGCGTGCTCGTCAATCCGCTCCTCGTTGCGACCGACCTCATCAACAGGTTCGACCGCCTGCAGACGCCCGAGCAGACCGAGGGCAAGGAAGGCTACTGGTGGTTCACCGACTGCGAAGCCAACGCTGCCGAGTGCCGCCTCACGATGAACATCCGCGACTTCGACCGCAGCCGCTACGATTCCCGCAAGGCCTTCGTGCTTGAGGCGGTCGAGGCCGTGCGCGCACAGCATCCGCGCGCCGTCATCGAGGCCGAACTCGTCGACGTCTACTCCAACATCGCCGACAGCCTCGGCGACGACCGCTCGCCGGTGGAGCTCCTCTACAAGGCTGCCGACAACCTTGGCATCACCACCAACACCATCGCCATGCGCGGCGGCACGGACGGCTCCGCCCTCTCCGCCAAGGGCCTCGTCACGCCCAACTACTTCACAGGCGCGTGCAATTTCCACAGCTATGCCGAGTTCCTCCCGCTCCCGAGCCTGCACAAGTCGCTCGAGATGACGCTCGAACTCGTTAGGCTTACGGCAGGGAAATAAGACCCTGACGGGAATTTAACGGAGGAAAAGGTCCTTTCGCCGGCAGCGGGAGGGCCTTTTTTGTCCGGCGGCGATGTATGCTGTTGGGATCACTGAAAAAACAGACAAACCCATCTTCAGGACAAAAGACAAAGGAGACACCATGCCGCATTGCGCATCCAAAGTCGTGATTCTCGCCACGGGCGGCACCATCGTCAGTTCGGGCACGTCCGCCACGCAGATGACGGGCTACAGCATTCAGGGGCTCGGCGTCGAGGACCTGCTCTCGGCCGTTCCGATGCTGGCCGACGTGGCCGACGTCGAGGCCGCCCGGGTCTCGAACATTGACTCGAGCTCGATGACTTCGGAGGTCTGGTTGAAGCTCGCGAACGCGGTCGAGGAGGCTCTTCGCCGCGAGGACGTCTCGGGCGTCGTGATTACGCACGGCACCGACACGATGGAGGAGACCGCGTTCTTCCTCAATCTGGTGGTGAAGAGCGAAAAGCCCGTCGTGCTCACGGGCGCGATGCGTCCCGCCACGGCCCTTTCGGCCGAGGGGCCCCTCAACCTTCTCAACGCCGTTCGCATCGCGGCCGATCCGAAGGCTGCGGGTCGGGGCGTGCTCATCGCGCTCAACGACGTGATCGTCTCCGCGCGTGACGCCACGAAGACCCATCCCACCAATGTCGCCACCTTCAGGGGACCGGATCTTGGCATGCTCGGCATGATCGCGGGCACGCACATCGAGTGGATCGCGAGGTCCGAAAAGGCCCATGGGGCCGCCACGCCCTTCACGCTTGAGGCGCTCGAAGCCCGGGTTGCGGCCGACGGCGCCCTGCCCCGCGTCGACATCGTGTATTCGCACGTCGACGACGACGGCGTGATGGTTCGTTCGGCCATGGCTGCAGGCGCCCGTGCAATCGTGCATGCGGGGACCGGCAACGGCTCGATTCACGAGAAGGCGGAAGGCGCCCTCATGGAGGCTGCCGCTCACGGCGTACTCGTCGTGCGCGCTTCGAGAACCCCGAGCGGCATGACCGTCGAGGGACTCGCCAAGTGGCAGGATGCGGGCTTCGTGCCTGCAGGGACGCTCAACCCGCAGAAGGCCCGTGTGCTCGCGCAGCTCTCGCTCGCCTGCGGCGTCGATCCCGCCCTCGCCTTCAGGTCGTTCTGAAAGCCTTGAGATGAAAACAGGGCCCTGACGGGTCCTGAATGCCAAAAGCAAACGGCCCCGCTCATCCTGTCATGAGCGGGGCCGTTTGTGTTCAGAGAGGCTTCAGGGTGTCAGTGCCGGCCGGCTTCGGCGAGGCGTGCGGCCTCGCGGCGGGCGTCGCGGCGGCGTGCGATGACGGGATAGAGGATCATGCAGGCTGCGGCGAAGGGAACGCCGAAGTAGAGCGCGAGTCGCTGCTCGGGGTCGAAGAGAAGCCCGATGAAGGCGACCGAGCAGAGGATGATCGCGAGGACGGGCACGACGGGAAAGAGCGGCGAGTGCCAGGCGAGGTCGGAGGCGGACTTGCCTTCGGCCTTGAGCTGCCTGCGAAAGCCGATGTGCGCGACGCTGATGGCAATCCAGACGGCGACGACGGAGAAGCCGACGATGGCGGTGAGGACCACGAAGACCGTATCGGCGGCGAAGACCGAGGTGAAGAGAGCGAGCCAACCGCCGAGCATGGAGAGCATGATGGCGTTGACCGGAAGGCCGCGCTTCGTGCGCTTCGAGGCCCAGGCGGGCAGCATGCCGTCGTGTGCGAGGGCCCAGATCATGCGGCCCGCGGCGTAGAGGTTCGAGTTCGCGGCCGAGATGACGGCCGTGAGGATCACGAAGTTGAAGAGGTCGGCGGCGTACGGAATGCCGATGCGCTCGAAGACCGTCACGAACGGGCTCTTGAGGATCGAGGCCTCCTCCATCGGAAGAAGCGCGGCGAGGATCACGATCGTGCCGATGAAGAAGAGCACGAGGCGCACGACGGTCGTGCGCACGGCCATCGGAATGACCTTCTCGGGATTCTGCGTTTCACCTGCAGCGACACCGATGAGTTCGGTGCCCGAGAAAGCGAAGTTGACGGCGATCATCGTCGTGAGCAGCGGCAGCAGGCCCTTCGGGAAGAGGCCACCTTCGGTGAGGTTGCTGAAGTAAGGCGCGGGAGAGCCGTCGGAGAGCGGAATGACGCCGAAGACGGCGAGGCCGCCCGCGATGATGAAGACCTGGATCGTGATCACCTTGATGAGCGAGAAGATGAATTCGCCCTCGGCGAAGAACTTCGTCGTGAAGACGTTCATCGCCAGAATCAGGAGGCAGTAGAAGAGACACCATATCCAGACGTCGACGTTCGGGAACCAGTACTGCATCGCGAGCCCCGCGCCCGTGAGCGACGTGCCGACGCTCACCGTGCAGGTCACCCAGTAGAGCCACGCGACCGTGAAGCCCGTGCGCGGCCCAATGAAGGTCGAGGCGTAGAGGTGGAAGCTGCCCGTCTGCGGCATCGCGACGCACAGTTCGCCCATCGAGAGCATGACGAGGTAGACGACGAGCGCGCCGATCAGATAGGCGACGACGGTGCCGAAGGCGCCCGTCTGGCCGATCACGAAGCCCGTGTTGAAGAAAAGGCCCGTCCCGATCACGCCGCCCAGGGACAGCATGATCAGGTGACGGGCCTTCATGGTTCTTTCAAATTGGGGGTGCTCGTCCTCGCGTACGAGCGGCGCCTTGGGTGTCAGGTCGGCTTCGGTCATGTGTGGGAATGCCTAGGGAAAATGTGGGTTGCAAAAAGGCGCGGACGGCGTAAGGCGACCGTCCGCGCCGGAATGTCTGGCGTTGCCCCTGGGGCGGTTTCGACTGACCGCCCCTAGGCAAACCATCGTATTTTACAGATATTCTCAGTTATTGCCGCAGTTGTTTTTCGCGGCCTCCTGCTCGGCCCTGATTCGGTCGGCGCGGTAGCAGGCGGCGATCGTGAAGAGGACGTCGGAGGAGGAGTTGAGGCCCGTTTCGGTCGAGTCCTGCAGGACGCTGATGATGAAGCCCACGGCCACGACCTGCATGGCGGTGTCCTGGTCGATGCCGAAGAGGCCGCAGGCGAGCGGGATCAGCATGAGCGAGCCGCCGGGAACGCCCGAGGTGCCCGCGGCGCAGACGCTCGCGATGACGGAGAGGAAGATCGCCGAGAACATGTCGACCTGGATGCCGAGCGAGTGCGCGGCCGAGAGCGTGATCACCGTGATCGTGACGGCGGCGCCCGCCATGTTGATCGTGGAGCCCACGGGAATCGAGATCGCATACGTGGATTCGGGCAGCTTCAGGCGCCGGCAGATGTCCATGTTGACCGGAATGTTCGCGGCCGACGAGCGCGTGAAGAAGGCGGAGACGCCCGACTCGCGCAGCACCATGAAGGTGAGCGGGTACGGATTGTCGTGCGTGGCGACCCAGACGATGAAGGGATTGAGCACGAGCGCGACGAAGGCCATGGCGCCGAGCAGCACGAGAAGAAGCTGCGCGTACTCGAGCATCACTTGGAAGCCTTCCGTGGCGAGCGTGTGGGACACGAGGCCGAAGATGCCGATCGGCGCAAAGCGGATCACAATCTGCACGATCGAGGAGACGGCCGACGAGGCGTCGCCCAGCACGATGCGGGTCTCCTCGCGGGACTTCCTCAGGATCATGCCCACGGCCACCGCCCAGGCGAGGATGCCGATGTAGTTCGCGTTCGCAATGGCGCGCACGGGATTGTCGACCACGTTGAGAAGGAGCTGCGTGAGCACTTGGGAGATTTCGCCGGGCGCCGCTGAGGACTGCGCGGCCCCCGTGAGCGTGATCGTCGTCGGGAACATGAAGCTCACGGCAACCGAGGCCATGGCCGCACCGAAGGTCGACGCCAGATAGAGCGCGATCACCGGACGGATGTGCATCTCGGTGGACATGGACGAATTCGCAATCGCGCTCGTCACGAGCACGAAGACGAGGACGGGGGCGACGCCCTTGAGGGCCGTCACGAAGATCTCGCCGAGAATGCCGACGTCCTTCGCGGCCGTGGGCCAGACGAAGGCGAGCGCGGCGCCCAGAACGAGCGCGACGAGAATCTGCCGGATGAGCGAGCCGTGAACGATCGGCTCGGCAAACCGGAAGACGCGGCTAAGACGCTTGGTCATGATGGAAAGCTGCTCCTGTGTGATGGTGGGGGTCCGAGAACGGGCGTCAGACGCACCCGCGCGGCCCTCGATCCTGCGGTCTGACGCCGCATCGGACGAGGGAAAGGAAAAAACTATAGCGCGCGCTCCCCGCCTTCGGCGTTCGCGCACACGCAAAACACGAACGAAATCCGTAAAAACCCCTAGATGTTACCGCCTAACATGTCTCATTTTCCGCGGTTCGCCGAGGATTCCGTAGAATCCCGACATTCCTCCCACAATCGATGAAGGCTTGAGCCATGCACGAAATCCTCTTTCCCTCCCCGTTCGGCACCCCGCCTTCGCCCGAACTCGTCGCCCGGGCGCGCCTCGCCCCCGTTCCTGCGGGCTTCACGGGACGTGCGGGCGTGCTTGTCTTCGAGGATGAGGCGGGCGTGCATGCCGAGCATGCCTTCGAGCCCGTGAGCCGGGCCTTGTGCGGTGCGGGCGGCGAAGGCCGCGACTGGTCGACCCTCAGGGCGGCGGCGCTCTGGCCCGGGATGTCGAGGGACGAGGTGCCCGAGCGCACGCTCGTCGACGGACGCGGCGTGAGGTTTACGGTGAGGGACTTTCTCAAGGCGATGTTCGAGCCCTACCCCGATCTGCCCGAAATGCAGGGCGGGCGAGAGCTCGAGACCAGAAAGGCGGGCTGGCGCATGGCGGTGACGGATGCGCTCACGAGCCCCGTCGTGGCGCTCGTTGCGGCACGAAACGAAGCCGCCGTCCGGGGGCGGATCTCGGGGAACGCGAGGATCATCGGGCTTGCCGAATGGTGGTGCGGCCCGACGCCCGCGCACGAAATACGATTTGACGGGACCTTCTACCCGCCGAGGGCCGCCGCGAAGTGGCTCTACGAGCGTCTCGTCGAAGGCCTCCCCGCCGCGCCCGTGCCGGCCATCGCGTCCGAAGAGGATTTTGAGACCCTTCCGGTGCTTTATTTCGATGACGACATCGTCGTGATCGACAAGCCGACGAGGCTCGCCTCGGTGCCGGGCGTGAGGGAGACGACCTCCGCCAAGGAGATTCTTGAAAAGCAGTTCGGGCCGCTGCGCATCGTGCACAGGCTCGACATGGACACCTCGGGGGTTCTGCTCTTTGCGAGAAACCTCAGGGCCGAGAAGGCGCTTCACGAGAGCTTTCGCGAGGGACTTGCGATGAAGTGCTACGTGGCGAGGCTCGAGGGCGTCCCCGAGCAGATGTCGGGCAGGATCGAGCTTCCGCTCGCCCTCAACAGGCTTGATCGTCCGCGCCAGTGCGTGCTCTCCGAAGCCGAGGGCGGCAAGCCCGCCGCCACCGACTGGGAGCTTCTGCGCGTCGAGACGATGCCCGACGGCAGGCGCAAGGCCCTCGTGAGCCTCTGGCCCGAGACGGGCCGCACGCACCAGCTGCGCGTGCACTGCGCGCACGCTGCAGGCATCGGCCTTCCGATCGACGGCGACAGCTTTTACGGCAGCCGCGGCATCCTCGCCGAGGAGAAGACCTCGCGACTCTGCCTCCATGCGGCCGAGCTCACGATTCCTCACCCGACGACGGGCATTCCCGTGCACTTCGAGGCGGCCGAGGCGTTCCCCAAGTTCTGAGAAAAGGCTCTGTTCAGCGCCTCATCTCGCGGGTCTTCCCGGAGATGACGTCGACGTCGATGCGCCAGACGTCGCAGCGGGCCATGTCGCCCTCGATGTAGGCACGCCTCTTCGCAATGGGCTGGCTTCCCGCCCAGCGCGCGCCGATGAGCCAGAGCGCGTGCATCTTCTCGATTTCGTCCGTGACGAGCGTCGCGCGCCCCTCGAAGACCGCAGAGCGGTAGTTCATCGAAAAGGCCGGTTCGTCGGGCTCGGTCATGCTGACGAAGACCATCGAGCAGCGCGGGTTTGCGGTTAGGTTCTCGAACTTTCGACCTGCACCTGCCGCCGCGTGAAAGTAGATCTTGTCGTCCTCGATGACGGGCGAGACGGGCGTGCCGTACGGTTCGCCCGAGGCGGACGCCGTCACGAGCGTGCCGTAGGGAGCCTCGTTCGCGGTGCGGCGGGCAAAGTCCTCGGAGGCCGCGCGGTCAGGGCGGCGCATGGGATGCAAGTTTGTGTGATTCATGGTCGGAGCTCCTTCTGGACAACATGGGTACCGTCATTTTATCCGCGACTTGAGTGCCCGTTCCTGCACGTCAGAAACGAGCCACTGAAGCCCTCCGACGGCAGCGCCGTCCCGGCGTGCGTCTCATGCTTGCTGCCTGACTGAGGCCTGTTCCATCCGGTGTTCTGACCCGCCCGGGTCGTCGGCCGGCTCGTCGGAAATGGTTTGCGCCCTCGAGCACATCAGGTTCGAAACGCCATTCCCCGGCCCGCTGCGGCGGAGATCGGCGAGCGTGTATTGGTTGAGTTCCTTGTAGAAGGCTTCCCGGGCTCTGGCGAGCGCATCGATCAGCACGCATCTGCCGGCAAAGGGACAGGGCGGCTCGTTGCAGTCGACGAGCATGTCATTGTCTTCGAGTGTGCGCACGACGTCGCCGATTCGCAGGTCTTCAGGTTTGCAGGCCAGCCTGAGCCCGCCGTGCCGGCCGCGAACGGCGGAAAGCCACCCGGCTTTGACCATGGCGTTTGCGGTCTTGATGACCAGATTCTGGTTCCAGCAGAGGAATCTCGAGAGCTCCGGCACCGAATGGGGCGTCTCGGGGTCGGCCTCGTTGGCAAGGTGCATCAGAATTCTCAGGCCAAGGTCTGTAAATCGCTTCAGGTGCATGGTCGGTTCGGAGAAAGGATGAGAAAACGGGAATTTCCGTGAGGAGATTCCCGTATCATACTCGATGGACGGCAGCGTCCATGGCCTTCGCCTGGACGGCTCCCGAGACGGCTCCCGATCCCTTAAAGGGATCGAAAGCGGTCCGCAGAATTCGGATCAGGCCTCGCTGCCCGTTCCGAACACTTCAGCGTGGATCTGCCGTGCCGGAACGCCAGCAGCTTCGAGAGCGGCGCGCATCCCTGACATGAAGTCGCCCGGGCCGCAGAGATAGGCGTCGACGTCGGCCGACGGTGCAAGCGCCCTGATGTCCTCCACGCTCGGACGGGCACCGAGCTTAACGCACGGACACTTGATGGTCGTGTCGGCTTCGGCAGGCTGTGTCACGAATGCAAGCAGCTTCGCGTTCTTCAGCTTGCCGGCAGCCTCACGAACCTCATTCACGAAGACGAGTTCAGACGCCGTGCGGGCAACCTGAACGAAGGTCACCTGACGCTCGGGCGTGTTTCGTGCGATCGATTCGAGCATGGCGAAAATCGGAGTGACGCCGATGCCGGCTCCGGCGAGGAACACCGGATTCGTACCTTCGGCAAGATGGAATTCGCCGGCGGGTGCCGAGACGTCGATGGTGTCGCCGGCCTTGAGGCACTTGTGCAGATGATTGGACATGAGGCCGGCGGGGGCATCGCCCGCGGCGGCAATGCGCTTGACGGAAATGCGGAGCTGGCTCCGGTCCTCCGGTGCCGCCGAGAGCGAATACTGGCGCGGTTGGACGAGCTTCAATTCGGGCAGATAGGCGCGCACCGACACGAACTGGCCGGGCTTCCAGACAGGCACCTTCCCGCCATCTGCAGGCGTCAGGTAAAGGCTCACGACGTCGGGCGTCTCTTCGACGCGTCTCGAGACGATGAAGGGGCGCCAGCCAGACCAGCCGCCGTCGGCGTTCGCCTGAGCCTCGTAGATGCCACTCTCGACTTCGATCATCAGGTCGGCGAGCTGCCCGTATGCGGCACCCCATGCTTCGAGGAGTTCATCGGAGGCCGCTTCTCCGAGAAGCTCCCTGATGGAGGCCAGAAGATGCCGGCCGACAATCGGATAGTGCTCGGCGCGGATGCCGACCGTTGCGTGCTTCGAGGCGATGAACTTGACCGCGGGCAGAAGCACGGCCGGATTTTCGATGTTTTCTGCGTAGGCGAGGACGGCTTCAGCCAGTGCCTTCTGCTGACGTCCGCGGGCCTGATGAGCCTGGTTGAAAATGTTCCGAAGTTCGGGATTTCCTTCGAGCATGCGGCGGTAGAAGTGCGTTGTGAGCAAAACGCCGTGTTCACGAAGTACCGGCACGGTGGCCTTGACTTGTTCGATCTGTCGGGGTGTCAGCATGGATTGGTCTCCCAGTTGCAATGGAATTCTTGTCGGTGAAGCGCATCTCGCCTGGCGGCGGATGCGGACTGACATCGTCACGGGCCCGTTCGATGTTGGTTGAACAAATCTTATATTTCAAATATCTGTATTGTCAAGAAGCGCGCGTCGCCTTTTGTAAGAGAATGCTTCGCGTTCGCATCGTCGAATTTGCGTGGCAAGACTCGGCCGCCGTCGGCAGAGGGCCGGACCTGTGCGGCCAGCCCGCCCGAGCCGCTCAAAGTCCGCTACAATATCCGGAATTTTTATTCATCCCCTTTTTAGAAAGGCCTCAAAGTGTCCGCTCTCATTCTTGGTCATAAGAACCCCGACTCCGACAGCATCATTTCCGCCATTGCCTGCGCGCATCTCTACAAGCAGCGTGGTCTGGACGTCGTGCCGGCCGCCCAGGGCACGCCCGCCCCGGAAACGGCCTTCATCCTCGAGCGCTTCGGCCTTGAAGCTCCGGAAATCGTGACGAGCGTCGCCGGCCGCGACGTCTACCTCGTCGACTACTCCGACAAGGCCCAGGCTCCCGCCGACATTGATGAGTGCAACCTCAAGGGCATCGTCGACCATCACAAGCTCGGCGACGTGACCTCCACGGCTCCGCTCGAATGCATCATCTGGACGGCCGGCTGCACGAACACCATCCTCAAGCGCATGTACGACTACATGGGCTTTGAAATCCCGGCCAACATCGCCGGCGCCATGCTCTGCGCCATTCTCTCCGACACGGTGATCTTCAAGTCTCCGACGACCACCGACATGGACCGCCAGGCTGCCGCGGAACTCGCCGCAATCGCCGGCATCGCCGACATCCAGGCCCTTGGCATGGAGCTCTTCACCGCCAAGTCCGCCGTCGCCGGCTGCACCCCGCGCTCTCTCATCTTCCGCGACTTCAAGGACTTCAACATGAACGGCTGCAAGGTCGGCGTTGGTCAGCTCGAACTCGTCTCCCTTGACCTCGTCGCCGACATGAAGGCCGCGCTCGAAGCCGAGCTCGCCGCCGTCAAGTCCGAGGAAGGTCGTCACTCCGCCCTTCTGCTCCTCACGGACATCATGAAGGAAGGCTCCGAACTTCTTATGGTCTCCGACGGTCCCGCCCGCATCGCCGAAGGTTTCGGCAAGACCTTCGTCGAAGGCTCCAACCTCTGGCTCGACGGCGTCATGAGCCGCAAGAAGCAGGTTGTGCCGGCCCTCGAAGCCGCCTTCCGCAAGTAATTGCGTCTTCCGCCCGCCTCTCAAGGCCGGCTGATTGACGAACAAAGCCCCGAATTCCATGTGAATCCCGGGGCTTTTCTTATCGGGTGAATTCATTCGGCGGGATCGTCTCTCCCTGTACTTCGGGCCGCATGAGCCCAGTACGCCTCAGCGGCGCTCGAGAGCGCCGCGTTTCTGCGACGGACAAGAATCTGCTCCGAGGTGCGTGGCGGACCGAGCGGAATGAAGACCAGTCCCTCGGGCGGCCTCATGTCGAAGGCGCCCTTGACCACGAGCATCACCGTGCGGGCATCTCCTGCGAGCGTCATGAAGGGAATTGATGACGATTGATGAAGCCGCCACCGTCATGCGTGAGGCGGATTCGCCAACCACTCTTCAAACGCGTCGCGCAGAATGTGGCGGTGCGGGCGCATCAGGGGAAGGCCTTCGAGCATGCCGGTGGTGACGGCCGTCTCGCGGGCGAGCGGCACTGCGGCGTCGATCGTGCCCGCATCGAGATGGGCCTTGAGGTCGTCGCCGTCGGCAGAGTAGATCTCGACTTGGGTTCTCGGATGGAGCTCCTTAGCCAGCGTGCAAGCGCATGGGCGGCGTTCGTCTCGACGCATCCGATGCGCACCATGCCCGCGAGTCCCTTGCCCGCGGACTCGAGTTCGTGCCGAACGGCATTGTCGAGGTTCACGATCTGGCGGGCACGCACCTGCAGGAGCAGTCCGGCCTCGGTCGGCGTCATGCCTTTCCCGGCGCCCTCAAAGAGCTCTGCGCCGTATTCGCTCTCGAGTTCCTGTATGCGTCGGGTGAGCGCAGGCTACGAGATGTGCAGGCGCTCGGCAGCGCGGGAGAGGCTGCCTGTTTCGCAGACGGCGAGAAATGTCCTCAGGCGGCGGATGTCCATGGATCGGGCCCTAAATGGAAGGTGGCGTGAGTGCAGACGGGAGGCGTTTCGAAAAGCGCCTCCCCTTCATTATCCCGCACGGGCCCGTGTGCGGGCGCTGGCCTCATCAGGAAGGTCAGCAAATTGTGAAGATCGACACCTTCTACGCGTCGTCGAAGACATGTTCCGCCTGCGGGCATAAGTTGGAGACGCTGAGTCTCGCCACCCGAAACTGGACATGTCCCGCATTGCGGCGTTCATCATGACCGAGATGTCAATGCCTCACTGAACATCAAGCAAGAGGGCATCCGGATGATGAAGGCGGCCGGGCTTACCGTCTTGCGCTCGTGACGTCACGAGCCGAAGCCTGTGGTGATGCATAAGACCGAAGCGATTGCCGAGGCAGCATTGAAGTGGTATTCGAGCGAGGCGTCGACAAGGCCTTGAGAAACGAGTGAGACGACGGTCACGATCGAGCGGTCCCGAAGACCGAGCGCCTCGGTCCTCGACCGGACTTCTCCGAAAAGAACGTCGTCGTTGATGCGCGCAAATGCGGGCGCAAAGTCGCCGAGCTGCTCCCGGACTGCTGTCTGTCTGTCTGACGGTCATGAGCATTGCTCCTGTCATTGTCCATGTCGGAAGCGGACGCAAAACCCGTCACTTCCTCACTCGGAGGACGACCGCCCGCCTTTGCAGAAAGTGCAGGATTCGGTCAGAACCATCTCCAGTGATTCATTTTCATGCTCAACCATGCATGATCCGCATGGATCAAGAGACAGCAAAACGCCCGCGGGCGCGGAGCCTGCGGGCGTTCGGAAAGGAGGCGTCGGAACCTTACATCAGGGTGAGGAGCGCGTCGACGTCCTCTTCGGTCGTGGCCCAGCTGGTGGCGAGGCGCACGATCGTGTGGTTGTCGTCAGGCTTTTCCCAGAAGCTCATGCCGACCTTTTCGGAGAGGGTCTGGTACTTGTCGTCGGGGAGTTTGACAAAGGTCTGGTTCGTCGTGGAGTTGAAGAGGAGCTGATAGCCCTTTTCCTTCAGGCCCTCGCGGAGCTTTTCGGCGAGGCGGACGGCCTTGGCGCCGTACTCGACGTAGCGGTTCTCCTCCATGAGGGTCTCGAACTGCAGACCGGTAATGCGGCCCTTGGCGAGGAGTGCGCCCTGCTGCTTCATCCAGGTGAAGAAGCGCGGACAGGTGTTGGGCTTCGGGAAGACCACGGCTTCGCCGAAGAGCGCGCCGCACTTCGTGCCGCCAATGTAGAACGCGTCGCAGGTGCGGGCGATGTCGGCGAGCGTCAGGTCGGTCTTGGTGGCGCCGAGACCATAGGCAAGACGAGCGCCGTCAAGGAAGACGCGAGCGCCGTAGCGGTGCGCGACGCCTGTCACGGCCTCGAGCTCGGCGCGCGTGTAGAGCGTGCCCGTTTCGGTCGGGTGCGAGATGTAGACCAGCGCGGGCGCGGGCATGTGGTCTCGGTTGCCGTCGACGATGTACTTGTGGAAGGCGGCCTCGACGTCGCGCGCACGAAGCTTGCCGTCGCGCTGAGGAAGTTCGAACACCTTGTGGCCGAGACTTTCGATGGCGCCCGCCTCGTGAACGGAAATGTGACCGGTCTGGGCGGCGATCACGCCCTCCCAGGGCTTGAGCATCGCGCCGATCACCGTGCGGTTCGTCTGGGTCCCGCCGGCGAGAAGATGAACTTCAGCGTCGGGAGCGTCGCAAGCTTCGCGGATGAGCTCCGCGGCCCTTGCCGTATGCTCGTCCGAGCCGTAGCCGGACGATTTTTCAAGATTCGTTTCCGTGAGCCTTGTGAGAATCTCCGGAATGCAGCCCTCCATATAGTCGGAGGCAAATTCAAGTCGTGCCATTGTCATGGTCCATGCTGAGTGGGGGTCGACATATTCTAGCGCATTCGCGGCGTTTCCCCGAACGGGGACTTTGTGGCCTGTATTTCCTTGCAATCCGTCCCGCAGGCGTTGTTATGATGAAGTGACGGCATCAAGATGAATCGCGATGGTTTGGGAATTTCCGTCCTGCAGCGAAAGCGCGCACATTGCCGTCAAACCGTGCTATCTTGACCGGATCGCATTCCTGTTTGGAGACAATTATGTCAGAACGCATTCAGCTCAAGGCGGGCGACGCAGCGCCCGCCTTCTCGGCGCCCGGACTTGACGGTGAGCCCGTCACGCTCGAGTCCTTCGCCGGTCGCGGCCTCGTCCTCTACTTCTATCCGAAGGACAATACCGCGGGCTGCACGCTCGAGGCCCAGGGCTTTCGCGACCATCTGGCCGACTTTGAGGCCCTCGGCTACGCCGTTGCCGGCGTCTCACGCGACAGCGTGAAGAGCCACTGCGGCTTTCGCGACCGCCAGAACCTCAACTTCCCGCTTCTCGCCGACAAGGAGGAAGTCGTCTGCACGGCCTACGGCGTCATGAAGGAGAAGATGATGTACGGCAGGCTCTGCCGCGGCATCGAACGCTCCACGTTCGTGATCTCGCCCGAAGGCAGGATCCTTCATGCGCTCTACGGCGTCAAGGCGAAGACCCACGTTGAGGAGCTCCTCGCGCTTCTCAAGGCGTGAGGACGGACGACCACTGACGACAGGGGGTACGGCCTGCGCCTCTTGTCGTTCATGCACGGAGCATTCCCTCGCAAGGCCTGAGCGCCTCGCGTTCCGAAGGATGTCCTGCCTTTTCGGCAATGGGCCCTTCTAGATACTTTGGACTAGGCCCAGATCAACTCTTGGGTGATGCATGAAGCGTGCGCCCTTTCCTATACTCCATTCTATAAACAACCGCCTGCGCCTCCCACATCGGAGAGCGGACGACGGGCGAACAGAAAAAACGGGAGAGGGACGTGGAAGAGACGAAGGTGACTCAGGCCGCGCATGAAGCCGAACGCAAGACCGTGCGCAGGACAATGCCGACGCAGATGAGCCGTCTGCGCGTCTTTGCGAATTCGCCCGCGCCCCACTTCGAGTCGGGGTTCGGGCGCATTGCCGAGACCCGCATGAAGGGGCTTCCCATCCTCAATCCGCGCATTCGTGTGAAGGCGGACAACTTCCGCCGATGGGGCAACGACTGGATCGGCACGGTGACGACGCCGTGGGCGGTCATCGTGGTCTATGCCTGCGGGTGTCGCGAGAGCTGGGTCGACGTGCCCGCGGGCGAAGTCCGCACGCTCGAGCTGCCCGCAGGTGACTTTCCGTTCCTCGGCTGCAGGGACGACCTGCTCGGCGACTATCTGATGCTCTCGCTCGTGAGTCCCGTTACGGAGTTCGAGGACCAGGCGGCGGCCGAGGCCGTGGCCGAGATCGCCCTCAGGACCATTCTTACCGTGCCCGAAGACGAAAAGTTCGGGACGAATTACGACACCGAGGAGGAAGGCACGCCCATTCCTCCGCTCACGCCGCCCGTCGCGGGCAGGAAGGTCATTCCGATCAGGGCCGTGCCGCAGGGCGGCGCAGACGGCGGGTCCGTTCAGGTCACGCGCCGCGGGTTCTTCACCCGCATGGCGAAGGGAGCGGACAAATGATCGATGCCGGTGTCATCACTGTCGATCTGCTGCTCGCGCCGGAGTCCCGTCCCGGGGACCTTCGCGTGAGACGCGCATCGCTTCTCAACGAACGCACGCTCAATCTCATGGACAGGCTTGCCCGAAGCCTGGGGAGCTGCCGTGAGGTGGTGCCGCTCGTCTTCAGCCTATGCCCCTGCGCGCATCTCGTCACGCTTGACGCCGCCGAACGCGCGGCCGCAGGTCTTGCGGAGGACGAGCGCCGCACGGTCGACGGCTGTCTCGCCGAGCGCGCGCTGATGCTTGAGGCGCTTCTGGAAAACATCCGCGTGCTCGCGCTTGACGCCTCGAAGCTCGTCTGCGTCCCTGTTCAAGCCGATTCGCTTGCCGCCTATGCAAAGGCCCGGGCGGGCTTCTCGGGCGTCATCAGGACGCTGCAGGGGTTCAACCTCGTCACGGGGCAGGTCGATGAAGACGCCCTCCTTGAGGCACACCGCCTCATCGACAGACTGACGGCCGACTGTGAGGGCCTTCTGGCATCACTGGTCTTCGGCATTTCTCCCGAAGCCTTTCTGGAGATGACCGAGCCCGTGCAGTACGCCGCCTGGTACGGGACGAATGCCTCGACCGTCGCCTCGGCGCTCGCCTACCGCTACCATGCCCTGCCCGCAGCCTTCGGTGCGCTGGACTGCCCGCCTGTACCGCAACCCCATGAGCTCGACTTTCCGGATTTTGCCGACGAGATGTACCACAGGCTCAGGAATGAAGCAGACTTCGAGGCCGAGCCCGTTTACCGCCGCAGGCCCTCGTTTACGGGAGCACTCGTGAGGGAGGCGGGACACCCTCTTGTCGAAGCCCTCTGCGCCACGGCGGGTCAGTCCGCCGGCACGCTTCTGGCGGCACGCCTTCTTGACACGGCTGCCTTCTGGGCACAGCTCGCACACAGGGAGCACGAGAATCTGCCTGCCCTTCCCGAGGTCTACACGATGCGGCTTCCCGACACCTGCGGGGCGATTGCCTGCGCGACGACCGCCCGAGGTCTTCTCACACACGCCTCGGGCTTCAGGCAGTCGAGGTCCGGACTCGAGCACTTCCATGCCGTGGTTTCCCCCACCGAGTGGCAGTTCGCTCCCGAGGGTCCCGGCCAGCAGGCGCTTGAAAGCGCCGTGAGGCACCTGAAGCGCTCCGGTGCGGGCGTCGACGAGGAGGCTCTCAGAAACATCATCCGTCTGGCGCTCTTCGGGCTTGACGCCTGCGTGCCGCTTGACATCAGGCTTCGGGCTGCAGGAAGGAGTGATACATGCATGAAATGAGCATTGCCGAAGGCATCATCGAGATTGTCGAGCGCGCGGCAGGCCGGAGCGGCGTCACACGCGTGAAGGAGGTTCGAATCGAGGTGGGCGAACTCGCAGGGGTCGACATCCCGTCCCTTGAATTCGCCTGGGTCTCCGTCACTCGCGGAGGGCCTGCCGAGGGCTCAAGGCTCGTGATTGAACGGCCGCGGGGAGAGGCCTGGTGCCTCGACTGCGCCAAAACCGTCCCGCTTGCCAAATATGGCGATCCCTGCCCCGTCTGCGGGGGCTTTCATCTCGCTGCCACGGGCGGCACTGAAATGCGCGTCATCGACTTCGTCCCCGAAGATTGACTTCTATGGTCTCATGCGTAAACAACGATTATCAACACCGCTCAAGCGACACCGCCCCTCAAGTTGGAGAAACAGGAAAAGGAAAGGCAGGCATGAAGAGGCGCTCTTGTATTGCAATGCAATACGATTTGGGTTATCGTATCTCCATAGATTAGAGGAGGACACCATATGAGTGCTCAAACCATCAGTCTGCGTCTGCCGGAAGAGGAGGTCGCCATTCTCAATCTTCTCTCAGACAGAGAGCGGCGCACCAAAACCCAAATTATTCGCGAAGCTCTGCAGCCTCTTTTCAGGAAAGTCTTGGATGAGCCGGAAAGGATTACGTTAAGCAATACGGAATTTCAGGCCTTGTTAGATGAAATGGCAACGCCGCCTGGTGAAGAAGTTCTTGCACGTCGTCGCCATCTCATGACCTATGAGCGTTGGAAATGACCGTTAATTCTTTTTCCAAGCCACTGCCTCTCGACCCGGACATTCCACAAGATGCTCTAGATCGCTTTGATTGCGACGTCCCGGTATTGAACCAGTGGTTGCGGACGCGCTCTGTTCATAACGAAAAGTATGGCAACAGTCGAACCTACGTGGCCTTTGATGAGGGGGGAAGCATTGCAGGGTATTTTTGCATTAGCAATGCTGTTCTTGATCATGATCGCTTGTCAGCGGGTTTTCGTCGGAATAAGCTAAACCCGTTGCCGTGCTGTCTGCTTGGAAGACTAGCGGTCGATAAACGCTATCAGGGGCAAGGGCTCGGCGGAGCATTGTTAGTCGAGGCCTTGAAGATAACGCAGGGCGTTTCCAGGATGTCCGGTTGTTGGGCGTTAGTCGTTCAACCTAAGGGCGAAAATGAAATTGGCTTTTATGAGCATCTCGGCTTTCGCCGATGCAAAGTAGGAGATCCGCCAATGCTCTTTTTCGAAATCGAACACTTCACAAATAAACGGTCGCCCCTCCAAACGGAAGGGCGGCGTGACTGCTCCCCGTCCGATTTGAACCCAAATCGGACGAGGCTTTCTGCTTCTTCGACGTTGCCTCAGCCATAGCTTCGGTCTTACGCATCTCCACAGGCTTTGGCTCGTGACGTTACGAGCGCAAGACGGTCAGCCCAGCCGCCTTCAACATCCGGATGCCTTCCTGCTTGATGTTCAGGGAGGCATTGATATCCCGGTCATGGTGAGTACCGCAATGCGGGCATGTCCCTTTCTAGGCAGATGAACGATTGAGTGTCAAACCCGATGGCAAGTTCAGGCTATAGCAGTGTGAATCCTCCACGCCCATCCTCTCTTTCGGCTGGGCTTTCCTCCTCTTCCGGAGGACTCCCTGACCGCTGACAGCGGATATGCTCAGCAATCTGCACTCACTTGGAGCGCATCTCCGCACAAACCCGAATTAGAGTGTTCAGGTTTACGCCTGAACCGCGCTAGCAATAATGCTGGTTATGGAGCTGCATTTTTTTCGAACGTCTGACTGTCACCTATCCGCCCTTTGTTTCTGAACAAGAGTTGCATTTCGGGGGCTGCGTTCAGAAGGTTCCCTCTCCTGAGACGCATGGCAATCATTCCGGTCTGCAGTTGGGCATTATCGATCCACTTTGTGGAGCTCGTGGTAACATCACGGCACATTCCACCCACATCCGACCGCTTCGAAAACCATGCTCAACTGGCTCATCGGGACGCTCTTCATGGCGTTTCCCTTGCTTCTTCCCATTTTCATTCTCATGATCGCCCGCAAAATCGGCTACCGCTGGCCTGCCCAGAGGCTCTTCATGCGCGTGGCGCTCGCCTTCTACGCGATCTCTCTCGTACTCATCGGCGGGCATGCCGCTGAAACCGGACTCGGTCTTCAGGAATTCTTCAACGCCTACTACGGCGCGGCTTCTGATTCCACCCTGCTCTACTACCTCGGCCTTGCGTGCCAGATCCTCGCCATTGTCGCGCTCATGTTTGTCGTCAACTGGAAGGTCATTCGCCTCTACTACGGCGAGGACTGGAAGGCTCCCGCCGGCTTCATGACGAAGGAGGAGGCCGAGAAGGCCGCCAATGCCGACCAAGTTCAACCCGAAGCCAACGTCGCCGAACCTCGCAAAAAGGACGGCAGGACCGAATAATCGGCGTCAGATCTTCGCTCCCGTGTGTGAAAAGGCCGCAGGTGTCAGAGCCCGCGGCCTTCTTGTATTCAGTGACTGTGGAGGAAATACTTGGGTTTGCGCATCAAGGGGCGGCCTTCTCGGTCGCGTGAGCCTCGTCCCAAGCGGCCATCATGTCGAGCCAGGGGGCTGCGCCCGTGCCGAATATCGAGCCTGCGGTTTCGGCCATGGCGGGCGTGAGCGGTAGTTCGCCGTGGTAGAAGGCCTCGAGTTCGGTCGCCGAGAGGCCGAACCACTTCGCCGCGAGTGCGGGCGGGGTATCTGCGAGGATTTCGCGAAGGACTTCTCCGGGGTGCTGCTGGGCGGATGCGGGCCTGCGGCCGCCGCGCTTCCCTGCGGGACTGGGCTTGCCGGACTTTCCGGCCTTGTTCGGTTTTCCGGCCATGACGCTGGTCTCCAAAAACGGTATGTATCCTGCAATCTTATCCCTTTGGGTGACGTTCTTCTAGTACCAATGCTCAATTGCAACGGTCCTTGTGGTTGAGGTCGGGGTATCCGCGAGACGCCTAGAATGAAGGCATAGACAAAGTTTTTGTGCGCCTCTCCAATTCGGGATGCGCGCGAAGGAGACCGAAAGATGTGCACAACCTGCGGCTGCGGCGAACACAACCACACCCACATGCACGCCCATGTGGACGAGAACGGCAATGTAACGACTCACGTCGCCCACGATCACGATCATGAGCATCGTCATGACCATGCCAACGGGCACCATCATGACCAGGACCACGGTCCCGCTCACAGCCACGCCCCGACGACGTCCGCCTCGCGCGCCATCTCGATCGAGGAGGACATCCTCGGGCGAAACAACGCGATTGCGGCCGTCAACAGGAAGTTCTTCCGCGAACACCGCGTGCTCGCGCTCAATCTTGTCTCGTCGCCCGGTTCGGGCAAGACCGAGCTTCTCGCTCAGACGCTCAAGAGGGCCTCGGGCTTTCGCACGGCCGTGATCGAGGGCGACCAGCAGACCGCGAACGACGCCGAGCGCATACGCGCCACGGGCGTGCGAGCCCTGCAGATCAACACGGGCAAGGGCTGCCACCTCGACGCCGCTATGGTGAGCCACGCGCTCGAGCACCTTGTGCCCGAAGACGAGTCCGTGCTCTTCATCGAGAACGTAGGCAACCTCGTCTGCCCGGCCGAGTTCGACCTCGGCGAGGCTCACAAGGTCGTGCTCCTCTCCGTCACCGAGGGCGAGGACAAGCCGCTCAAGTATCCCGACATGTTCCGCGCGGCCGACCTGATGATCCTCACGAAGACGGATCTTCTGCCCTACGTCCCGTTTGACGCAGAGAGGGCCGAGGAGAACGCCAGACGCGTGAACCCGAAGATCCGCACGATGCGTGTCTCGGCCGTGTCGGGCGAAGGCATGGAGAAGTGGCTCGCCTGGCTTGCCGCCGAACTGATGCTCTCGGGACTGTGAGGTCCGGCCATGACGAAGGCCGCAACGGACTTTCGCGTGCGCGGACTCGTGCAGGGCGTGGGCTTCAGGCCCACGGTCTACAGGATCGCGCTTGAGCTCGGGCTCTCGGGCACCGTCTGGAACGATGCCGAAGGGGTCGTCGTGCACCTTGAGGGCGAACCTGAGGTGCTCGAACGCTTTCCCGAGGCGCTCCTTGCCGGGAAGCCCCCGCTCGCGCGCATCGACGCCGTCGAGCCCGCGGCGGGCGAACTTCAGGACATGGAGGGCTTCTCCATTTCCGCCACGCCCTCCGGCGGCCGCGTGACCACTGCCGTCACTGCCGACGCCTGTGTGTGTGACGCCTGCCTCGACGACATCTTCAATCCAAATGACCGCCGCTGGCGCTATCCGTTTGCAAACTGCACCCATTGCGGTCCGCGCTTCACCATCACGCGCCACCTTCCCTACGACCGTCCCCAGACGGCCATGGCGGGCTTTCCGATGTGCCCCGACTGCAGGGCCGAGTACGAGGATCCGCTCAACAGGCGCTTCCACGCCCAGCCGATCGCCTGCCCCGTCTGCGGACCGAAGCTCACGCTTGTGACGCCCGACGGTACGGCGGTCGAGGGCGACGCCATCCGCGAGACGGTGAAGGCCCTCGGGGCCGGCCGGATCATTGCGATCAAGGGGCTCGGCGGCTTTCACCTTGCGTGTGACGCCGAGAATCCGGAAGCCGTCGCTGCGCTCCGCAGCCGCAAGCAGCGCGATGAAAAGCCCCTTGCCGTCATGGTCGCGGGCCTTGCTTCGGCCGAGCGCTTCGCACACGTCACCGACGATGAGAAGGTCCTTCTCACGGGCCCCGCGCATCCGATCGTGCTTCTGAAGAGAAGGACGGGGGAAAACGTGCCTGCGCTTGCAGGCGTTGCCGACGGACTCGAGGCGATCGGGGTCATGCTCCCCTATACGCCTCTTCACGCCCTCATCTTCCACAGCTTTGCGGGCGAGCCCGAGGGACGCGGCTGGATGAACGACGTCCTTCCCGTCACGCTCGTGATGACGAGCGCCAACATGAGCGGACTGCCGCTCTGCACCGAAAACGAGGAGGCGCTCGAGCGCCTCTCCGGGGTCGCAGACCTCTTCCTTCTCTCCAATCGAGACATCGTCACACCCTGCGACGACTCGGTCGTGAGGGCGGGCGTTGAAGGCACGTTCTTCGTGCGCCGCTCGAGGGGTTATGCGCCCGAGGCGGTCATGCTCCCCGAATCTGCGGGCGCGGCGAAAAAGCCCGTCGCCCTCGCCTTCGGGCCCTATCTCAAGAACACGGCGTGCTTTCTTCGTGATCGCGAAGCCTTCCTCACGCAGCACGTGGGATCCCTCTCGAACCGACCGACGGTCGAGCTTCTCTCGCGCTCGGTCTCACACATGAGCGCCCTTTTCGAACTGAGTCCCGAGGTCGTCGCCTGCGACGCGCATCCGGACTTTCCCTCGACGAGACTTGCCCTTGAATATGCGGACCTGCACGGCATTCCCTGCATTCCCGTTCACCATCATGCGGCCCACGTGGGCGTCGTGGCGGCGGAGCGCGGCGTTGTGAAGCCCCTGCTCGGCCTTGCGCTCGACGGCGTCGGCATGGGGGCGGACCGTCTCCCCTGGGGCGGCGAACTTCTTCTCTGCGGGCCCGCCTCGTGGGCGAGGCTCTCTCACCTCGAGTCCATGCCGATGCCGGGCGTCGACAGGGCCGCCACGGAACCCTGGCGCATGGGCGTCGCCCTGATGGCGATGGCGGGCGCGGGGGACTTTGCAGAAGAGCTCTTCCCCGGCATTGCGTCGGTGTCGATGCTCAGGAAGCTCCTCGCGGGGGATCCGGAGAAGGCGGCCCTGCTCGGTACGACCACTTCCTTCGGACGTTGGTTCGACGGCATGAGCGCCATTCTCGGCCTCTGCACCCATCAGCACGACGAGGCAACGGCCGCCATGCGTCTTGAGGGCGCTGCGGTGCGCGGACGCGACAATCCCGCCTGCGGCACGCTCGACGTCGAGGCGGGCGACCGGATGATTCTTGCCGACGGCACGCTCTCGCTCGTGCCGCTCGTTCGCCGCGTCGTCGACGAAAGGCTCTCTGGCACATCCGTCGAGTGTCTCGCGGCTCTCGTGGAAAATGCCGTCATCGCCGCGCTCGCCGACTGGATCGCCTTCCACGCGACGAAGCTCGTCGAAGAATTCGGTCCGGGGCTTCTTGCCTCGGACGACAATGAAAACATGCTTGTCGCCCTCACGGGCGGTACCATGAACAACGCGGCCCTCTCGAAGGGGCTCGTCGAGGCCCTCACTTCGAGGGGCCTCGCCGGAGCGCTGCCGCTGCACGTCCCCGCGGGAGACGGCGGACTTTCGCTCGGTGAGGCCTGGTGGGCCCGCTCGGCACTGGCCGCAGGCGCGACCGAGTACTCGCCGCTCGACGCCTCCGCCGTCCTCGGACGAGTGCAACCATAAGGAGAATCATGACATGTGTCTCGCCATTCCAGGACAGATCATCAGGCTCGCCGGCGACGGCGAGGCCGTCTGCGACATCGGCGGCATTGAAAAGACGGTCAACGTCTCGCTCATCGAGCGCCCCGTTCCGGGAGACTGGGTCATCGTGCACGTGGGCTTCGCGCTCAACCGCATCGACCCCGAGGAGGCCCAGAGGACCCTCGCGGCGCTCAAGGCCGCGGGTCTGCACGACGAGGAGCACGCATCATGAAGTACGTCGACGAATACCGTGAGGGCGATGCCGCACGGCGCATTGCTGCCGAGATCAGGCATGAGGCCGATCCGAAAAGGATCTACCGCTTCATGGAGTTCTGCGGCGGCCACACCCACGTGCTCGCCCGCTGGGGGCTCACCGACATCCTGCCGCCCAACGTGCGCATGATCCACGGACCGGGCTGTCCCGTCTGCGTGCTGCCCGTCGCGCGCATCGACATGGCGATGCAGCTCGCGCTCGAAAGGAACGTGATCCTCTGCACCTATGCCGACACCATGCGCGTCCCGGCGGGCAAGGGCATGTCGCTCTTCAAGGCCAAGGCTCAGGGCGCGGACATCCGCATGATCTACTCGCCCATGGATGCGCTTGAGCTGGCGAAAGCCAATCCAGAGCGCGAGGTCGTCTTCTTCGCGATCGGGTTCGAGACGACCACGCCGCCCACGGCCGTTGTCCTCAAGGCCGCAAAGGCCGCGGGCGTGAAGAACTTCTCGGTTTTCTGCAACCACGTGCTCACGCCCGCCGCGATGACCCACATCCTGAAGATGAGCGAGGAGCGTCCCGAAGTGCCCGTTCTCGACGGTCTCGTGGGCCCCGCCCACGTCTCAACCATCATCGGTTCGGGACCCTACGAGGTCTTCGCGCGCGACAACCGCCTTCCCGTCGTTGTGACGGGGTTCGAGCCCCTCGACATGCTCTACGCCATCCTGATGATGGTGAGGCAGGTGAACGACGGCCGCCACGAAGTTGAAAACGAATTCACCCGCGCCGTCACCCGTGATGGGAACGTCGCCGCCATCCGCCTCATGGACGAGGTCTTCGAGCTTCGCGATTCGTTCGAGTGGCGCGGACTCGGACGCCTCCCTAAGTCCGCCCTGAAGCTTCGCCCCGAATGGGCGGACTTCGACGCGGAAAAGCGCTTTGCCATGACCGAGCGCGCCGTCACGGACAACAAGGCCTGCGCCTGCGGTGCGATCCTCAGGGGCGAAAAGACGCCCGAACAATGCCCGCTCTTTGGCCGCGCCTGCAATCCCGCCAACCCGATCGGGGCCTGCATGGTCTCCTCGGAAGGCGCCTGTGCGGCCGCCTGGAGCTACGGCCGACGCCGCGCCGCAGCGCCCGAGAAGGCGAAGACTTCTGACGATCAGCGATAAAGGAAGAACGAAGAACCATGACCGACTTTTACATGCGCCCCCTCGACATGAAGAACGGCGCCGTCGACCTCACCCACGGCGCGGGCGGCCGCGCCACCGCGCAGCTCATTCACGACGTCTTCGGACGGCACTTCACGAACGCCTGGCTCGACGAAGGGCACGACGGCGCGCTCCTTCCGCCCATGACCCGCCCCGTGGCCGTCTCCTGCGACGGCCACGTCGTGCGTCCCCTCTTCTTCCCCGGCGGCGACATCGGGCGGCTCTCCGTAGCAGGCACCGTCAACGACGTCGCCATGTGCGGTGCGCGGCCCCTCTATCTCACCGCCAGCTTCATTCTTGAAGAGGGCTTTCCCCTGAAGGACCTCGACGCCGTCGTCGCCTCCATGGCGAAAACCTGCGAAGAGGCTGGCGTCGCCATCGTGACGGGCGACACCAAGGTGGTCGAGCGAGGCCACGGAGACGGCGTCTACATCGCGATCTCCGGCATCGGCGAAAAGATCTCGGAGGGCACGATCTCGGGGCGCGCCGCACGTCCCGGCGACGCCGTGCTCATCTCGGGCACCATGGGCGACCACGGCACCGCCATCCTCTCCTTCCGCGAAGGCATGAGCTTCGGCACGACCGTCGAGAGCGACTGCGCACCATTGAACGAAATGGTCGAGGCGGTCCTTTCCGCCGCCCCGCACGTCCACGTGCTGCGCGATCCGACCCGCGGAGGCCTTGCCGCCACACTCAACGAAATCGCCTCCCAGAGCAACGTTGGGATCCTTCTTGAGGAGAGCACCGTGCCCGTGCGCCCCGAAGTCCGGAGCGCCTGCGAATTCCTCGGACTCGATCCGCTATACGTCGCCAACGAAGGCAAGATGATCGTGATCGTCCCCGAAGACGAGGCCGACGCGGCGCTCGCCGCCATGCGCGTCTCGCCCTATGGCGAGAACGCCGCAAGGATCGGTCGCGTGACGGACGACTCTGACGTCCCAGTCGGCATGGTCGAGATGGTCACCCTCATGGGCGGACGCCGGACCGTCGACTGGCTCGCGGGCGAGCAGCTTCCGCGAATCTGCTGAGCCCAAGGAAGTCTCTGAAGCCCTGCGAGACGCACGTTCGAGCCGCCGCAGGGCTCTTTTTTTTGGGAAAACTTGATGCGCGTCAAATGAATTGCAGAATTCCGGAAGGTTGTTTCAGGCCTTAAATTGGTAGCAGCTTGTAAATTCTTGGGTCTTTCTGCAGGGTTGCAAAGGTGTCTCGGCCGGTCCGACGGTTCCGTAATGGCGGAAAACCCTCGCAAATCTACGCAGAAATGCGGAAGAAATGCTCGAAATCGGCTCCTGACCACGCTTTCGGGCGAAAATGCCTGCCCTTTTTTCGGAAAAATTGCAAGAGGGGGCGGGCATCGTTCGCAGGCCCCGAAGCCCTTCGGATCCGTTGGAGGGCAATCGCTGCGGCGAGAAGACTTTGCTATGATTGTGCCCAAGTCGAGCTCGGGTCCCTTTCCGTGTTCGACTCGGTATTCGGGCCCTGTCCGTCAGGAGGACGGGCCGCACTATCGGGACTCACGGTCCCTTCAGGAGTCATTGAAATGAACAAGTCCGAATTTATCACCGCCCTCCAGGCCAAGACCGGTCTCGCCAAGGCCGACGTGACGAAGCTCGTCAACGCCTACGGTGAAGTCGTCATTGAAGCCGTTTCCAAGGGCGAAGACGTTCGCCTCATCGGCTTCGGCACGTTTGGCACCTCCGAACGCGCCGCCCGCGTCGGCCGCAACCCGCACACGGGTCAGGAAATCCAGATCCCGGCCGGCCGCGTCGTCCGCTTCTCCGCCTCCGCCAACTTCAAGGAAGCCGTGAAGTAATCCGCTGATCCGTCCGATCATGCAAGCAAAGAGGAGCCCGCAGGCTCCTCTTTGCATTTTGGTTCCTCACCTTCGTCCCGCTATAATCTGCGGACGAGAACAGCATTCACTCTCAGGAATCCATTTCAGGAGAAGCCATGTCCGCCTGTGCGCCCGCCGGCACCCTGCTCGGCCAGACGACCGAATACGTCGACACCTATCGTCCCGACCTCCTCACGCCCATTCCGCGCTCGCTCGGACGCGACGCGATCGGCGTGCACGACTTCCGCGGCACCGACGTCTGGCGCCTCTATGAAATCACCTGGATCAACGAGCGCGGCCTTCCCGTCGCCGCTGCGGGCGAAATCCGCGTGCCCGCGACGAGCCCCTGCATTGTAGAATCCAAGTCCCTGAAGCTCTACATCGGCTCGCTCACTCAGACGAAGATCGCCTCCGTCGAAGAGGCCGCCCGCCTCATCGCCCGCGACGTCTCCGCGTGCGTGGGCGCACCCGTCGAGGTCCTTATTGACGACCTCGCCCGCTGGGAGATGCCCGTCACCCGCGTCCCCGGCATCGTGCTCGAAGCCGAGTGCGGCGATCTCGAGTGCAGCGTTTACGAACCCGACGCCTCGCTCCTCAAGGCCGCCTCCGACGAAGTCGTCGAGGAGACCCTCTCCTCCAACCTCCTTCGCTCGCGCTGCCCCGTCACGGGCCAGCCCGACCATGCCTCTATCGTAATCAGCTACCGCGGCCGCCGCATCGACCGACGCGCGCTCCTTGCCTACATCGTCTCCTTCCGACGCCACCAGGGCTTCCACGAGCAGTGCTGCGAACAGATCCACGCCGACATCATGCGCGTGCTCGCCCCCGAGGCCCTGTCGGTCAACTGCTGCTTCACTCGTCGCGGCGGCATCGACATCAGCCCCTTCCGCTCCACCGTTGCGGATCTTCCCGATCCCGTCATCAGGACGCCCCGCCAATGAGCTTTCTCAAGATCGGCACGCGCTCGCGCTACGCCCTGCGCTTCATGATCGAGCTTGCGGAAGTCGAACGCGCCGCAAGGTCCGACGAGACCCGCAGGCGAGGCTATGTCAAGCTTCGAACCGTCGCGAGTTCCCAGGACATCTCCTGGCGCTACCTCGAGCAGATCGCGCCCGCACTCGCCGAGGCCGGCATGGTCGAGACGGGACGAGGGCAGCTCGGCAGCTACAGGCTGTAGCGAAATGCCGCAACACTCACCGTCGCAGAGATTCTTGCCGTCGTCGAATCTGACGAAGCGCCCATGAAGTGCTTCGATCCCGAGGACGACTGCAGCCGGCGCGCAGGCTGCGCCGCCACCTTCCTCTGGAAGGGTCTCTCCGACGTGGTTGACAAGTACCTGCAGAGCGTCACGCTCCAGGATCTCCTCGACGGTCGCGTCACCGTTCCCAAGCTCATCGGTGCGCGCCATGACGAACCCGTACCTCCGGATGCGAACGCCTCGGAGATCGATGAAAAGGCCTGACGCTCCCTTCTGGAAATAATCGCATCATGAAAAAAGCCGGCTCCCCTTCGGTGGGTGGTCGGCTTTTTTCATGAAAAAGATGAGAGCAAAGCACGCGAAAACCCCTGCGGCCCGAAGTCTCATCATGAAAGATTCGCAGGAACCAAGCCCTCATCACCACACCGAGATCTG